>Ga0307379_10006688_pt1 | contig 15796 bp, 8 predicted proteins | sample UN2MG_FD_202237 | JGI IMG/M metagenome (GOLD analysis project Ga0307379, IMG submission 202237) | Soil microbial communities from Risofladan, Vaasa, Finland - UN-2 | ecosystem: Environmental > Terrestrial > Soil > Coastal area > Acid sulfate soil | place: Finland: Risofladan, Vaasa | collected... | reverse complement strand
CTTCGGGGTCGAGCAGGAGCTCTTCCTTTCGGGTGCCCGAGCGCAACACGTCGATTGCCGGCCACATGCGGCGGTCGGCGAGGCGGCGGTCGAGCACGAGTTCCATGTTGCCGGTGCCTTTGAATTCTTCGAAGATCACCTCGTCCATCCTGCTGCCGGTTTCGATTAGTGCGGTGGCGAGGATGGTGAGGCTTCCGCCTTCTTCGATGTTGCGTGCGGCGCCGAAGAATCGCTTTGGCCGTTCGAGTGCGGTGGCATCTACACCACCGGACAGGATTTTGCCCGAGTGAGGCACTTCGGTGTTGTATGCGCGGCCCAGCCTGGTGATCGAGTCGAGCAGGATCACCACGTCTTTGCCGTATTCAACCAGCCTGCGAGCCTTTTCGATGACCATTTCGGCCACCTGCACGTGCCGGCTGGCGGGTTCGTCGAAGGTGGAGCTGATCACTTCACCCTTCACGGATCGCTCCATTTCGGTCACTTCCTCGGGGCGCTCGTCGATGAGCAGCACGATGAGGTAGCACTCGGGGTGGTTTGCCGTGATCGAGTTTGCGATCTTCTGGAGCAGCACGGTTTTGCCTGCCTTGGGAGGCGACACGATCAGGCCGCGCTGTCCTTTGCCGATGGGCGTGAGAAGGTCCATTATCCGCACGGCCACGTCGCACGAGGGCGGCGTTTCGAGCATGAGGCGCGTGTTCGGGTGCAGGGGGGTAAGGTCGTCGAAGACGATCTTGTCGGTGAGCGCCTCGGGGTCTTCGTGGTTGATCGCTTCCACGCGAAGGAGAGCGAAGTAGCGCTCGCTTTCCTTTGGCGGGCGGATCTGGCCGGAGACGATGGCGCCGGTGCGAATGCCGAACCGCCTGATCTGCGACGGCGAGATGTAGATGTCGTCGGGGCAGGGCAGGTAGTTGTAGTCGGGCGAGCGCAGGAAGCCGAACCCGTCGGGCAGCACTTCCAGCACGCCTTCGCCGTACATCAGGCCATTGGCCTTCACACGCTCTTCGAGGATCCTGAAGATCAGGTCCTGTTTCTTCAGACCGGTATAGCCTTCTATGCCTTCGGCCTTTGCAACCGAATGAAGCTGAGCGATGGTCATTCTCTTGAGTTCGGTGAGGTGTGTTTCACCTTTTTTTATTTCTTCGTATTTTGCCTGGATGTCTTCATCCACCGCCACCGGGGGTGTTATGGGCGCGGCCGGTGCGGGGGCTGCAGCGGGGGGCGTTACCGCGGCTGCGGCCGAGGCCTTGGGTGTTTTCTGATTAGCCATTGAATTCTCTCCTGTGCCGTTTGATGAGTTTAACGATCCTCTCGATTTGCCGTTCTGTTTCATACCGACTTCCATCATTGTTTACTGTGTGTTGGGAACAGTTACGCTTGTATTCAGCGGGCAGTTGGGCTTGCTGCCGGCGGTCGAGTTCTTCCGAATCCCAGCCGCGGTTTAGCTTCGCCCGTTGTGCCCTGGTATTCCAGCTTGATTCTACAAAGATCATGACGTCGCAGATTTCATTGAGGCCCGTTTCAAAGAGGAGTGCGGCGTCTAGCACGATCCATCTTTCGGGTGCCTGTTTTCTGGTGTCTTGCACTGTCCGGCGTATTTCGTTCAGTATGCCGGGGTGGATTATCCGGTTCAGCTCGGCGAGTTCATCGGCGTTGCTGAACACTATGGACGCGAGCTTTGCCCGGGAGATTTCCCGGCCGTCGTTCAGGACGCCGTCGCCCCAGCGTTCGATGATCCTGCGTTTCGCTTCGGGATCGGCGGCGAGCACGTGGTGTGCTATGTCGTCGGCGTCGATCAGTGCGGCGTCGGTTTTCTGAGCGAGCAGGCGAGCCACCATGCTTTTTCCGGCGGCAACGGCGCCGCTGAGGCCGATGATGGGGCCGTGGTGCCGTGGCGCACCTTCGCGCGGATGGGGACATCCGCTTTGCGGGCTTTCACTTGGCTTCAAGCCAGTTGGGTCCTACTTCGATGTTGACCTTGATGGGCACTCGCAGCTTCATTGCGTTTGCCATTTCGTGCTCGATGAGCGTTCGGGCAAACAGCATTTCGGCGTTGGGCACCTCGAATACCAGTTCGTCATGAATCTGGAGAAGGATCTTTGCGGCATGTCCTTCGGCGGTCAGCCGAGAGTAAATGTTGTTCATCGCCACCTTGATGAGATCGGCGGCGGAACCCTGGATGACGGTGTTGATGGCGATGCGTTCGGCGAATTTTCGTTCCTGGTCGTTCGTTGAGTTTATTGTCGGAATATTCCGGCGCCTGTTGAGCTTTGTAACCACGAAACCGCGCTGCCGGGCCTCGGCGATCACGCTGTCGATGTATTCCTTTACGCGGCTGTAGCGGCGGAAGTATGCGTCGATGAACTGCCGGGCTTCGTCTACACTGATGCCGATGCCCTTGGAAAGGCCAAAGGGTGTGAGGCCGTAGACGATGCCGAAGTTTACGGCTTTCGCTTTGCGCCGCATGTCCGGGGTCACGGCTGGAAGGTCTACGCCGTAGATTTGCGATGCGACAAATGCGTGGATGTCCTTGTCTTCCCAGAATGCGGCCATGAGTGTGGGGTCTTCCGACAGATCGGCCAGCATCCGCAGCTCCACCTGCGAGTAGTCGGCGGTGAGCATCTGCCAGCCGGGGTTCGACGGCACGAATGCGCGCCTGATAGAGCGGCCAAGCTCGGTGCGGATCGGGATGTTTTGCAGGTTCGGGGCGCTGCTGCTGAGCCGGCCGGTTGACGTTACCGTTTGGTTGAAGGACGTGTGAACCTTGGTAGTGCGTTTGTTTACCATTTTGGGCAGAGCGTCGATATAAGTGGACTTCAGCTTGCTGAGCTGCCGGTATTTGAGCACGAGCGCGGGGAGGTCGTGCTGGTTGCTCAGCGATTCGAGCACGCTTGCGCTGGTGGAGTAGCCAAGGGTAGTTCGTTTCGATTTCGTAAGGCCGAATTCTTCGAACAGCAGCTTCGAGAGCTGTTTGGGCGAGGCCACGTTGAAATCAGGGCCGGCTTGCTGCTTGATTTCATCTTCGAGTTTGTTGAGGTCGGCTCCAATCTTTTCCGACATTTCCCGGAGCACGGGCACGTCGATTTTCACGCCATGCCATTCCATTTCGAGCAGCACGCGAGCCTGCGGCAGCTCTACATCGTCCAGGAGGCCGAGCAGGCCAAGCTCCTGGAGCTTTTGGCGGAGGACGCCGGTGAGCCTCCACGCGGCGTCGGCGTCTTCGCATGCATAACGGCAAACGCTGCCCACGTCTACGAAGTCCATCGAGATTTCTTTCTTGCCCTTGCCGATGAGTTCGCTGATGCGGGTTTTGCTTTCGCCGAGGAAATCGAGTGCGAGTTCGGCCAGGTTGTTGCGCAGGCGGCCGGGGTCTAGCAGGTAGGCCGCGAGCAGCGTATCGAATGCTATGCCATTAAGCGAGATGCCGGCCCGCCGCAGCACGAGGCCGTCGTATTTGAGGTTTTGGCCGGTCTTGCCAGTTTTTTCATTTTCGAGAATCGGCTTGAGTGCGGCCAATGTTTCCTTCTGGGGCAGCAGCGAGCCGCCGAGGCCGCGGATGGGCAGGTACCACGCCTGGTGCTCTTTCCACGAAAATGAAAAGCCCACGATTTCGGCTTCGAGCGGACGGACGCTTGTGGATTCGAGGTCGAATGCGAATTCGGGTGCCTGCTTCAGCTCGGCCAGAAACGCCTCGAACAGCTCGGGCGTGTTCACCAGGTGGTAGTCGCCGGCGGTTGCGGCCGGTGCGGCGGTTTGCACCTCTTTGGCGATATCGGCGGCGTGTTTCTTGAAGTCCAGCTCGCGGAATAGCTGGAGCAGGCGGCTTGTGTTCATCGGCCGGCGCTTGCAGTCTTCAACGGTGGTGTCGAGCGGCACCTGCATATCGATGGTAACGAGCGTCTTGCTCAGGCGGGCGAGTTCGGCGTCGCGGGCGAGGCGTTCGCGTCGTTTTTCGCCGGTTATTTTGTCGATATTGGCCAGCACGTTTTCGAGCGATCCCCACTGCTTGATAAGCTGGAGGGCAGTTTTCTCGCCGATGCCTTCCACGCCGGGCACGTTGTCGGAGGTATCGCCGCTGAGGGCCATTACATCGGTTACCTCTGCGGGCGTTATGCCTTTTTCGGTCATGAGATCGGCCGAGGTGTAAACGCGGCCGGTGGCGGCGTCGAACCGGCGGACGTGGCCGTCGAGAAGCTGCAGCGAATCCTTGTCGTTCGTGGCGATGTACACGTCGATGCCCTTCTGGGCGGCCTGCATTGCCAGCGTGCCGATGATGTCGTCGGCTTCGAAGCCGGGCTTTGCGATGATGGGTATGTTGCAGGCTTCCACGATTTCCTTGATGGTATCGATCTGCAGGGCAAGGTCGTCGGGCATTACCTTGCGATTTGCCTTGTATTCGGCATATTGGTTGTGCCGGAAGGAGACCTCCCGGCTGTCGAACGCAACCGCGACGTAGTCCGGGTTCTGCTCGCGGAGAATCTTGAAGAGGATATTCGTAAAGCCGACGACGGCGCCGGTGGGCCTTCCATCGGGCGCCGTTAGCGGCGGCAATGCGTAGTATGCCCGATAGCAGTGCGAGTGACCGTCGATGAGGAAGAACTTAATGGGCATTTGCGTCAGGTAGAATCATCAGTACGTTGAGCTGCAAGTTGAAGCTTTGCCCCGTCTTGCGAGGGCAGGATAAAATTATCCTACGGAAGGTTCGTGCGGCACAATATTCAGGCTGCGGCTGAGCGCCGGAAGCGATCGTCCGGTTGACAAACCCTCGAGTTCTGGCTGAGCCTTTCTCCCGATCTGCTGCTTCTGGTCAAGCCCGGTGGTAATCGATAATAAGTCTGGGAGATTGAAATGGAGCTGAAACCTTGGATGGGCTCATAGGCCGGAGCAGAGGCTCCAACCTGCGAGTTTGATCCTTATCTCTACTCTATTATAACCTTCTGCGCGCAAGTGTCAAGCGCTTTTTTGAAGTTTTTTTGATGTGCTCAACCTTATATTAAACAACAGGCGGCGCGGAAAGGTTCCCTTGTATCCTGCGCTTGCCCCCCGGGCCCTGGACTGCGATCAGGCCTTTGGCCCTTTGGGAGCGAAGCCGATCACCGATTCGTTCGTGATTACCAGCAGCACGCCGTTCACGAGTTTCAGGCTGTAAACCGTCTTGTCCTTCAGCAGGATTTCCTGCACACTGTTGCCGGTGGCCTTGTCGAGCACGGCCACCTTCGCCGCCCCCTGGGTCGGCTTCAGCGGGTCGAGCTGGTTCATCGCCAACACCACGTGTGCGTCGGCTATGAGCAGGTCGGCGGCAAATGGCATGTCTTTCAGCGTCGTCTCCCACACCTGTTTTCCGGTAGTGGTAGAAAACGCCCTGAGGCAGCCATCGCGGCCGTTTTTCGAGCAGATGTATACTTGGTCGTCGTCGAATCCCAGGCAATCGACCGAATTATGGCTGTCGCGGGCCGATAGCGACCACAACTCGCGTCCGGTTTCGGCATCGATGATCTGAATGCCGCTGCCCTCGGTGCCCGCCAGGATAAGCTCCTGCACCTGCTCCTTTGACGGCGGAATGACGCGGAAGACATTCACCTCGCCCGTGCCCACGTGGCGCGACCATATCTGCCGGCCGGGGCCGTCGAGCTGATAGCACAGGATTTCCTGGCCGATGGGTATGCATATCCGCCCGCCGGATATCTCGAAAATGCCCAAGGGCATTTTGCCGTTGGTGCGGATCGGCCCGATGCTCTTTGCCTGCTCGCCGGTGGCGAGCGAATAGGCGGTGATGAACACCTGCCATTCGTTGTCGGCCTCCACCACCACGGCCATATCGTCGTAAATGAATGGATCGGTAACGGGCCTGCGGCCGAGGCTTTGCCGCCACACCTGCTGGCCGGTTGTCATGTCCCACGCGGCGATCTCGGGCTGCGAGCGAACGAGCTGCGGGGCCTGCGGGTTCATCTGGGGCTGCTGCGGCATGACCTGGATGCGCATCTCGACAGCGCCGGGCGTGATGGTTACCATCCGCTGCTCGTCTGCCAGCGCAATGCCGTCGTTGCGGGTCGGCTCTTGCTGCGAGTATGCGTTGGTGCGAACGGGATCAACGGGGAACTTGCGCACCACCTTGCCGGTGGCAGGGTCGATGCACTGCACGAACCGATCACGAGAGAATACCATCGCCTGCCGCTTTGATTTTGCGGCCGCGGCCATGCCCTGGTAGAATATCCGGATGCCGCGCTCCATCTGATCGTATTTTGCGGAGCGTTCGCCGAGCGTAACCGTCAGGGCCGTTTCCTTGCCCTTTCGCAGCACCTTCATCTTGATCGCGCTGCCGGCCGGCGTGTTGCCGCAGATGCGTATCAGCTCGGTGGTATCCTGCACGGGCGTGCCGTCAAACTCGACGATCACGTCGTTTCGCAGCAGGCCGGCGGCCTCGGCGGGCGTGCCGGCCATCACTTCCATGATTTCGGTGCCGCGTGTCTGCGCGTTTATGGGCGGGGCCAGGCTCACGCCCAGCCAGCCGGCCGAATTCTGCCACACCAGCGAACCATCCTGCGCGCGGCGGCAATACACGTTCTTGCCGAGTATCATGTAGAAGAGGTCGGCCACGCCGTCGGCCGCGGCCGGTGCATCGACCATCCATGCAAAGTTTGTGCCCGCCTCGGTTTTCGTCGTCCATTTTTGCTCCAGCGGCGGGTAAATGCTCTTGAGCGCGTAGAGCTCCTTCACAGTGATCTTCTGCTTTTCGAGGCAAACCGCAAGCAGGTTTTGCGCTTCCGCGGTCTCCGTTGCCTTGCCAAACCTCCTGGCCAGCAGCGCCAGGTGCTGCGTGGCCGCGCGGTAATCTTCAGCGTCCATCGCCGCCTTCGCGATGATCATCAGGCACGAGGGTGCAAGGCGGCTGTGCGGGTATTTTGCCAGCACGGAGCGCGCGGCATCGGCGTTTCCGGGGCGGGCGTCGAGGATGGCGGCTGCCGCGTCGTCATACTTTGAATAATGCTCCTGCCCGTGCTGCCTGAGCACCTCGCCAAGGCGTGCCTCGGCGTAGGTCATGCCTTGCACGGTGAGGTAGCCGTCGGGGCTGAACAGCGTGTCGCCGTAGTTCGCCACTATTTCCTGCAACACGTCTACGGCAGCGGCAACCTTGCCCGAAGCAAGCCGCGATTCGGCCACCTTCACCAACGCGTGCAGCTTCTCGCTCTTTCCCGGCGCGCGATCAAAGGCCTTGCCAAAGCTCTCGGTGGATTTCGCAAACTCGCCGGCCGCCATCTGTGCGTCGCCGAGCTCGAGGTAGATCGTAAACAGCTCGCCGGGGATCGACTCGACCAGCTTGCTATGGCTGGCGTCGCTTTGCGCCAGCTTGAGTGCCACCTCGTACTGCGCCGCCGCCTCAAACAGCTTGCCCTCGCGCAGGTAATGCCACGCCAGCTTCGTATGCAGCACCGGGTCGTTTGGAGATTTCTGCAGTTGCGCCAGCACCTCGTCGGGGTTCACCAGCTCGTCGAACACCTGCAGGCTGTTCTCGCCGGCGATGATGAGCTTGCCGGCCAAAGCCGCGTCGGCCGCGATCAGCAGGTTGCCCGACTGCACGGCGGCGCGCAGGCCCTCCTGGTATGCCAGCCATTCGCGCCACGATACATTCGGCCGCTTTACGCCAACGAGCCGGCCGGTTTCCAGGTGAACCAGCTCGATGCCGTCTTCGGTGGGGCAGATGGCAAACGTTTCGGCCAGCAGCCCGCGGCCCTGCGGCTCGGCGCTCAGCGGGGTGGAGAAGATCATCCGGCTGCCGTCGGCAGCGATAGCGGCCACGCGCGTGCCACTTATCACCACGCGGTCGTCTTTCACGCCCAGCAGGTAAAAATCCTTCCCCACGTTGTGCTTCCACAGCACCGAGCCGGTTTCCATTTCGAGTGCATAGAGGTTTTCAGAATCGGCCGGCAATATGAACATCCGGCCATTGTGCAGGATCGGCGGGTTGTTTGGGCGGAAATAATTGATGTAAAACATCTCCATCGCGCGGCGCTCGGCCGGCTGCTCGAAGATGCTTTTCCACAGCACGCGCCCTGTGGCCGCCTCCACGGCCGAGGCCATGCCGAAGCTGGGCGCGAAATATACAATGCCATCCTGTTCGGCCGGCATCTCGCCCACGCCGTTCGCACAGCGGTAATCGTACCGCACGGGGAAGCGCCCCGCGCAGATGAAAGTCTTCCACAGCAGCTTGCCGGTTTCCGCGTCGAACGCGCACAGGTGCATCTCTTCGCTCGAAGCCTCCATTGCACCCACGTAGAGCCTATTGCCGCTGACGACAGGCGCAGACGTGAACGACAGGTCTCTAAGGTTCTCGTCCTTCTCGTTTTGCCCGCCTCTCTCCCACAGCTTCGCGCCATCGCGGATCGCCAGGAGTTTGAAGCGCGTGTCTTGGCGGAAATTGCCCTCGTACGAGATGAAGAAAACGTTTGCGTAGGCCGTGCCGTTGCGCGCGCTGATGAAGAGCGTGCCGCCGCGGTTGCGCGTGTAGTAGCCCGTGCGCGGGATCGGATTTCCGTTGCGGTCTACCAGTTGCTCGCGATACCGCCACACATCCTTCCCGGTTGCGATGTCGCGGGCGATGATCGTCGTTTCGGTGCGGTAGTAAACCACGCCATCAGACGCCGCCGGCTGGCACATAGTATCGCGGGCGGGGCGGAAGCCGGGTTGGGCTACATCGCGCGACTGCACCTCCCTGTCTTCTTCGGGTTTGTGCTCGTTCCAGCGAAGGCGGCCGGGCAGTGTGGCTTTTTCAGGGGTGCGCGAGTGCGAGCTGTCGCCGCCGAACGCGCCCCAGTCTGGTGCTGCCGGCTTGCCGGCGGCCATCGAGCGCACAGCCGCGATATGCAGGGCCAGGTTGTCGCCCTCCTGCCGCCCTACCGGAGATTCGAGGAAATCCGCTGCGTCGTCGGCCGCGCGTTTGTTTCCTATAGCCTTCAGGCACACGGCGGCTTTCAGCAGCGCCATCGAGGGCGAGAAGCCGGCGCGCGACTCCGGCCGCAGCCGCGCGAAGATCGCCGAATACGCCCGCAGCGCCGCGTCGAACCGCCCCATCTCGAGCATCACGTCGGCCGATTCCTTCATCGCCGGCAGCGCTACCGAAGATATCGGATAGAGCCGGGCGACATCGGCCAGCAGCTCGGGCGAGCGCGCCGCCAGGGCCTTTTCGTAGAGCTTGCGGGCCTCGGTGTCGTACAGCGTGCGATACGCCCGCACGGCCTCAGCGGGCAGCGTGAGCATGCGGCGGCGGCAGTATTCATCGACTGGAATATAGATGCCTTCGGTGGCGGGGAAATCGGATTGCACGCGCTCGTCAAGCAGCACCTGGTATGCGGCCAATGCATCGGCCCACTTGCCTTCGCGGCGGCAGCGCTCGGCTCGGCGGATCACACGCAGGCAGCGGTCGTCGGCCTCGCTGATGAAAACACCGATGGGCGACATTATCTCGCCGTCCGGCGGCGGCACGGCGATCAGCTCGGGCAGGCGCAACAGCGACCGCGCCGCCGCAATGAACGCATCGCCGGCATCGGGTGCGGCAGGCGACTCCAACGCCGCGCCGGTGGCGCGCTTCATCCTGCCGCCCCCCAACTGCATGCAGAGGAATGCGGCAGCGACAACGCTGACTGCGATGATGAATCTGGTCGGCACGGCTCACCTGCGGTTGCGTCAAACGTCAGCGGTCATGCTGGCTGTTTGCGTCCTTTTCTGCGCCTCGGATGCAGAGACGCGCCGGCGGCACGTCTCGTTTTGCTGTGGATACCCTGACAGAATAAACATTATAGCAGACGCCTCGGTGCCTGTTCAAAAGGAAATCCGCAAACGGCCGCCTGCCGCCGCCGGCCGCCGCCGGCCGCCGGTCGGTCGGCGCTGCGGCAGAGATATTGGTTTATACATGAAGTGTCGGCAATCGCCGCACCGCTGCAACGCTCTTTTTCGAGGCGTTGCGGCAACGAGGTTGGGCTCAGACGGCTCACCGGGCCTCAGCCGGGGTTGTGGTACTTTCCAGCGGGTTCCTTCTTGGCACCCTTTTTGTGCACGCCGCGGTCTTGCTTCGGCTTGGGCGTATCCTCCAGTTCAACACCTTTCAGCCGAAGCTCTTCCATGTAGCGAGCGGGGTCCTTCAGGAATTTCTTCGGCGCCGACGGAGAGCAGAAGTAAATCCTCTTGCCATCGTAATCGACAAACCAGCTCTTGTTGATCCGCCGGCCTTCGACCGGGCACACTTCCTGTTTGAACAGCGACATCGATTCATCCTCCTTAAAGCTGCGCGCAAGACGGCCGACGACGCAGGGACAAGGCACTGTTGTCGCCCTCCCTCGCTACATTGAACATTCTGCACTTTGCGGCCGTGCCATCGCTTATGAAGCCGGTCATTTGGTGCTTTTTCGCGCGGGATGCCGCCAAACATCGGGGAATTCCACTTGATCTTGTGTTGCATTTTGCGTATCTTATCGTGCAAAAGGAGCACCCGAATGACACGCGACGACATCGAACAGCGCATACGCCGCCACCGCACCGGCACAATGAGCCTCACGGTAATGACGCCCCAGCGGCGCCCGCTGGCAAACGCGGAAGTGACCGTGCGGCAGACACGCCACCGGTTCCTTTTCGGCTGCAACATCTTTCGCCTGGGCCTTCACGAGGATGCCGCGTGCGAGGCCGAGTATTGCCGCCGCTTCACCGATCTGCTGAACTTCGCAACGCTGCCCTACTATTGGGGCCGATACGAGCCGCGCGAAGGCGAGACCAACGCCGAAAGGCTTACGTGGATGGCGCGCTGGTGCGTGGAGCACGGCATCACGCCCAAGGGGCATCCGCTGTGCTACCACATGACCGCGCCCGCGTGGCTGAGCGATCGCTCGTTCGCGCAGATCAAGGCGGCCCAGTTTTCGCGCATCACCAGGGAGGTGGGCGGCTTTGCCGGGCTGGTGGATACGTGGGACGTGATCAACGAGACCGTGTGGACGCCAGGCCACGAGAAAGGCAAGCACCCGATCGCCCGCCTGTGCCGGCGCCTCGGCCGCGTGGGGCTGGTGAAGCAGACGTTCGAGCTTGCCCGCCAGGCCAACCCGGCCGCGAAACTGATAATCAACGACTGCGACCCCGTGCCGGCCTACGCGCGGCTGGTGCGCAAGAGCCTCGCTGCCGGCGCGCCGATTGATATCGTCGGCATTCAATCGCACATGCACAAGGGATACTGGGGCGCCGAAAAAACGTGGCGCGTGTGCGAAGAATACTCCCGCCACGGCAAGCCCATTCATTTCAGCGAGCTCACCATCCTTTCGGGCATCATCCAGCAGAATCACAGTTGGAAAGACCGCCGCGCCGACTGGTTTACCACCCCCGAAGGCGAGGAACTGCAGGCACAGCAGGTTTCCGAATTCTACCGCCTTCTGTTTTCGCATCCGTCGGTGCAGGCGATCACCTGGTGGGATTTTGCGGACGACGGCGCGTGGCTGGGCGCGCCGGCAGGAATGCTGCGGAAAGACATGTCGCCAAAGCCCGCTTACGATGCGCTCATGCGGCTGGTGAAGGGCGAATGGTGGACCGGCAAACTGGCGCTGCGCACCGATGCACGCGGGCGCGTTGAATTCAACGGCTTCCTCGGCGATTACACCGTAGAGGCCGGCGGCGATGCGGGCAGCTTCGCCTTGGCCGATGCCGGCCAGTCAGAGAAGACAGTGGCGCTGCGCGGTCGAAAAGAATGAACGAAGCGAATATCGAACTCCGCCATCAGCGGTGGTTCATTCCCTTCGAGATCACACCTTCCATCTTCAGCACTCGATAGTGCCTCAGCGGAATCGACGTGAGGCAGGTGTCGGCCAGAAGGCCGTCCCACTTGCGGTCGGGCTGCGCCCACAGGCCTTCGCCGTACAGGGCATTGCCGCCGCCGGTGTCGGTGTTTACGGCGCCGTATTTCTGCAGCGCCCGCGCCACCGCCTTCGCTCCGGGCGAGAGCGGGAAACGGTCGATGTTGAGGGCGGGGTCGAGTTGCAGCACGGCGCCTTCGGGTATGCCGCCGGTGCAGGGGCCATCGGTCCAGATAACGGGCGGATGGATGAACCGCCGCAGTGCGCTCACCGGCGAGCAGAAACCCAGCCTGTGCTCGATGCGGCCGCAGAGCACCTCCCAGTGCATTATGAGCCCGGCGATAATGGGCACGCCCGATGCGCGGCCGGGCCCGAAGTAATGGATGCTCTCGCCGTCGCGGATCGGAAACTGATCGAGGCCGAACACGCCAGACCCATCGAGCTGGTAACGGATGCCGGTATTGGATATCCACCCGCCGTCGGGCAGGCGATGTGTGCCCAGCATGTCCCACGCGGTCATTATATCCCAGCGGATAACCGTCATATGTGCGTCATCTTCCCGCGAGGGCACGGCGTGTGCGGGGATGGGCACGGGGTTGAAATCGCGCGTGTGACCGAGGCCGTGGTGCGCCGCGTCGGGATCGGTGGAGCCGAGCCAGCCGGGCACTCCGCGATTGGCCGGCGAGAGAAACCGCGCCACCTTGCTGAGCGGCGTGTCGGGCGCGGCCTCGTATACGGGGATGGTCCAGTAGTCGAGGTTGCACCACATGTTGTCGTTGCCTTGTGCGGCCATGAGCGCAACCAGGCGGTCGCTTTCCGGGTCTGCCTGGGCGTCAGGTGCAATGGGCGTGTTCCAGTAGCTGTCGTCCGAGAAGAATCGTTTCACGGTGTCATTGTCTCCTTTGCCCGTAATACGGAGCCTATCGGCACTTCAGGTTCAGCCGTGTGCGCACGTGGATGAGGTCGAGGACGTTGATCCTGCCGTCCTCGTTGACGTCGGCGGCGGCATTGTCACCGCTTGCGACGTCGAGGTTCAGCCGGTTTCTGATGAATATGAGATCGAGGACGTTGACGACGCAGTCGCCGTTGGCGTCGCCGCTGATCGACTCGCTGCCTTTGGATGCTTCGGCGGTATTGCCGTAGGCGCCGATGTTGGCGCGTTTGCCGTTAGGCGGCGGCTCGTCTTTGTATGGAGCGTATGGATCGGCCGTGTCGATGCAGGGGCTGTGCAGGTCGTCGATCACCCACGCCCCTTGGCCGTAGTTGGCAGCGGGATTCCAACGGCCCTTCCTGGACTTCAGGTGGTAGTCGCCGCCGACAGGATCGGCAAACAGCGGATCGACAGTAAGATTGGAATATCCCCATACCACTCGGCTGGTGGATGATGCGAAGGTGCGGCCAATGCCGCCGGTGATTGTGCTATAGTGAAAGGCGATGGTGGAGGAATTGGCGGCGCTGGCTTCAGCTCCGATGGGAGCGGAATTGCCGAAGAGAATACTGCTGACGACCACCGGCGACGACTCGACGGCCGCGATTGCCCCGCCGGCCCCGGTGGCGGCGTTTGCGGCGAATGTGCAATTGCTGATGATCGGCGAAGAAAGATCGCAGTGGATTGCGGCGCCATTCGAGGCGCGATTGCCGGCAAAGAGGATATTCGTTATCGCGGGTGCAGACGCGTAGAGCGCAATGCCGCCGCCCGATACGCCCAGGCCGTTGCGGATGGTCAGCCCGCTGATCGACCCGCTGTGAACGCCATCGAAGACCACGCACGGGCCGATGCCGCCGCCGTCTATGATCGTGCGGCCCGGGCCGGCGCCGCGGATGATGAGGCCGTTTTTGAGCCAGCCGATCGCCACGTGCTCCGCGTACAGGCCGGGCGCGATCACAACCGTATGCCCCGCCGACGCGGCGTTTACGGCCTCCTGTATCGTGCCGAACGGGCTTTCGGCCGAGCCGTTGCCGGAGGCGCCGGCGCGCACGTGCCAAGTGCCGGCCGATGCCGCTGAAACAGCGGTCAGCATTGCCGCCAAAGCGACAGCTAGTATACGGATGAGCATCGTGTGAGCCCTGCAGAATGCACGTTGCGATATAGCGGCAGCATCTTCATTGAAAGCGCGGCAATCTCAACAAGAGCGCCTACATGAATAATACACCACAACACCGGCATTGTCAAGAAAAGCGGCACCGTGCCGAGGACCGAGGACCCGGCATTTGCCGCGGACCCGGGGGGGCGGGCGACGCGAGTATCGGTGGCTGTCCCTAGTTTCGACCGGACCGCAGATCGCTTCCTTGTAGCGTGGGTCAGATGGAGCAACCACTGGTGGTCGCGCGACTTCGGTGCGTGAGCAACGCGAAGACGAGATCAGCCATAGTGCGATCCCCGCCCCGCCGCCTAGCAAGAGGACGCACTGGATGATCCGGAGGGGCCGATTCCTCATGGCCGCCTGCTCCCCCCGTGCCTTCGGCCCTTCAGGAGAACGACCAAAGTCAGCGCGGCGCCCAGTGTCGACACGACCAGCAGGACGATCGCACATTCCTTGCTCAATAGCCACCATCGGCCTTGCCGGGGCACTTGGGCCTCAACACCCGTCGTCTCCGGCGATCTCTCCGCCTTGGCGGGGGTTTGCGATGGGGCTGAAGTACCCGGCGTGGTGTTCTCTGAAATGTCAGACATGGCCTCGTGAAGAAGCTCTTCCAGCGCTGATTCCAGTGTCGGATGCAACTCATTCGGCTGGAACACCCGTGGCGGAGAAACCCTGTAGTCATGGATCGTCAGCTTTGGCGTCTTGTTCTTCGCGACCGCCCGTTCCGTGTCGGCGTACATCTCCTCATCAAACTCCTCCACAATGGGATTGAATGTTAGTTCCTCGACCGTCGACTGTCCATCCTCAATTGGTCCCCAGTAATTGAACTGGGCCTTCTCCGGGATACAATATACTCCACTCCACACGGTTCCGCTGTTTCTCATCTCACAGCCAATGATGTCCGGTTTCAAATTGCTGAAGAAGCGGGCACGCCGAACCATCCATGCCGCCTTCGGATCAATCTCCAGTTCCCATCGACCGCTGTCTCCGTCGCCCATATGCCCCTTCGCGGATACAACAACAAGGCCGCTGGAGGATTTGCCCACAGTGTTGATCTTCTCAAGATATCGGGAAAAGAACCTACCTTGCGACCATAGGATGGCCCGCTTTGGCGCGTTGGGCCCGATATCTCGAGGCCCGAACAACGAGGAGTTGTGCATCTTGCCTTGTTCTTTGCACTCGTCGTTTGGGTCGATTGCGAGGATAGTGTCCTCATAGTGATTTCCCGAGAGGTCCTTGCCCCAATATCCCCACTGGCGGGTCCTGATTGGTATACGCATCACCTTATCACCGCCGGGAGCTTCTCGGTCAGGCGGCCGATACTTCGGCGTCTCGTAGTCCACCATTTCTATCACGTACCCGACACGTTCGCCTTCAAGCGTCAACCTCCACTGCCGTGTTGAATCAACCATCACCTTCCCGCGCACCAGTACATCCTTACTCTTCCGAGTGCCGGAAACGGTATACCCGGATGCGTATATTGAGTCGAAGGATTTCAGGCGGCTCATCACTTCAGCGGCGTCTTGTGCGAGAGTCGTAGCACTGCCGATTACAAGGGTACTCAGGCTGAGAATATGACACAACCGCAGCATACACATCTCCTATCTCCCTATGCACGAGTCATAGTCTTGGATTCTCTCTGCAACAAAAGTATGCGGCGCAGCGGGCCCGCTACATCAAATGAACCGAGCAGTTGCTTAAGCGCTCCTGTCACGATGGCCGTCACACTGACTCATCCCACGGCTGCACGGGCGCCGTACTGTGCCCCATTAAGGATTCGGATACTAGGGGATACTAGGCTATACTTTCGCACTTTCATGCCGCATAAGCGGCTGATTCTATAAGGGCCCAGAGCTTTTCTTTGAGGTCAGCATCCGGAGTAGACCTGTG
>Ga0307379_10006686_pt1 | contig 15798 bp, 15 predicted proteins | sample UN2MG_FD_202237 | JGI IMG/M metagenome (GOLD analysis project Ga0307379, IMG submission 202237) | Soil microbial communities from Risofladan, Vaasa, Finland - UN-2 | ecosystem: Environmental > Terrestrial > Soil > Coastal area > Acid sulfate soil | place: Finland: Risofladan, Vaasa | collected... | reverse complement strand
GTTGGGAACGTTGCCTGAGTATCCGCACATCAGACAGCTCTCATACCAGCCGTCCAGGTCTCTGTCAATGTACGTATCCCCCCCGCATCGAGGGCAACCCTTAAGATTCCAATGTGCCACTTCTACCTCCCTACAAGCAAGAAACCGTGTGTTACTTTCGGGACCAATTTGCCGTCCCGCGCAAACCCTTGCCTGGTGACTTTCGTGACTAGAGTATAAGACTATGAGGTTACGAGGATATTAAGACCGCGTCCGCAGGGTTACAGGATGGTTACAAAACGGGAAGAAAAAGGTTACCGTCTGGCTGGACAGGCAGGCGCCAGTATTCAAGTTAAGAAATCGGGACAGTCCGATAGACCGTACCGACCCCTTACGTTCACAGACGGAAACCCCTTCCGGCTAGCCGGCCTCTTCCCGGAGCATTCCGGCACTTGTCCGCATGATGTTCCCGGCAATGTAGTTGCGGACTTCACCAGCCCTGACATCAAGCAGGTCGGCCTTCAACAGCACCGCTTCACTGCGAGCCGACTCATCCTCAGTTCCCTTGATTACAAAGTCGGCCAGATGCAGGGCAAGCTGAACATTGCCCTCCACCTGAAGCTGCCGGGCCCTTTCGGTGACCTTCTCCGAACCGATAATATTAAGCATCTCGGCAGCTATATCTGCACCCTTCGAAGGGAAAAGCTCACTGGGATTGCCGTCATACCAGCCGGTATAGCGACGATACACATCATGGATAACAAAGGTGGGGTGACCATAGTTGCCCGCCAGATAGGGTTTGTCAGACAGTTCCTCCGGCACTTTGACCCTCTCCAGTATGTCCTCAATCCAGTAGCCTTCATTAAGCAGCCGGACGACCTCCTCGTGGATGTAGCGGAGTAGCCTGGCAGTATTCAGAAGCCGTTCCTCCACATTTTCCCCACTGATGACCGGACCGCTGCCGACAACGAAATCGGGTTTCTTTTCCGCTATCCTCTCCAGGTTTTCGGCCCATTCCAGTGTGTAGCGCTGCTCCTTGAGCGGGTTGCCCGTGTTGGGGCAGCCCCCGAGAAGCAGGTCACCGATGAAGGCCACCTTGCGCTCCGGAATCCACACCCATATCGTGTCGTCCGTTTCCCCGGGAGCATAATATATCTCAAATGTCAGGCCACCCAGTTTGAACTCCATATAGTCGTGGAACGTGGTATCCGGATAGACATATGATGGCTCACGAACCGACGCCCAATCCTGCCTGGCAGATGGTCTATCCTGAGGACGGGGGAACTGCAATGACGCTATGTAGGCACGACGGCCCTTCAGCATCCGGTATTTATCGAGCCGCTGTGCAACCAGTTCATGACCGATGATTCTCGGCCTCGGGTGCCCCCTGTCCTCGGCATCCTTAAGGAAAGCCGAGGCGCCACCGACATGGTCGACATGTCCGTGAGAGTAGATGATGGTATGAAAGGGTATTTCCGTCCTCTCCCTGATTTTCCTCACCCTGTCTTCTCCCTCCCGGAAACCGACACCGGTATCGACGACTACGAGACCTTCGCTGGTGATGGCAAGACCGCTGGGCCCGGACACCGGCCAGGTCTGCGCAATCTTGAAAATGTCCGGGAATATCTCCTCATCCACCATCGCCCGACTCCTTATCTCTTTCGGTTGAAACTCCTCTTCTCTATTTTGAACCATGATAACCTCCTCGCAGGGAACGCTCCCCTGTTATTCCTCGTCTGAAGCCCAGCCGCGGGCATGCTCCACAGCACGCTTCCAGCCGGCATAGAGTGTATCCCGCTGGTCATGGGACATAGTCGGTTCATAAGTCTTCGCCGGTTGCCACAACCGGGCAATCTCGGCGGTATCCTGCCAGAGTCCGGTCGCCAGTCCCGCCAGGTAGGCGGCACCCAGTGCCGTCGTCTCGGTGACTGCGGGCACCTGGATGGGCACTTCCAGCATGTCAGCCTGGAACTGCATGAGGAAGGCATTGGCCGTCCCGCCACCGTCGACACGGAGTAACGGCAGTTGCAGGTTCGCCTCAACACTCATCGTCTCAATGACATCACGAGACTGGTAGGCAATCGATTCCAGGGCCGCCCGTACGAGGTGCTCTCTGGTGGTACCGCGGGTAAGCCCGAAGATGCTGCCCCGGGCATACATGTCCCAGTGCGGGGCACCCAGGCCAACGAAGGCGGGAACGAAGAAAACACCACCGTTGTCCGGCACAGCGCGGGCCAGCGTTTCACTCTCAGCAGCCTGTTCGATAATGCCCAGGCCATCCCGCAGCCACTGGACGACAGCCCCGGTGATGAATATACTCCCCTCCATGGCATAGGTCACACGGTCGCCCAACCCCCAGGCCAGAGTCGTCACCAGCCCCTTTTCCGACGGGACCGGACGGTCACCCGTGTTGAGCAGGACGAAGGAGCCGGTGCCATAGGTATTCTTCGCCATGCCGGCTTCATAGCACGCCTGGCCAAAGAGGGCCGCCTGCTGGTCACCGGCTATCCCGCACAGCGGTACGCGCACGTCCCCGAGAACACCGGGGACCGTCTCTCCGTACACGTGGCTGGATGGCATCACTTCGGGCAGAACAGTCTCCGGTATGTCCAGGGCCGAGAGGAGGTCGTTGTCCCACTGGAGGGTGTGGATGTTGAATAACATTGTCCGCGAGGCATTGGTGTAGTCGGTGACATGAACGGCACCACCGGTAAGATTCCAGACCAGCCAGCTATCCACTGTCCCGAAGAGCAAATCGCCCTGCTCGGCACGGTGTTGCCCCCGGGGAATATGGTCCAGTATCCAGCGGAGCTTGGTGGCCGAGAAATAGGCGTCTATGATAAGGCCGGTCTTCTCCCTGATTGACCCGGCCAGTCCCCGCCTTTTCAGCTCTTCACATAGAGGGGCGGTGCGCCGGCACTGCCAGACAATGGCATTGCTCACCGGTTTGCCGGTGTGGCGGTCCCATACAATGGTAGTCTCCCGCTGGTTGGTAATCCCGATGCCGCACACGTCCGACAGGCCTACTCCCTCCTTCTCCAGCGCTTCCCTGGCCACCGCCAGCGATGTACTGAGGAGTTCCTTCGGGTCATGCTCCACCCAGCCAGGTCGGGGATAGACCTGGTGCAGTTCACGGTAAGCAGAGGAAAGTGCCCGTCCGCCTTTATCGAAAAGGAGGGCAGTGCTTCCCGTGGTACCCTGGTCTATAGCCAGAATGTGGTTTTTATCCTTCACACGGTCTCCCTGTAAGATAATCAGGCACCATTATAACAGAAGCGTGTGCAAAACGTTATGTTTAACCCTCTGGCTGGCAAGCGATTCGCCCGTTGTGCTATCCTTGGGCAGACCCGGTAATACAGGCTTAATGGGGGTGCTTATGAAAATTGAATGGATTGGACACGCATGTTTCTGCATTACCTCGGAGGTCGGACTGAGCATAGTAACAGACCCTTACGAGACCGGCTTCCGCGACATCATCAACTACGGCCCTGTCGACGTATCTGCTGATATCGTCACCGTGAGCCACGAGCATGGTGACCACAACCATATACAGGCCGTTTCCGGCAAGCCGGAGGTGGTCCGGGGGACAGGCACCCAAATGGTGAAGGGAATACGGTTCCGGGGCATACCTTCCTACCACGACGAGGTCCAGGGAGCCCAGCGAGGTCCGAACACCATCTTCTCGTTTGAGGTGGATGGTATCCGGGTAGTCCACCTCGGTGACCTGGGCCATCTGCTATCGTCTGAAACACTCGCCGAACTCAAAGGCACGAACGTACTTCTGGCCCCCACCGGGGGACCGGGTGCTACTATGGAGCTTCAGGAGGCCATCGACCTCTGGGAGAGCCTGAAGCCGCCGGTCGTCATCCCGATGCACTTCAAGACGTCGAAGTGCTCGTTCCCCAAATACAGCGCCGATGACCTCATCAACCTCAGACCTGCCAGCAGGAAGATGGGAGCAAGCTACGTCTCTTTGACGAAGAGCGAGCTACCACCATCTACGGAAATACTGATACTGGACTATTCTCGCTAGGGCACAGCACTGATTACTAAAGAAGGAGACTATTGACGATGCCTGATAAGAAGACCGCAAAGAAGGCCGCCACCAGAAGCAGTCCTCTGCCGGGGGCAGAAGGCCTCCCCAGGGCTAAACCGGAAGAGGTCGGGATGTCCTCGGAGCGGCTCGCTCGGATTCGTCCGGCGATGCAGCGCTACCTGGACCAGCAACTGATACCGGGTGCTGTCACCCTGGTGGCCCGCCACGGTCGTGTCGTACACCTGGACACCATCGGACTCCGCGATGTTGAATCCGGGAACCCGATGACAGCCGACACCATATTTCGTATCGCCTCTATGACCAAACCGATAACGTCCGTGGCCTTGATGATGCTCTTTGAGGAGGGCCATTTCCTGCTTTCCGACCCGGTGAGTAAGTGGATTCCTGAGTTTGCCGACCCCAGGGTAGCCGAGCCTGTCCCACCGGACGAGTTCTCCGGCCTGCTGCCCTACCGACTGGTCACGGCCGACCGCCCGATTACCATCCGGCACCTGCTTACCCATACCACCGGACTATCCGCCACACCCCGGGGCATGACCCAGGAAGAGTTTATGAAGGTCCAGCAGCGCCAGAGACCTGATGAAACGATTGGTGATTTCGTAAAGCGCTATGCAAAGGTCCCGCTTAACCGTCATCCCGGCGAGGCCTGGAACTACTCTCGGGCTACGTGTGTAGTCGGGCATCTGGTGGAGATTATGTCAGGTATGCCGCTGGACGAGTACTTCCGTGAGCGCATCTTCAGGCCCCTCAACATGCCGGACACCTGTTTCTACCTCCCGGTGGAGAAGCTTGACCGGTTTGCCGCCTGCTACACTCCTGGTGAAGACCTGCGCATTCAACTGACCGACGCACCGACACCGGAGAGCCGGTTCGTCAAAGAACCGCACACCTACTTCATGGGCTCCGGTGGTCTGGTCTCGACAATCGCTGATTACTACCGCTTCGACCAGATGATGCTCAATGGTGGAGAGCTGGACGGCGCCCGTATCCTGGGTCGCAAGACGGTGGAGTTTATGACCAAAATCCACACCGGGGACTTGCCCATCTGGCTGCCCGGGCCCTGGGCCGGTTTTGGCCTGGGATTTGCCGTGGCCAGGAACATCGATAATATCAACACCCTAAAGGCCGAGCATTCGGGCCCTACTCCCTGGTCAGTGGGCACCTACACCTGGGGTGGTGCCTTCTGCACATACCCCTTCGTAGACCCGGTGGAGAAGCTCATTGGCATCGTCATGACACAGGTCGGACCGTACCGGCACCTCAACATCCGCCAGGAGTTTACCGGCCTTGCCTACCAGGCCATCGTGGATTGACCCGGGCGCTATATGGACAGGGGATACTACCTCGCGCAGCACCATTAGCGCAGAGGCATAACCTGCCGCCAGTACTACATTAACGCCTGGAAACGTGCTGGTGGCAGGCTCTATCCTGGGGTTGTACTATACCCGGGTGCCCTTGAAATTGGCGGAACCGAAGGAACCGAGTTGTACCTGACCGGAAATCTCGTCACCACTAACAGTGGCTTTGAAGTCAAGCTTCATCTGTCCCATCGGACCGCTTACCTGAATCGTCCAGGTAGCCTCGTTCCCCGAGACCGTGCCACCATCGAATGACTGTTCCCCCTGCTGTCCGGATGAGTTGCCACTGAGCGAGTCACCATCTGCTTTCAGGGTGAGCTTCACGGTCTGGTTGCCCATTGGCGTGTTAATCTCGACATTGTAGGTGCCATCGACTGCCATTGCATTTCCTCCTTTATTATGTCATGCGAGCTGATGCCCACGGCATCCCTGCCAGCGGGCCATTGAAATTACCTGACAGCATAGCAGCAATAATAGAGGCCGTCAATACATCATCAGGCGAACGAACGAACACTCACTGGCCGAAAGGTTGACTACCAGGTCAACCTTTTTCTAACCTGAAATCGGTCAGTCTCCTGATTGCAGGCTGACATGCTAATGGTATGATGCCAACTAGCAGGACAGGCTAGAAGGAGGACATGACAAATGGAGATAACCTCTGGAACCAGGAAGAGTCCCATGCCCATGATTACCGGTATTCTGAGCATTGTTTCCAGTGCTCTGGGACTGTTCCTCTTCGTGGGTCTGCTTATCTGTGCCATTGCCGTGGGAAGCACGGCCTTGGAAGTCACTGGATGGATTCCCGGCATGGGTATTGCCCTGAGTACACTCATAGTTCTCGCCGTGGTCTCTCTGGTTACCGCGGTCTTCGCTCTTGTGGGCGGTATCTTCGCAATACAGGGCAAGAACTGGGGCTGGGCACTTGCCGGTTCAATCTGCGCCCTCTTCCCCTTAATTGTGCCGGGGATTACTGCCATCACACTCGTGGCAATATCCCGCGAAGAGTACGAATAGTCACGAACTCGAAGTGCAACACAAAACCGGACAGCTGAGGAAGCGCCTCTACCGCGTCCTTGTGCGGACGGGCAACATAGAGACTCGCCTTCCGGCCGCCTGCCTCACCGGGGTTCTGTCCCCCAGTCATGTTCTTCTCTCTTTTTCCTGCACTACTCTCCAGAAGTAGATAGCCCCCTGCTTCAGCCCTGGTATACGGCAACCCCTGTCTCGTCCCGACGCCCCACGGGTCAGCCCGGACCTCTTAACCACTACCGTATTGATTCGATGTGCCGTGTAGTGTATCATCAGACCCAATAGCACATGAAACACGTAATACGCGGTCGGAGGTGCTCCAGTGTATCAGAGAATACTCGTTCCCCTTGATGGCTCAGACCGTGCCGAGCTAGCCCTGCCATTCGCCGAGGAACTAGCAGCGAAACTGGGCTCTGAGATTATCCTGCTCTGCTTGAGTGACTCGGCAGAGGCTGAGGACTATGCCAAACACGAGATTTACCTTGAGCAGATAACGGAGGTTGTCAAGCGTGCCGCTAAGAAGCTACTCACCAATCCGGAACAGAAGGTTAGCATACGGTCGGCCGTCACCATTGGCCTTCCCGCCCAGGAGATTGTCGACTACGCCGAGCAGGTCGCCGTCAGCCTGATTATCATGGCCACGCATGGCCGCACCGGTGTCAGCCGCTGGGCGCTGGGTAGTGTTGCCGAGAAGGTCATGCGCGCCAGTACCAGGCCGGTCCTGCTCGTCAGGGTGCCGGGAGCGAGCATTGTATAGAGCCGACCGGGCATTCAGGGTAAACGGAATAGCGGACCGGTGATTCAGTACCGGATACAACCCGCCATGATTCCGGCAAGCATGCCGGTTATAGGTATTTGGATATACGGTAACCCCACAAATAACAGGGAGGACACGCAGAGATGAAACTTCTGGAACCAATCGAGATCAAAGGTATGAGGGTTAAGAACAGGATAGGCTTGGCGCCGCTGCTCAATATGCCGGCCGGTGAGGACGGGTTCATCAATGACCAGACAATCCGATGGTTCGAGTCCAGAGCCGCCGGAGAGACCGGCTTTATTATGATGGGGGCTGTCGGCTCAACAGCGCCTATCGCACCGGTGCAGCAGGGGGGACTTCTTGGATTCCGCGGGATCGGGCTGTACGACGACAAGTTCATTCCCGGTTTCACCAAACTGGCGGACGCTATCCACAAGCACGGGTCGGTACTCGGTGTCCAGATGGGTATCATTGGCGGTCCCATGGGGGGACGGGGCCCTTCGCCCCCACCCTACCCCGATGAGGCACATGCCACCCACGACCTCTTCTACGTTGCCGCCGGACGCACGATACCCCACACTGAGGTAACCATTGAGAACATCGAGCAGTCCCAGAACGACACTGCCGCAGCAGCGGCCAGGGCCAAGGCGGCCGGTCTGGACTGCGTCCTGCTGCACTGCTCCCACGGAGGAGCCACCGGCGGCTGTTCCTTCATTTCACCATTCTACAACCACCGTACCGACAAGTATGGCGGCAGCTGGGAGAACAGGCTCCGTCATCCGGTCGAAACGATACAAAAGATGCGAAAGGCGGTCGGTGACGACTACCCGATATTCGTGCGCATCTGTGCCGACCAGCTCCTCGGCAAGAAGGGCATCACCCTGGAAGATACCACTCAGATCATTGTCCCTGCCCTGGAAGCAGCCGGAGTGGACGGCCTTGATGTTTCCCAGGGAGACATGATACGCGCCGGCGAGGGAATCACCATACCCATGTACTACCCCTGGGGACTCTTCATCCACCTCGCCGCTGCCGTGAAACAGGTCACCAGGCTGCCCGTCATCGGCGTGGGCAACATCTTCGATATGGATATGGCGGAGAGGTTCCTGCAAGAAGGGAAAGCGGACATCATCTACATGGGAAGACAGCTCTGCGCCGACCCGGAGACCCCCAGGAAGTACTTCGAAGGGCGACCGGAGGACATCCGCAAGTGCATCGGTGACGTCGGCGGATGCGGTAATCCCTGCACGGTGAACTATGATATCCAGGAGCAACCCATTCCGCTCACCACGGCCGAGAAGCCCAGGAAGGTACTGGTAATTGGCGGCGGCGTAGCAGGAATGGAAGCCGCCAGAGTAGCCACCTTGAGAGGCCACAAGGTGACCCTGATAGAGAAGGAGTCACAACTCGGTGGCATGGTGGCCACACTGGCACTCAACCCGTTGACGGCTGACTTCGGCAATATCGTGGAATACCTGACGAACCAGATGAGGAAGCTGGGTGTGGACGTGAGGGTCTGCCGCGAGGCTACCGCATCTGATGTAGCCGAGATAGGTCCCGACGTGGTCATCCTTGCCGCAGGCTCATCACCGACAATGCCGGAGGTGGCCGAAGGAAAATTCGGAGTGATTACCCATGCCCAGGCGTCCAAGAACCGGAAGGCCGTCGGTCAGAGGGTTGTTGTCTGGGGGCTCTTCGGTGTCGAACTGGCCATCTCACTGGCCCAGGAAGGCAAGGACGTGGTCCTTGTGGGCAGAGGCAGCGAGAGTTCCCTGGGCAGTGACCTGTCCATGGCACGCCGATGGTGGCTTTTCCGGAAGCTGACCGACGTAAACCTGCCCCGGGAGACCCCTGAGGCAGCCAGAATATACAATCCTGAAGTGCTCTTCGAAACGGAGGTTGAGGATATCGCCAGCAGAGAGGTTACCGTGAAGGTGGGTGGCAACGAGGACCGGAGGAGGGTCATACCCTGCGATACCGTGATTCTCTCCCGGAGATTCGGTGAGCGGAAGTCAAACGACTCGCTCTTCACTGAGTTCGAGGGAAAGGTCCCCGAGGTCTACAAGATAGGCGACTGCTCACAGGTCAGGGGAATCAAGGAGGCCATCTTCAGCGCCAACGAGGTGGTCAGGAAGATGTGAGAGAGCCATGAGCAAAGTATTACGTTCACTCCAATGGATGCAGAACATGGAGCGGTTTGCGACCCGGATTTACCGGACACAGACCAGGGCTTTCGCGGACAAAGAGAGCATGGACAAGCTCCGGGCAGCAATCGCAAACGAACAGGAACATGCCGACAGCCTGGCTGCGTGCCTGGAACGGCTCGGTGGGAGGACTTCTCCGCTGGGTTTTCTGTTTCCAATAGCAGGTGCATTCCTAGGTTTCATCACCACGCTCATGGGCAAGGCCTTGCTTTTCAAAGCCGCCGTCTGTATTTAGGAGCGGGCAGTAAAGGACTACTGACTCTACCTTGAAAGGGTCAAATTCGACGGCGAGACCGTGGACCTGCTTCAACGGATTATCGAGGATGAGAAGAGGCACATTATCACCTGGCAGAGTTGCCTTGAAGCCCTGAAGGGCTGAACCCCGGGACCAGGGAGAGCAGGAGAGAACCCAGCAGCACTCCGGCAACCAGCATCGCCTGTACTGGAGTGTCACTAATGTTCCGGACGAGTACAAAAGGTTGATAAAGTGGCTAACCTGTTCTAGAATATGCAGGAGTAGCGCATCATGACAAAGAAACAAATCAGACCCCAGGAAACTAAGCCGGAGGAAGCCGCTCCTCCCGAGGAAGACGGCTTCACCTTTGAGGAGGCGGTGGCCAAGGCTGACCAGCTAGGCCTGCTCGCCAAGAACGCCGCAGAGGAGTCTGTTCGTATCTCGCAGAGGATGTTTACCAGGGCCGAGGAGATAAGCAGACAGACGGAAGAAGCTGCCAGAGTGGCAACACGTGCGTCCCAGGAGGCAGTAAGCCGGGCCGAGAAGATAGTCAAGGCGGTCCAGAAAGATTTTCAAGCGTCAGCGACCGCCTTTGAAGCCGCGATGGAAGAGGCTAAGGGCTCCCGTCAGGCATCAAGACAAATCAGCCTCAAGGCACAGGAAGCAGTCACACTGGCCAGAGAAGCGGCCGATGAGGCATCGGAATCGTCCCAGGAAGCTACGGACAGGATTAAGGAGCTCAGTCAGTCAATAACGGAGATTGCCCGGCGAGCGACGGACACTTCCCAGGAAGCTACGGATAGGATTGAGGAGACCAGCAAGTCCGCGAAGGCGACCATTGAAAGAGCGGTGAAGGCATCGCGAGACGCGGTACGCAAGGCCGAAAAACTCGCCAAATCCGCCGAGCAGGCAATCGTAACATACCCCGAAGCCTTTGAACAGGCAATAGGCCGGGCGGAAAACGCTGCCAGGTTCGCCACAGAGGCAATCCAGGAGACAAGGAAGGCGTCAACGGAGCTGATAAGCAAGGCCGATGAACTCGTGCGTCTGGCTGAGGAGACAGTCGAGGAAACCAGTAAGACATCGCAAGAAACCGTAACCAGGGCTGAGGAAGCCACCCGGTCCGCTGCTGTAGTAGAGCATGAATCAAGACGGGCTTCACAGGAAGTCCTGCGCAGGGCGGAGGAAACGACACGATCCGCTGCTGCAGCCGCCCAGGAAGCTACCAGGGCCTCTCAGGCGGCCCTGAACAAGGCCGAGGAAGTGGGGGAGACAGTCCGGGCGGCCGTCGAGGAATCGAAACAAGCGTCACAGAGAGCTATCGACAGGGCCGAAGAAATAAGCAAGTTCGCCATTGATACTGTTTCGGCATGGGCAGCTGCCTCACGAGAGACCATGGAGGTGGCGCGTAAGGCAAGCGAATCCGCCAAGCAGGCAGCCGAGATATCGACACAAGCGTCACAGGCAGCCATCAGCCGCGCTCAGGAGGTGAGTGAGTCAGTCAGGATTGCCGCCGAAGCATCGCTGAAGGCAGCCCGGGAGGCAACCGAATCATCCAAGAAAGGTGCTGAGAAAGCCGCCGAGGCCTGGATAGGAGTCTTCGAGCAACTGCTTGATACCACCAGGGAGACGGCCAGAATGACACAAGAGGAGGCTGGGCAGGCCGTTGAGGAAGCCGCCGTAGTGCACGGTTCCGATGACGACGAGACCGAGGCAGATGCTGAGATACTCCAAGGAACCAGCGAGACTCCGCCGAATGTTACCGAAGCAGCGCCCGAAGAGATCAAATCCAGCCCGCCGAAGCGCGACGGAGAAAAGAGAGTCCGGACAGGAATCGAGGACCGGATGGAGTCCCTGGCGAAGATGTATGCGGCCGACCAGTCCAGAGAAACCGAAGAGAAGACCGAAGAAGATAAAGCCTGAACGCACTGGTATAGTATTGCCACCCTGAAACACACTGCCACGGTACAACCAGCAGGCAGGGAATGGTACCACCGTCAGGTGAGGAAATGATACACAAGAAAACAGACAGAGGGGGAATATCCTGATGGAGAAACAGGAGCAGACCGAAACCACTACCACCCGGCCACCAGAGACGGTTGCACAACCGGCCGCTGAAACCCCGGAGTTGGCCGGTAAGTACATTGCGGGACTTCTCAGCCAGGCCGAAAACGCCTACACAATGTACCGCCAGGCTCAGAAAGAGGTATCTAAAGGGTATAAGACGCAAGAACAACAGATGGAAAAGGCCTTCAAGGCAGGCGAACAGCGGGCCAATAGTACCTGTGAGAAGGCGATGGAAAAAGCCCTGAAGAACAGGGAGCAGGTGGAACAACAGGCTGAAGAGGTATACCGGAAGGCGATTGAGAAGGTCCACGACGAGTACCGTCGGAGCGTAGGAGAAGCCTTGAAAGTTCGCGACGAAACCATCAAGGAAGTATGGCAGAAGTTTACTGAAGACCGAACACAAGCCTGGAGCATCTTCCAGGGCGAAAAATCGTCATAGCGAAGTCATAGTCGGCAAGGGGAGTATTCCACGGGAGGCTGAAGCACCCGTCTTACAGCAGCAGGGGTATATCTCGCAGGGCTTCCTCCAGTCCTTCCCGCCCTTCTTTGAGTTCTCCTACCCGCCGCTTCTTAAGGTAGATGTAGCGGATTGCCTTGCTGAAGTAGTCCGATATCCTGCCTGAATTCGTCAGTTCAGACAGGATGACAGTAACATGAATAGAGTCCCGACCTCTCGGATAGTCGCCACTGCGGATAAGGGCTTCCGTGGCGACGCTCTTCAGTGTCATAGAGAGGTCCGTAATCAGGTTCATGCTCATTTCCTCCGGCGGTGCCGTCAGGAGGTAGAGCGCTTTCCGGGCATCTTCCGGCCTGCACTTGAGTGACAAGCTCGCAATAGCCTGGTTCATTGCGTGGACTCCCTTTTCGGTCTCAGTCACCTTGTTCCTGAAGTCAAGCTTCCCAGCCATGGGGAATCTGGCACGCGAGACAGACGCCTGCCCGTGCCCGATGACGGTCCACCCCGATAGCGTCTGGATTATGTCGCCCGCATCAACAAGACGGGAGCCGATACGCTTGGGGTCTTTCTCTTCACCGGCACACAGCAGGTTATAGAAGGGACCTACCACACGCGTGTTTATCCTGGTCAGGTTGTTTTTAATAGATTCGCCGTCCGTGATGTACCGCTGGTTGTCAACCAGGAAGACGGCATCAGACACCAGGTATGCGGATTTCAGGCATGTCCCCACGTTGTAGATGGCTCTTTCTTCGGTCAGTTCTTCATAGCGGAAAGGAAGAAGAATAAGGGTGTACACCGGCTTATCCGGATGGTGCTCCTTTACCTGATGGGTCAGCTCCGCAATCGCACCGGAGCCGGTACCCCCGGCGGCACCGGCGACCAGTAAAAAGGCATCTGCTCGTGAGTGCTGCTGCGAGTTCCCTATGGCTTCTAGAACCCGGTCGCCTTCCTCTCTGGCGATTTCGGCACCGAGCTCGTTGATTTTACCAACACCGTGGCCGCCGGACTTACGGCCCCCGATGAGAATCCGGTGCTGCTGGTCAGTCTTGATAAAAACCAGCCCGGAGAGGTCGGCAACATCGGTGTTGACAGCCAGGGCTTCGCTGAGAATTGACACGCCGCGTTGCTCGCGCGCTCTTCTGTCCCTTCGGGCAAACTCATCAGCAACTCTACCGCCACACTGCCCACAACCGATAACCAGCAGTTTCACTTTTTACCTCAGTGCCAACTTAATGTGTATTTTACACTTTATGTACAGCGGTGTCAATAATAACAGCCAGGTAACCCTGTCATCCACCATGGTACTCCCTATCGTGCTTCGCTATCACCAGCCGTCAATCTACCGGTTGTATAGAGGGCCTGAATAGGAAACCAGAGCGCCATACCTTCCAGTACAGGAGTCTACAAATCAGCAGCCAGCACGACGCAGCAGGCATAGGAAGTCGCTCACCCAGAAGGAGGAGTTGACAGTCGTACTCCTGGCCATGGTATAACCAGACATCTCCCTGATGACAGGCCGAAGGTATTGTAGTAAACTCAGGAAACTGGATGAAGGGACGCGTCATAACTGGCAAGAACGACAGGTTCCCGACCTGTAAAATAGAAAGAGGCTGGAATGGTTCAAGACAACAAGCAAACAGTGCAGGAGCCGGTCACACTGGTGCCGAGTGTGGGTTCAAGCTACGGAAATGGGTGGCGAAGACTACAGGATTACTTCCTTGAGTTGTTCCTGATAATAGTAATCGGCTTCATCGTAGCCATCCCTGTCGGGTGGTTCGATGCTGCTGAAGAAACACGTGCTGCCGGCGTAACTCTACTGAGTGTGCTATCGCTGACCTACGGTCTTCTGCTACTGGGACCGATAGAATACGGTATTGCTTATGTGAATCTGAGAGCAGCCAGAAGCGACCAACCGAAGGCAGGAGATATACTCGAGGTCTTTAAGTACTACGCGGACGCAGTACTGGCGAATATACTCGTGGGTGCAATTGTCTGTGCTGGCCTGATACTTCTGATAGTACCCGGCATCGTATTTGCCTGCAAGCTAGCCTTTACACCCTACCTGGTGGTAGACCGGAGGATGAAGGTCATCGACGCGGTCAAGGAGAGCTGGCGCATGACCGACGGATACGCCTGGCAGGTCTTCTTTATTGGCCTGCTGTCAATCCCTATTGCTTTAGCCGGACTTATCTGCTTTGGTGTGGGAGTTATTGTGTCAATCATGTGGATTCACCTGGCATTCGCTTCGCTTTATCACGCCGTAGCCACGTCAGGCGTGACCGCTGACTAAATGGTCTTGATGTCGGCCACTTTCCTTCCTCTCGTGATTTTACAGGTGGCAGGAATGGTGTTCTTCCAGATGGGGTCAGGAGGAATGGACCGCCTTAACGAGATAATCACAACTGTCGACTGGACGCAGGTCAGGCTCATTGCCATGGCCGTTCTGGCTGTGGCCTGTGTGGGGTTATTCCGGGCAGCGATGGCCCGTTTCAAGCGGGCACGACTTATCCTTGACTGACGCCACCCGAGGCGAGAAAAGGAGAGAAGAATGAACTTAATACAATATAGAGATGAGGATGGGCAATATGGAGACTGATATCAAGAGATGGCTGCAAACGAATGGGGAGGTATTTCTAAGAAAAGCAGGCATTGAGAAGGGTCAGAGCATCCTGGATTTTGGCTGTGGCACGGGCAACTACGCTATTCCGGCTGCGAAAATAGCCGGAGATAACGGAAAGGTCTATGCGTTAGACAAAGACGAAAGAGCCCTGAGTAGAGTGGAGCCGAAAGCCCGGGTATCAGGCCTTAAGAATATAGAAATAATGAATACCGCCGGAGAATTAGAGGTCCACCTAGACGACGCATCGGTCGATGTAGTGCTCCTTTATGATGTTCTACATTCCATGTCCATTCCGGAAGCCGATGATAGGAAACAGTTACTAAACGAATTATGCAGGCTTATGAAGCCAGGCGGTCTTCTGTCAGTCTATCCGATGCACAGGGACCTGCAGGAGGTCAAAGAGGAAGTAGAAAGTACCGGCTTCAACCTGGAGAAAGAACTCGATGAAGCGATCATCAGCTATGCCGGAGAAATAGGGAAAGCCCGGATACTTAGCTTCAGGAAGAAGTAGTCGTCAGAAGGCAGCAGGAAGACCTTGAGCACTTCAAGCAGAACCCTGAATGTGCCGGTAAAATGACGAACACCGCAGTGCGTCACTCTGCGGTGTTCTGTTTCGGCGGTAAGAGGTAAGGCGACTGTCTACTGGGGTCTTGAGCTGGAGTTTGTCAGTACTCCTTACTGCTCAACTCGTCTCCTTGCTCTCTACTATCAGAATACAACCGGAATCCTAAATAAAACATAAAGACCGGGGGCATTTTTCGAAACATTTTCTAAATACCAGCTCGCAGGTATTGGGCATTCATGCTCGAATTCCGGGTAGTCTGCTGACAGAGGTTCTGCCAGTCCCCAGGGCAGGGCCTGGAGTCCAGCGTTGACAAGTCCTGTGTGTTCCGAATAGACTTACTTCCATCACCAGAGCCCCACTGAATGAAGGGTCCGGCATCTGGTAATACAGGTGATACAGGAACATGGCATTCATGCAGTGCCTTGCAAGTCTTCAAGTTACAGAGGAGGATAATGGATAAACTCAGTCCA
>Ga0307379_10006685_pt1 | contig 15799 bp, 17 predicted proteins | sample UN2MG_FD_202237 | JGI IMG/M metagenome (GOLD analysis project Ga0307379, IMG submission 202237) | Soil microbial communities from Risofladan, Vaasa, Finland - UN-2 | ecosystem: Environmental > Terrestrial > Soil > Coastal area > Acid sulfate soil | place: Finland: Risofladan, Vaasa | collected... | reverse complement strand
TGCACGACACGGCGGCGCTGCGGCGGGCACTGGTGCGCGGGACGGTTGCGGCGTCGTTCACTATCGAGGGGTTCTCGCTGGACCGGCTGAGGCGGGTGACGGCGGGCGACGTGGACGCGCGGGTCCGAGACCTGGTGGCCATGGTGCGGATCGAGTGAATCGAGGCGCTCGTGGACATGCGGTTGTTTGTGGCCGTTGAGCTGGTCAAGCGGGTCAAGGATGAGCTAGCGGGCGTGCAGAGGGCGCTGGGCGAGTTCGATCGCGACGTGCGCTGGGCGAGGCCGGAGCAGATACACCTGACGCTGAAGTTCCTGGGGGAGGTGGCGGAGGAGCGCTGCGCGGAAATCTGTGATGCGGCGGGTGCGGCCGCGGCGGATTCGCGACCGTTCGAGATTCGTCTGGCAAACAGCGGCTGTTTCCCGCCTCACGGACGTGTGCGAATCGTGCACGTGGGCATGGCCGAGCCGAGCGGGGCGCTTCAGCAATGCCGCGACCGGTGCGAGCAGGTTTTTTCCGAGTTGGGGTTCGCGCCCGAGCGGCGGCCTTTCTCGCCGCATTTGACGGTGGGGCGGGTGCGGGAGGATCGGACCGACGGGCGGCTCCGACAGGCGGTGGAGGCGCTTCGGCCGGAGAGCGTGGGGCAATCGGTGGAGGCGATTTACGTAGTGCAGTCCGTGCTGGCGCGCAGCGGGGCGCAGTATACAAACGTGTCGCGACACGCGCTGTCCAAGGTCAGTTGAAGGCGGCGACATCGAGGATGTGTGGGATGGACGACAAACAGACAGCCAATCGCAAGCAGGCCCTGGACCGGGCGCTGCAACAGATCGAGAAGGCGTACGGCAAGGGGTCGATCATGACACTGGGCGAGTCGCGAGGCCCGGTGGACGGGCTCTCGACGGGGGCGTTGTCGCTGGACCTGGCGTTGGGGGGCAACGGACTGCCTCGTGGGCGGGTGGTCGAGCTGTTCGGCCCGGAGGCGTCGGGCAAGACGACGCTGGCGTTGCACGCGGTGGCCTGCGCCCAGCAGCAGGACGGTGTGGCGGCGTTCATCGACGCGGAGCACGCCCTGGACCCGACCTGGGCCCGCAAGTGCGGGGTGAACCTCGAGAAGCTGCTGGTGAGCCAGCCGAACTCGGGCGAGGAGGCGCTGGAGATCGCCGAAATGCTGATTCGCAGCGGATCGGTGGAAGTGATCGTGGTGGACTCGGTGGCGGCCCTGATTCCGCGGGCCGAGATCGAGGGACAGATGGGCGATCAGCACGTGGCCCTGCAGGCCCGGCTGTTGAGCCAGGCGATGCGTAAGCTCACGGCGGCGATCTCCAAGACCCGCACGGTCGTCATCTTCATTAACCAGAGCCGTATGAGAATCGGCGTCATGTTCGGCAACCCGGAGACGACTCCCGGCGGGCGGGCGCTGAAGTTCTACAGCTCGGTGCGGCTGGACATCCGGCGGATATCGGCGATCAAGGAAGGCGACACGATCACCGGCAACCACGTCCGGGCGAAAGTGGTCAAGAACAAAGTGGCCGCTCCATTCCGCCAGGCGGAGTTCGACATCATGTTCGACCAGGGCATCAGCCGGGAAGGGGACCTGGTGGACCTGGCCCTGGCCGATGGTGTGGTGGCCAAGAGCGGGACGTGGTTCAGCTACGGTGACGTGCGGCTGGGTCAGGGGCGTGAGAACGCCAAGGTGTTCCTGCGTGACAACCCGGACCTGTTCGCCGAGATCCGCAAGGCCGTCCTGGCCAAGCGGGCCAGTGAGGCGGCCGAGAAGGAGGCGCGTAGTAAGCCGGGGGCCGGTGGTTCAAGTCGAACGGCGCCGTCGGCCAGTGGGAAAACGGCGTCGGGGGAGAAGCCTGCCGTGAAGCTGGCGGCGGCGCCGGCGGCGCCGGCGGGTGGGCGGCGGCGGCGAGCGTAGGGCGGCATAGATCGCGCGGTAGCGAGCGGTTCCGGGCGGGGGATGGTGCGGATGGCCGATGGTCCCCAGGCGCGGGGACCAGGTGGGATGAGGGTCCTGGCGGCGCGCCCGATTTGCGGGCACGAGTGGGCATCGCACGGGTGTCGATCGGCGGCGGCCTAAAGCGGTACCGTATCAGGCAAGTGATCGGGGTGGTGGTCATTCCGGCGTTCCAGCGCTCGCGGCGTGCGAGCGTTTCCGATGCCACTGCATGAAGATCCGCATGCCAGCCGGTTGGCGTGCAGTTCACGTTCTGCAATCGTGGGGGCGGGGCGAGCGTTGTTCCTGGCGGCGGATGGGCTGGCTGGGACGTGGGGGGGGCGTGCGCAGTTTTCGTCAATTTTCTCTGCATTTTTCCATTGCCAGGCCCGGCAAATGCTGCCACAATACAGTCGCAAGGCAATATGTCAGTTGGAGGATTGCGGCTAGGGATCGGTTGGCATTGAACAAAGCGCGTCGGCCTGACCGTTCGGGCGGGGGCCAGCACCCGGCGCCAAGGCGAGGTGGGCGATGGCAGTAAGACACCACATTAAAGTGATGGTCATTGATGACGATCCATCGGTCTGCAAGACAGTGGGCCTTCTTCTGGAGGATCACGGGTATCGGCCTCGGACGTTCACCGAGGCTGAAAAAGCGATTGAAGCGGCGGATGAAGAATCGTGCCAGATCGCCCTGGTAGACCTGCGGATGCCGAAGGTTGACGGGGTGGCGGTGGTGGAGCGTCTGAGGGAGATCGACCCGCGGATGAGCGTGTTGGTCATGACGGCGTACCCGGATCTGGATTCCGCGACCGAGACGATGCGTCGTGGTGCCACCGATTACATCGCCAAGCCGTTCAAGCAGGACGAGCTGATCGCGGCGGTGGATCGGGCCTGCCAGAAACTGGGCCTGATCTACACGTCGGAGGGCGAGCTGAACAAGCTGATCGGACAGCGCATCCGGGCGGAGCGGTTGCGCCAGAACCTCACGCTGCGGCAGCTTTCGGACAGGACCGACCTGACGACCTCGCAGTTGTCGCAGGTGGAACTCGGCAAGAACGCGGCGTCGATCTGGGCACTGGCCCGGATCGCGAACTCGCTGGGACTGCGGGTTTCAGTGCTGCTGTCGGGTCTTTAGTCGGCCGCGACGGAAACAAACCGAAACATACCCCTAGTAGGTGCTCTTGCGTTGGGAACTACAGCCAGCGCAGGTGCCACCCGCCGTCGACGTTGATGACCTCACCTGTGCTGAAGGGAAGATCGCCCCGGGCGATCATGGCAACGGCCTTGGCCACCTCCTCGGGCGTGCCCAGACGGTTGATGGGGACCATGCCTTTAGCCAGCCGCTCGTCGTAGTAGGCGCGGACGTCCGGACGACGGGTCATGTCGGTGTCGATCACGCCAGGGCGGATCTCGTAGACGTTGATACCGTGTTCGGCCAAGCGGACGGCGAGCAGCTTGGTGACCATGGAGAGGCCGGCCTTGCTGATGCAGTACTCGCCGTAGTTGCCGGCGGCGGTGTAGGCTCTGATTGACGAGATGTTGACGATGCTGGGGGTCTGGATTCGCTTGTCGGCCAGGAGTGCGATCATGACCCTGGCGGCCTTCTGGGCCAGGAAGTAAGGCCCGGTGAGGTTGGTGGCCAGGATGCGGTTGTAGGTATCCAGGTCGGTTTCGAGGATGTCGGTGCGTTTCTTGGGGCCGATGCCGGCGTTGTTGACCAGCAAGTCGAGGCGGCCGAAGGTCTGCATGGTGAAGTCGATCAGGAGGTCCCGGTTGGATGGGTCGGCGACGTCACCCTGACAGATCTCGGCGGTGCCGCCGGCCTCGGCGATGGTGTGGCGGGTCTTTTCGGCCTCGTCGAAGTTGGAGCGAAAGTTGATCAGGACAACGTAGCCGTTGCGGGCGAGTTCCAGGCTGATGGCCTGCCCGATTCCGCGGGAACCGCCGGTTACCAGGGCGACTTTCTGGTCGGTCATGTGCGTTCTTCCTTGCCTGGCGACTTCTCGATTGACGGTCCGAACTGTAGTCGGTCGGTTGTGGGTCTACAAGGGCGAGGGCGGTGCGTGGCGGCGGCGGGATCGATCGCGTATGCTCGCGGGCAGTCCGGGTCGGAGGCGGTTCCAAGCGGCCGAGGAGTGGAATCCATGAAATCCTATCGCAAGGAGCTGTGGTTCGAGGTTCCCAGCCGGCGGGGGTTCGTCAACATCACGCCGCAGGTGGCCGAGGCGATCGGAGAGAGCGGTGTCGTCGAAGGTCTGTGCCTGGTGAACGCGATGCACATCACGGCCAGCGTGTTCATCAACGACGACGAGCGTGGGCTGCACCAGGACTACGAGAAGTGGCTGGAACATCTGGCTCCGCACGCGCCGACCGAGCAGTATCGGCATAACGACACCGGCGAGGACAACGCCGACGCCCACCTCAAGCGGCAGGTCATGGGTCGCGAGGTCACGGTGGCCATCACCGACGGCCAGCTCGACTTCGGCCCGTGGGAGCAGATCTTCTACGGCGAGTTCGACGGCCGACGACGCAAGCGGGTCCTGGTCAAGATCATCGGTGCGTAGCCCGGCCGGGTGCGGGGCTGTCAGGAAGCGAAGCGTGGGGGGAAGGGAATCCGTGTTGCGTCTGGGCAGTCATCTGAGTGTGGCGGGTGGATTGTATCGGGCGGTCGAAGCCGCTACGGAACTGGGGCTGGCGAGTCTTCAAGTCTTTACGGCGAACCAGCGGCAGTGGAACCCGCGGAGCCCGGACGGCGCGGGGATTCGCATCTTTCGGTCGGCCGTGCGGCGCGAGAAGCTGCGCCCGGTGGTGTCTCATGCCTCGTACCTGATCAACCTGGCGAGCCCGGACGAAGAGGCCCGTTGCCGGTCGGCGCAGGCGTTCGGTGCCGAACTCGACCGGTGCAAGGCGCTGGGGGTGAGCCTTTGCGTGGTACATCCCGGGGCGCATCTGGGCAGCGGCGTCGAGGAGGGTGTCGGGCGAGTCGCGGCGACGCTGGACGAGGTCTATGCGGAGCGGCCCGAATGCAACGTGCGCACGTTGCTGGAGACGACGGCGGGGCAGGGGACGTCGATCGGGCACCGGTTCGAGCATCTGCGTGACATCATTGCGGCGGCAGCGTGTCGGCGGCGGCTGGGGGTGTGCGTGGACACGTGTCACGTTCACGCGGCCGGTTATGACATCACGACCGAAGCGGGTTACGAGAAGACGGTGACGGACCTGGTCCGCTACGTGGGCAAGTCGCGCATTCGATGCCTGCACGTGAACGACAGCAAGACGGCGCGGGGCTCGCGCGTGGACCGTCACGAGCACATCGGGCGGGGCACGATCAAGACGGGTGCTTTTCGGCGGCTGGTCAACGACGTGCGATTCGCGAACCTGCCGGCGATTCTGGAAACGCCCAAGGGCACCAATGATCGCGGCGTGCTCTGGGATCGGATCAATCTGAAGAAGCTACGGCAGCTAGTTGCAGGATAGGTGCCGCCGGGCGATCCGGTTGGTGCCCTGCGGGCGGCGATTCGGTGGGCGGACCGTACGCGTATCAGCGCGGTTTGACCTGGACATCCGCTCGCCGGCGGTGGCGGCCCGGTTCAGGTGGCGCGGGTGGATCGTGCGGTCAGTGGTGGGCGTCGAGGGCTCGTTCGATGGCCCGGCGAATCTGGTCGTGGATCTCTTCGGGGTGGGTGACGTGGTACCAGGTGCCGTCGTCGGAGTTGGTGCCGGTGTTGAACCAGATGCTGCCCAGGCGGGCCAGTTTCTCGTGGGGGACCACCGTGACACCGGTGTTGATGACCTTGACCAGCGGGCAGGCGAAGACGGAGGCGCGAAAGACGCCGCGGATGCGCATGATGCGCCGGTTGGTCAGCACGTAGACGCGTGAGACCCACTGAAGCACAGCCATGCCGATGCGCAGGGCGACCACGGCCAGGGTAAGCTGCACGAGCGGGCCGGTGGCGACCGGATTGGGTGTTCCGGCAAGCCAGGTGGTGAAGGCGACGATGATGGCGCCGCCCAGCACCCAGGGGAACGAGGCGAAGGCGACGCTCCAGAGCGAGGGCTTGACGGCCAGGATGACGATCTCACCTCCGTCGAGGAGTTCGCTGGGCACGGCGGCGGCCGGGGCGGGGAAAGTGGCCGAAGACGGCGGCATGTCCACGCTGGCCTCGGCGTCGGTAAGGACGGAAGGATGGAGCAGGTCGGTAGTCATGCCGGCGTCGTCGCTGCGTAGAGTTCCGGTTTCAACACCGCAATCTGCGGCAGGTTCCGGTACTGGTTGTTGAAGTCGAGCCCGTACCCGACGACGAAATCGTCCTCGATGTCGAACCCGACGAAGTCGATGATCAGATCGTCGGGAGCCTTGGCCGGCTTGCGGAGCAGGACAACGGTCCGCAGGCTCCTGGGTTCGAGTTCGGCCAGGCGCTGCTGCACGAATCGCAGGGTCCGACCCGTGTCGAGGATGTCGTCGACAATGAGAACGTCGCGGCCGGCGACGTCCACGTTCAGGTCGCCAACGAGGCGTGGGCCGCGGGACTTAGTGGTCGGCCCGGCGTAGCTCGACACGGTGACGAGCCCCAGCTTCATTTTCATCGGCAGATGGCGAATGAGATCCGCCAGAAAAATGATCGAGCCTGACAGGACGGTGACCAGGGTGAGGCCGGCGTCCACATCAGGGTAGGTAGCGGTGATTTCGGCGGCCAGACCGCAGACCCGTTCGGCGAGCTGCCGTTTGGAGATGAGCACCCGCTGGAGGTCACGCTCCATGGAGCCATTATACGGATGAGCCGCCGGAGTGCGACCCCGGGGCGGGGATTCCTGCCGCGTTGGCCAGGCTGGGCGGGACTACTTGGCCGCGACCGGCTGGGCGGACACGTTGGCCAGCATCCGATCCAAGGCCGTGACGGCGCTGGCCTTGACGTCCGGCGGGACGGTGATCCGGTTGACCACTCGCCCGGCGGCGAGTTCGTCCAGGACCCAGACCAGGTGCTTTGGGTCGATCCGGTACATGGTGGTGCACAGGCACTGGATGGTGGCCAGGGAACGGACGGTTTTGTCCGGCTGTTGGGCGGCGATGCGGTTGACCAGGTGGACCTCGGTGCCGACGGCCCACTTGGAGCCCGCGGGGGCGTCGGCGATGGTCTGGAGGATGTACTCGGTGCTGCCGGCGAGGTCGGCCTTCTGCACGACCTCCCAGGAGCACTCGGGGTGAACCAGGATCTTGACCTCGGGGTCGGCCCGGCGAATCTGGTCACACTGAGCGGCGGTGAACAACTGGTGGACGCTGCAGTGGCCCTTCCAGAGGATGACGCGGGCGTCGCGGACCTGCTGCGGCGTTAATCCACCGTCGGGTTCGGCGGGGTCGTAGACGACCATTTCGTCGAGCGGGATGCCCATGGCATACGCGGTGTTGCGGCCCAGATGCTGGTCGGGCATGAAGAGGACCTTCCGGCCGTGCTCGAAGGCCCATGCCAAGACGAGGCGAGCGTTGCTGCTGGTACAGCAGGCGCCGCCGTTGTCGCCGCAGAAAGCCTTTATAACGGCGGCGCTGTTGACGTAGGTGATGGGTATGACGGTGTCGTCGGTGGCGGCGGTCAGGAAGCCCCAGGCCTCTTCGACCTGATCGAGGTCGGCCATGTCGGCCATGCTGCAACCGGCGGACAGATCGGGGAGGACGACGGTGACGTCGTGGTCGGTGAGGATGTCGGCGGACTCGGCCATGAAGTGCACGCCGCAGAAGACGACGTATTGGGCCTGCTCCTGCTGTGCGGCGATCTGGGAGAGCTTGAGGCTGTCGCCGGTGAAGTCGGCGAAGCGGATGACCTGGTCCTGCTGGTAGTGGTGGCCGAGGATCACCAGGCGCCGGCCGAAGTCGCGGCGGTGGCGTTGGACGCGATCAACGATCTGGTCCTCGCTCAACTGAGCGTAGGCGGCCGGGATCGGTGGCTGAAACAACATCGTGGCGTGCTCTCCTGGGAAACAGGCGGACGTAAGGTCGTACACCCATCCCGGTACATAATAGATGCCCTTGCCGCTGGGGCCAAGCGAACGAGGTTTGCCAGGGGCGTGTTGGTGCACTTTTTTGGCGGGCGAGGCTACAAGGAAAGGACCTCGCGGTTCCTTTCGGAGCTGTTGACCGATCAGACGATCGAGCCCCGGCACGTGGCCGCGGGGCACGTGGTGTTCCCGTACGGGCTCGACGACGACGAGGCGCTCACTCTGGTGATCAGCCTGAAGCGCGCCTGGGGGGCGCCTGCCGAGCCGGCCGTTGGGGCGGACAGCGGCGCGGCGGAAGTCATCCGGCTGACATTTCGATTCGAAACCGACTGACGTTTCAAATGGGCGCCGGACGGGAGGCGGGCTCGTCGAGTTCGGCCATGAACTCGGTAATGATCGAATCGGCCAGCAGGCGGCCCTCGTCGGTCAGGGCGATGTGCGTGGGCGTGACGCGGAGCAGTCCCAGGTTCCGGCATCGCTGGATGGCGCCCGCGAACGCGGTGTGGGGATTCCACCCGGCGCGGGCCTCGAACTCGGCGGCATCGATCCCCTCAACCAGGCGAAGGCGGAGCATGACCATCTCGGCCGCCAGGCGGTGTCCGGTGACGCGTTCCGTCTCGATGACCGCACTTCCGCTTTTGTCGATCATCCGTACGTATCGCTCGATGTCGGGCACGTTGCGGTAGCGGACTCCGTCGATGCAGCCGACGGCAGACGGGCCGACGCCGATGTAGGGCTCGTTGTTCCAGTAGAGGAGGTTGTGGCGGCAGCGGTGGTCCGGGCGGGCGAAGTTGCTGATCTCATACTGCTCGAAGCCGCGGGCGGCGGCACGGCGCACGGCGGTGAGATACATCTCGCGTTCGAGCTGCTCAGGGCAGCGTTGGATGCGGCCCGCCTCCAGACGGCGAGTCAGAGGCGTTCCCGGCTCGTACGTCAGGCCGTAGAGGGCGAGGTGGTCCACTCCCAGCGCGATCGCCCGATCGATCGAGTCGGTCCAGGTGGTGAGGGTCTGGCCGGGAATGCCGAAGATGAGGTCGAGGTTGATCCGTCTGATGCCGGCGCGGCGGGCGGCCTCAACGGCCGGCGCGACGTCGTCGGGGCGGTGGCCGCGTTCCAGCGTGGCGAGTTCGCCGGGCTGAAACGACTGTGCCCCGAGGGAAATGCGGTCCACACCGGATCGGGCCAGAATCCTGACCTTGGCGTCGTCCAGGGTCCCGGGGTTGGCCTCGATGGTGAATTCGATGCAGGGGGGTTGGGCGGCGATCGGTGTGAGGGGTTCGAGCAGGCGGGCGAGCAGGTCGGGCGACAGCACGGTGGGCGTTCCACCGCCAATGAACATTGTGGTGATCGGATCGTGGGTGGAGTTCAGCCGGGTGCGGAGTTCGTCCAGCAGGCGATCGACGAGAGGGCCGGTATCGTGGGCGGATTCGGGGACGGAGTAGAAGTCGCAGTAGCCGCACTTGTGCGAGCAGAAGGGGACGTGCAGGTAAAGCCCGCATTGGGCCATTGTGGCGGCCTCCGTTCCTGCTACAATAACACGGGGGTACGTCTGGGGCGATTTTTTTGGCTGTGCAGCGCCGGCGAAACGGGGTAGGATGACCCGGCCAGCAGCGCCCCGGAGGCAGTTGCAGGCCCGGTCGGGCGGAGCGGTGACCGTGCCGCGGGCGCTGCGTCGCCGACCGGTCGACGAGAGGGTGATGCAGTTCCATGGATATCAAACTCGTCATATTCCGCGAGAACGGTGAGCGGCGCGACTTCGCGATCGGCCCCGGAACAACGGTCATCGGGCGGAAAGAGGATTGTGCGATCCGCATCCCGGTGCTGGAGGTTTCGCGTCACCACGTGGAGCTGCGCATCGGCGAGAAGGGCGTTCATTTCAGGGATCTGGGCAGTGCCAACGGCACGTACGTGAACAACAAACGGGTCGCCAAGGGGGCACTGCAAGCCGGGGACCACCTGATTGTGGGGCCGGTGGTGTTCACGGTTCAGGTCGATGGCAACCCGGACGAGATACGAGCGGTCAGGACGCGGCTGCGCTCGCGGGCGGCGGCGCAATCGGGTGCGGAGGCAGCCGTGACGAACGACGAAGACCCCATCAGCGCCCTGGAAGCGTTGGCCTCGAGTGCCGACCAGACCGCCCTGGATCCTTTCGACGAAGAAGAAGAGGAAGAAGCCTGAGCCTGGTTCCCGCCGTGGTTTCCGCCACAGGTTGACTGCCAGTTTATTCAGTATGGGTTTATTTCATCGATGTGGCCCGCGGCGTCGGTTCGTCTGTTCCGTCAGACGAATCGAGTGGCGCATGCGGCGTTTGATCGGTGGGGACAGCGGCGGCACGCGCGGCCTGTCCGGGTGTTCCTGGCTCGGTAGCGGGAGCGGAACGCCCCTGGCCCGAGGCGGCCTGCCGTTGTTGTCGGTGTGAGTATCCGGCCATAGAATCGCCTCGCATAAGCTGCTGTGCCGATGATTGCAGATGGACGTGGCATGGTAGGTTGTGGCTGTCGGTTGAGCGGTGAGGTGCAGCGTGCAGCAGGCTTCGGGGTCCGAATGGGATGTTTCGGCACAGGCGGCTCGGGGTCGGGAGCGCCGGCGGCGGATCCGCGTGGCTCAGAGCGTAGCGGTGCTGTTTGCTGCGGCCATCGTGCTGTGCGTCGTGGTGATCTGGCAGCGGAACTGGGTCCGGCTGCGGGCGGCACAGGAGCAGTTCGAGGCGTACCTTCCGGGGTTGCGTGAGGCGCTGGAGGTCACCGGGACGTTGCCGTTGGTGTATCCGCGGCTCGATCCGGACGGGCAGACCGACCCTCCGATGGCGTTTATCTACATCGACAGCAACACGGTGCACCAGCTTCGACCATCGCAGGAGCCGATGATCGTGGCGTACTCTCCGTCGGTGCGGCTGATTCTGGGGGCGGACGAACGCATCGTGGCGATTCGGGAAGGCGGGGATATCCGGGTTACGATCATGCGGGCCGATCAGTTCGCCCGTCGGCTCGGTGAGCAACAGCGGCGAGCCGAGGCGGCGTTGCGGGCGGTGCGCGAGGCGGGCCCGCAGCTTCCCTGATCCGCACGCGAAACCGGTGGGCGCTCGGGGGTTGCATCGCGTCAAATCGGCGGTATAGTAGGGGGTTCTGCGAAATCGCTGAATGGACGAGGGAACCCCATGCCCAAGATGAAGACGCACAAAGGGATCAAGAGACGGATCAGGCTGACCGCCAGCGGGAAGCTGCGTTATAAGAGATCGTTCGCGGGCCACCTGATGAGTGGCAAGAGCGGTAAGCGGGTGCGGGCGGCACGCCGGCCCAGCTTTCTGTCCGGATCCGTGGCCAAGAGAGTTCGTCAGGCGCTGGGCAAGTAGAGGCTCGTAGCGCCAAGCCAGGAGAAAGCCATGCCTCGAGCCCGAGCCGGCGCCGCGCGACATCGACGGAAGGTCCGTCTTCTACGGGCCGCCCGTGGATACCGCGGCGGGCGCAGCAAGCTGTACCGTACCGCCAAGGAAGCCCTGGTCCGTGCGGGAGCGACAGCCTATCGAGATCGACGGGCCCGTAAGCGTGACTTCCGGGCACTTTGGATCACCCGGCTGACCGCTGCCTGCCGGGGGCGCGGGATCATGTACAGCCGCTTCATCCGCGGTATACAGGCCGCAGGCATCGCCCTGAACCGCAAGATGCTGAGCGAGCTCGCCATCCACGATCCCGAGGGGTTCGACGCCATCGTCGAGATCGCCAAAGAGCACCAGCAGAAGACCGCCGCCTAGCACCAGGACTACTGCCGTTGAGGCTGTTCGGGGAGCCGTTCGAGGGCTTCGCGAGCAGCAGCGTGGCCAGGGTCTATGTGCAGGGCTTGGCGGTAATGCCCGGCGGCTTCATCCGTTTGACCCAGTTCCTCCAACACAGCGGCCAACTGAAAGTGGGCCCTAGCGTCCTCGGGCTTCAGCTCGATGGCCCGGCGCAGGGTGTGGACGGCTTCGTCGGGCCTTCCGGCGGCGCTGAGCGCTTTGCCGAGGGCGAGTCGGGCGGGCACAAAGGAGGGGTCGGCTTTCACTGCGTCCTGCAAGGCGCCAACGGCCTCGTCCCAGCGTTCCTGCCGGGCCAAGGCCCGTCCCAGGTTGTGGTGAGCCTCGGGGGAGGTCGGATCACATCGCACGGCCGCTCTGAACTGGACGGTGGCGTCGATGAGCTGGTCCTGGCGCAAGCGCAGGACGCCCAGCGTGCTGTGTAGTTCGGCGGAGTCGGGTCTGATCCGCACCGCCTGGCGGAGGTGGTCGGCGGCCTCGTCCAGCCGGCCCTGGCGCCGCAGGACGGTGGCCAGGGCGAGGTGGGCCGGCAGGTAGTCCGGATCGAGACGGACGGCGACCCTCAGATGGCGGATGCCGTCGTGTGCCCGGCCCTGCTCGATCAGGACCGTGCCGAAGTTGTGGTGGACCTCGGGGTCGTCCGGATTGATCCCGAGGGCTTGCTCGAACGCTTCGGTGGCTCCAGCGGTGTCTCCGAGGCGGGCCAAGGCCCGGCCGAGGTTGACGTGGGCCTGGAGATGATCCGGTTCGAGCTTCAGTGCGGCCCGGGCATGATCGGCGGCCTGCTGGGCATCTCCCTGGATCAGGAGGGCGGCGGCCATGGTGTTGTGGGCCTCGGCGTAGTCGGGGTTGGCCTCCAGGGCCCGGCGGTAGTGGGTGATGGCGTCGTCGATCCGGCCAGCGAACTGGAAGGATTTTCCGAGGGCGGTGTGGGCGGCGTGGTTGTGGGGGTCGATCTCGATGGCTTTGGTGTAGTGCTGGAGGGCGTCGGCGGTGCGTCCCTGCTGGTCGAGCAGCGTGCCCAGGTTGTAGTAGGAGATCGAGTCGCGGGGTTTGAGGCGGATGGCTTCGGCGTAGGCGGCCATGGCCTCTTCGGTCCGCCCGGTATTGGCCATGGCCAGCCCCAGATGGGCGTAGGCCACTGAGTCGTGTGGGGCCAGGGCGACCATCCGGCGGGCGAGGCTCTCCGTATCGCGCCAGCATTCGAGATAGCGGCGCGTGGCTCGAGCCTCGGCCCCTGCCAGCAGGACCACGCCGATCACCAGCGCGGTTCGCCGGACCACCGTGCCGCGCCGTGCGGACCCGGGCCGCCACAACCGGATGAGCAGCCAGGTGAGCGTCAGAAGAAACCCGATGGCGGGGAAGTAGAGGAAGCGGTCCGCGGCGATCGATTCCATGAAACTGATGACGCCTATGGCCGGAAGGATGGCCACGAAGAAGAAAAGCCAGCCGACCAGCAGTGCCCGCGTCCACCGCCAGGAGATCAGCAGGGCGACCACAAGCAGCAGGCTGCCGATCACTCCGGCGAGCACGACAGGATTGGCGAGGCTCAGCGGACGGGGATACGGATAGAAGGGCGCCAGGTTCACCGGCCAGACGACCTTGACCAGATAGAACACGATGTTGTGCGCCAGGACCAGCGGGGCCTGTAGGGGCGGTCCTTGGGTCGGGTCCTTGATGCCGAGGGTGGTGTGCTGCGAGATGACGGTGATGACCACGAAGACGCCGGCTATCAGGAAGAAGGGAATCTTCTCGATGACGGCTCGTTTGTTCAGCCGGTTGAGGGGCCAGTAGTCAATCAGGAGCAGCAGTGCGGCGACGGGCGTGGTCGTGGGTTTGGCCATAACGGCCAGCAGGTACAGGAAAAGAGACGCCGTGTACCAGAGGCGCCCGCCGCGATGTGCGTAGCGTACATACAGAATGAGACACCACAGGGCGAAAAAGGCCGTTAGGAGAGCCTTGCGTTCAGCCATCCAGGGGATGGCCTCGATGGTGACCGGGTGGAGGCCGAAGAGCAGGCCAACCATGGCCGCCACGAGCGGTTGGCCGAAGAGCTGGTATAGCAGGACCACGACCAGGACGGTGCACAGGACGTGCAGGGCGAGGCTCGTTCGTCTGAAGGGGGCCAGGTGATCGGGGCGTCCGCCGAGGGCGCAGTCGACCATCAGGGAGATCATGGACAGCGGCTGGTAATAGCCGCCGACGGTGGACGGTCTCCACACCTCGCAGAGAAACCTCCCCGTCGAATTCCAACTGGGGTGCTGAACCAGGCGGTTGTGATGAAGGTACTGGCCATCGTCGATGGCCAGAGCTTGTGCGGACAGGGCCGGCCAGTGGGTCGCGGCGGTCAGGAGAGATACCAGCAGAATCAGGGCACCCAGCAGGAACGGCCGTCCGCGGTGCGAGCGTTGCCTGCTTGCTCCCGGCTCACGGTTGACAACCGGAGGGTCGTTGAGCGCGCCCCGGCCGGCATCCCCCGGACTCGTCGCATCGGCCCCCGGCTGGTCCATTCGAGCACCGTACTCGGAAACGTTTTCGGGCGGCAACCGACCTCAGCAATTGCCGGTTCGGTCGCGGAGACAATGATACAGACTCTCGATGCGGCTCACCATCAGGCGGTGATCGAACATCTGCAGACATCGCTTGCGGCCGTCAGCGCCCATTCGCCGGCGCAGTTCCGGCCTTCGGGCCAGGCGGATGACGGCGGCGGCCAGGCCGTCCACGTCGCCCAGGCGCACAAGCTCGCCGGTGACACCGGGGGTCACGACCTCCGGGGCGCCGTCGTTGTCAAAGCTGACGACCGGCACCTCCATGAGCAACGCCTGCGGCAGGGCGCGGGGCAGGCCCTCCCACTTCGAAGCGTGGACCAGGATGTCGCAGCCGGCGAGCAACGTGGGGATGCGGTCGGGCGGAACCAGGCCGGTCAGGTGGACGCGGTCGCGAAGGCCTAGTTGGGCCAATGCCTGCTCGTAACGCGGTCGATCCCGGCCGTCACCGACCCATACGAAGCTCAACGAGTCGGCCTCGCCCACCATGCGCGGCATGGCCGCGATGATCTCCTCGTACCCTTTGTTGCGGAACAGCCGAGCGATCGTGCCGACGACGACCCGATTCGGCTCAACGCCCCATTCGGCCCGCACGCGAGCGCGGGCGGCCTCGTCCGGCGTGAAACGCTCGGTGTCCATGCCGGAGTGGATGGTTGTGAAGCGGTCAGGCTCGGCCAGGCCGGCGGCGACGGCCTGCTCGGTCATGGCATCAGCCACGCTGACGAATGCGTGCGTGTGCCTGGCGGCGTGGCGTTCGAGGGCACGATAGAAGGTCCGGACCACTGCCGGCTGAGTGCGGTTGAAGCTCATGCCGTGGATGGTGTGGATGATCAGCGGGGTGCCGGCCCGACGTGCGGCGAGGCGGCCGAGAATGCCCGCCTTGCTGCTGTGCGTGTGGACGACGTCGAAGCGTCCGGCCCGTAGAGCGGCGGTGAGATGTCGGAGGCAACGCCAGTCCTGCAGCGGGTGGACCGCTCGGCGCAGGGACTGGATCTTGACGCCGGCCAGGCCGGATGAGTCAACTCGGTCCCACAGGGAGCCCTCAGGCCCGGTTTCGGGCCCGGCCATCAGCACCACCTCATGCCCGCGGTCCTGCAGTCCCTCACAGGTGAAGAGGGTGTTCTCCTGGGCTCCGCCGATGATGAGGCGGGTAATGAGGTGGCAGATCTTCATGGGTCACCGGCGGACTCGGCGGGGTGGTCGCATGGTAGTGGGTCGGGCCGAAGCAGGCGGGCCGGGTAACGGACCCAGCGGAGGCAGAGCCCGCGAGGCGGGGCGGTCGGGCCGGCGGCGCTTCGGTCCAGGCCAGCCAGTATGTCGGCGACGCGGTCCGGCTCCCAGTGGCCGCGACCGACCTCGATGAGCGTTCCGACCATGTTGCGCACCTGGTTGTAGAGGAAACCGCATCCTTCGACGTTGATGCGTATTTCCTCATAGCAGCGCTCGACCTCGCAACGGAGGACGGTGCGCACCATGGTTTCGCGTTCGGAGCCCTTGGAGGCCATGGCGCTGAAATCCATGGTGCCGAGAAAAT
>Ga0307379_10006684_pt1 | contig 15799 bp, 15 predicted proteins | sample UN2MG_FD_202237 | JGI IMG/M metagenome (GOLD analysis project Ga0307379, IMG submission 202237) | Soil microbial communities from Risofladan, Vaasa, Finland - UN-2 | ecosystem: Environmental > Terrestrial > Soil > Coastal area > Acid sulfate soil | place: Finland: Risofladan, Vaasa | collected... | reverse complement strand
ACTTTCTTTAACCCATAGAGGAAAGCTTTTCTTTTTTGGATGTAGTCCAAATGGTGTACTAGTTCTTGCAATCGCCCAGTTTGATGCAAGATTGTTTAGTGATTTCTCGCCTTCCAGTTTTGTTTTTCCGTAATATCCTAACGGATTTGGAGCATCATTTTCTTTTTTCATCCCTTCTTTGCCATCAAATACATAATCAGTTGAGACATAGACAAAAAATGTATTAGTTTTTGCCGCTTGTTTTGCTAATGTTTCAGTAGCTTTTACATTTATTGTGTGAGCTAGTTCTTGTTCTGTCTCACAGAGATCAACATTTGTCATGGCAGCAAGATGAATTACGATATCTGGTTTTATCTCCTGCATTGTATGTTTTATTTTTTCCAAGTCTGAAAGATCTAAATTAATAGGAGTTCCATCAATAGGTTTGTCATTATGGTAAACCGAATAAACTTCTTGATTCTTCTTTACTAGGTCAAGTACAACATTTTGTCCCACTAATCCTGCCGATCCTGTTACTAGAAATTTCATTTCCAGTTTAAGGTCCACGGTTGGGGATGTAAGGTATTTTCATCCACAAGTGGTTCCCACCAATCTTGATTATCAAGATACCATTGAACTGTATTTTCCAAAGCAGATTCAAAAGAAAAAGTTGGTTTCCATCCAACATCTTTTTCTATTTTAGAGCAATTAATTGAATATCTTTTATCATGTCCTGGCCTATCCCCAACGTATTCAATCATGTCATTTGACTTGTCTAAAATTTTTAGGATTTTCTCTACAATGCTTTTATTTGTAATCTCCTCATAGGCAGTGATATTGTACACTTGACCTGGTTTTCCCTTTGAAATTAGTGATTCTATTGCCTGAACATGGTCATTTACGTAAATCCAGCTTCGTATTTGTAGTCCATCTCCATAAAGGGGCACTTTGAGATTTTTAATAGAGCGAATGATTGTTTTTGGAATTAATTTTTCTGGAAATTGATTTGGTCCAAAGTTGTTGGTGCATCTAGTTGTTATACAATTTATGCCATATGTTCGATAGTACGATGCTACCAAATGATCAGCTGCAGCTTTTGTTGCAGCATACGGATTGCTGGGGTTTATTTGAGAATTCTCATCAAATGATGATTTGCCTTGAGCATCTCCATAAATTTCATCAGTGGATACATGAATGAATTGTTTTTCATGCTTTCTAATTGCCTCCAGTATAGAGTATGTCCCAAAAACATTTGTCTCAATAAATGGTTGAGGGTTGGCAATACTTCTATCTACATGCGATTCTGCTGCAAAATTTACAACTGTATCCACATCTTTTGTTACTTTTTCTATAATCTCTTGATTTTTAATATCATCTTTTATGAATTCATAGTTTGGATTATTTTTAATTTCTTTAAGATTATCAAGATTAGACCCAATTGTAAGACTATCAAGATTTTTAATTTCATGAGTAGGATTGTTTTTGAGATAATTTTTGATAAATGCACTGCCAATAAACCCTGCACCGCCACAGACAAGAATTTTCATAATTAAAATTTTCCAAGTTCCAATTTAACTCTAATGAAGGATTAATCACTCATAAGAAAAATTATTATCAATATCATCTAACATAGGAAATTCTAAATCCCTTTTTGCAAGAATTGGATTTTGAATTGGCCAGGTTATTTCTAAAGAAGGGTCATTCCAGTTAATACCTCTTTCATTTTCAAAGGAATATTCGTTACTTACTTTGTATAGCACGTCTGCCTGTTCACTTAGAACACAAAAGCCATGAGCAAAACCTTCTGGAACAAACATGAATTTGTGATTATCCTCAGAGAGAGTCTCACCTACCCATTTTCCGAACGAGGGAGAACCTTTGCGAATATCTACTGCAACATCAAAAATCCTACCATTTATTGGAATAACCAGTTTTGCTTGAGCCTTTGGATTTTTTTGATAATGCAGTCCTCTTAGAACATTTTTGGTAGAGTGAGAGATATTATCCTGAACAAATTTTGCATAGATATCATTTGAAATAAAATCAGATTCTTTAAAACCTTCAAAAAAAACACCTCGTTCATCAGAAAAAGCCTTTGCCTCTATTACAACTACTTCGGGAATTTTTAATTTCTTAAAATTAAAAGGCATATGCTTAACTCTTCAAAATATGTTAAATATGTTTTATTGGGATAAAACCATAAAATTTTAAAATTATTGACAAATACCTCAGATTCATTTTTAATGGAATTACTCAAAGAATTAGAATGAAGATATTTTTAATTGGTGGGGCAGGTTTTATCGGTAAACGATTTATCAGAAAATATTCAAAAACAGAAAAAATTATTGTTTATGCCACTAAAGATGATATTTCAATGAACAAAAAATTTCTAGAAGATCATAATGTGGATGTAATAGAGGGATTGGTCGAAGAGGATCAATTATCAGAGATCTTAAAAAATAAAAATCCAGATGCTGTAGTACATTTGGCTGCTTTGACTGGATTGGTAAAGTGCTACAGGGATCCACAAAATGCATTTAAAATAAACGTCTATGGAACATATAATGTTGTAAATGCATGTTCAAATATTGGATGTAAGTTAATTTTTATTTCTTCAAGAGAAGTATATGGTGAAACACTAAATCAAAATACTTCAGAGGATGACATGTTGTTGCCAAACAATGTTTATGGAATTACAAAAATGATGAGTGAAAATATAATTCAGTTTTTTAGTAGAAAACAGGATCTAGATTTTACAATTCTAAGATTAACAAATGTCTATGGACCTGAAGGAGACCAGTATGGAGCAGAAGTAATAATAAAAAAAGCACTTGCAGAAAAGAAAATTCAGATTCTTGGAGGAACCCAACGGCTAAACTATGTTTATGTTGATGATGTCGTAGAGATTATCTATAATTGCATGTCAAATCCAAATTCGTCAAACGAAATTTTTAATGTGGGTTCTAAAGATACTGTATCAATTAAGGAATTTGTGGATAATGTTGTCAAAGTAATGAATGAAGATATTGAAATTGAATATCAACCAATGAGGAAAACTGAAACTACTAATTTTGAGCCAAATCTAGAAAAGATTGAAAAAATTTTTGGGCTTCCACAGACTTCACTAAAAGAAGGAATAAAAAAAACAATAGAGTGGTACAAAAATAACTAGTTATTTTGGTTTTTTAGTAAATTTCTATAAATGTTCTCATATTGTAATGCCTCTGATTCAATCCTAGGAGGAGATACAATTCCCTCTTTGAGTTTTTCAATAATTTCTGGGTTTTGAGAAACCTCATGGATAATTCGTGCTAATTGATCTTCATCTTCTTGTTCAAACAAAAATCCATTAATTCCATCTTTGATAACTTCTGGCATTCCTCCCACATTTGAGGCAATAACAGGTTTGTTGTACGCAAGGCTGTTTTGCATTACAAGGGGAAAATTTTCTTTGTAAGAGGAGGGAATTACTGTAATTGAAATATCCGCCATAATTTCTGGAAGTTCACTATAATCAAAGGTTCCACAAAATTCAATTCTTTCATCGTCTTTTGCAAGATTCAAAAGATCTTTTATGTAGGGATCTCGTTCATCACCTCTGCCATAAATTTTTAATTTAATTTTTTTGTTTTCAACCTTTTTAAATGCTTTAATTAATACATGAACTCCCTTATGCCAGATAAAGGTCCCCATAAAGCAAAAAACAATTTCTTTAGGATCTCCAACCTTTTTTACATGAGAATGATCTATTGAGAATGGAATTAATTCAATTTCTCGATTCCATTTGTTTTCACTAAATGTTCTTCTAACAAAATTACTTCCAGCAACTACATGATCAATATTTTCAAAAAATAGTTTAGATTCATCATAACGAGTAATTACTTCATCGCCATAATGACAAGCCTCCTTACATTTCTTGCCTTCTTCTGGTCCATCACAGATTTGAGTATCAGAAGTTACCAAACCTCGAGGACATAATAACCAATTATCCGTTAACGTCAAAACTGTAGGTTTCTTGAGATCTTTACAAACCTCTAAGGCACTTGAAAACCACATTGGATGGGTAAAATGTACAACATCAAAATTTTTAATAATTTCAAATAGAGGTTTTTTTAATTTATCTTCAAAAATATGAAAACCGAGTCTATGTTGAATGTATTTTAAAGCAACTACTGGAATAGTTTCAAATTGATACTCTTTTTTCTTTAGCGTATCATCTATTTCTGAGAATCCATCTTTAGAAGTATTGTCAGGTTCAATTAAAAATTTTGATTTTTGTTTTAGAGGGGAACTTGGCTCATATGTTAAAACAGTAACATAATTTCCCATTCGCTGAATTTGTTTTGCAAGGTCCAATGTAAGCCGTTCAGTTCCTGTATGATGCAAGGGAAAGAATTGATGTAAAATAAATAAAACTTTCATCAAACCCCACCTTCTAAGGTCAAAATAATTCTTTCAAGATTCTTATCAGAGATATCCTTGAATTCCATTGAAAAACTTCCTAGTCTATCGCCAATAATTACTGCAAATAATTTGTAAAGAGTATCGTAAAAATCGATTTCCATTCCTGAGATATTTGGATAAGTATTTTTTAAAAAGGTTTGAAAATGGTTCAAGGAGTTTTGATAATCATCTAACAAAAAATGATTTTTAGGTGTGCTTGTAGGTTTTGGAAATTTTTGAAAAAGTGGTTCAAGTGATTCATCTGAACTTTTTGAGTTTGCATTAATACTATAGTTTTGTGATAATTCTTTTTTTAATAACCCAAAAATTTGTGAAATGTCTAAGATTTTATTTTCTTTTAGATGTTCAATCGAGAAATTAATTGAACTGTATAATGACCAGAAATGATTTACAAGATCCTGAAAAGATGAAATCCCCTGTCGCTTATAATCAAATTTTTGATAACTCAATATTTCTGACAATATCTGATTTTCCACAAAATGTCTTTTCAAATAATATAAGGCGGGTCGTTTATGCGAATGAATAATTCCTTTAGAAAAAAGTTGAGAAATTTTGTAACCATCCTGTATTAACCTTGAGCCAATCTCAAGATCCTCAGCATATTTTACTTTGCCAAACTGATATTTTGCCAATATATCGAGTTTGTAGCATGAGCAAACATCATCAATTTGGGAAGTTGTCCGCTTTTGTATTGGATCCAAGTTACTAAAATTATCAGTATATACAATTCTATCTTCAGATAAATCAAGACTTTGATAATATTCTTTCAAAGAAAAAATAGCCATTAAATCTGAATCGCTTTTAGGAATTTGTCTTACAAAGGTTGCAGCAATTTTCTCATCTTTGGAAAATATTTCACACATGTCATAAAAAAGGTGTTTAGATGTAGGCAATGCATCATCACTAATAAAAAAGACATAGTCTCCTTCAGATTGTTTCATACCCAAATTTCTAACTCTTCCGTGGGAGAACTCTTCAGGTTTAATTGTCAAAATTGTTAAATTCGTAAATTTTGTCAAATTTTGAAGTGGATCATTTCCTGAATTTACTAATACTATTTTCAAATTTTTAAAGCCCAATTGAGAGTTTATGTTTTCTACTAGATGTTTAACTTGAGTTTCATTGGAATTAGTTGGAATAATAACTGATGCTGAAAATTTAGGTGAGATATTTTGTGCCTCATTAATAAATTTGAACGATTTGTTTGAGATTTTTTGTGATGGTTTAAGAGATTTTGAATCGAATGATTGAGAATGCAACAATAACTCTCGTCTTTTAATTTTTTCTTTGGCATGATGGGCAAAAGAGTTTAAACCTTCTTGTTCGATTGTGACTTTACTTGCCGAAATAGTAGCTTCCACATCTTTTAAAATTTTTTTCTGGTTTGATAATTTATCAATTTTTGACCCAAAAAATCTAATCGTTTTAAATCCAAAACTGGATTTAATTAATTCTAATTCTTTTTGATATTGGGCAACATCAAAAGAAATAGAATTTATGGTTTTTTGATTTTGAACTATTATGTTATCTAATTCAATTAATTTTGAATTCAGTTGTTCGTTTGATTTTATCAGGTTGGATTTTGCCTGTTCTAGCTGTTCGTTTGATTTTATCAGGTTGGATTTTGCCTGTTCTAGCTGTTCGTTTGATTTTATCAGGTTGGATTTTGCCTGTTCTAGCTGTTCGTTTGATTCTACTAGGTTGGAGTTTTTTTGTTCTAGCTGTTCGTTTGATTTTATCAGGTTGGATTTTGCCTGTTCTAGCTGTTCGTTTGATTTTATCAGGTTGGATTTTGCCTGTTCTAGCTGTTCGTTTGATTTTATCAGGTTGGATTTTTCTCTCAGTAAAGAATCATTTTTTCTATTAGTTTGATTTAGAAGATTTTTGAACTCATTCTTTTCTTCGATTTCTTTATAATTGATCGTAGAATATTTTTTGTACCAATCTGAAAATTTTGATAAAGTTTCTCTTGATATTACTTCTTCTTTTTGTTTTCCAGAATTTACTTCCTTGGCCCAATTTACCATATTTTGAAATTTTCCATCTGAGACTTCAGGAAATGCCTGTTGTAAATCAGGTCTTTCATAATAGAGAGTAAGAAGCATGCTTAAGGGATGTTGAATGAAATCAAGTCTCGTGTTTTTTAGACGATTTTGTAATTCAATTATGATCTTTTTTTGATTTTTATAAATAATTTTAAGAATTTCTTGGTGTTTTGAGGTATTTTTTTCTTTTGAAATTAAAATTAATCCAATTCCATATCCCTCGTCATTAGAATTATCCACAATCTCAATCCCATTGTATTTTTCTTTAATTTCCTTCCAAAATTTACCAACTCCTCCAACGTTTTCTATTGGACCGTTTGAAACATCGTGAAACGCGATAATTCCACCTTCTCGTACCAATGGTTTGTACATTTCAAAATCTTTTTTTACACCCTCATATTGATGATCGCCATCAATTAATAAAAAGTCAAGAAGATCATCCTTAAGAATTTCTTTGCATGTTGTTTTGGTTTGTTCTTGATGAGAGTCTTTACGTAATAGATGGATTTTTTGACTGTTTGATGCAAACGTTTCATAAAAAGGAATTTTCCAATTAGGATACATTTTGCCACCAAATGGTCCATCGGGGAGATCAATACTGATTATATTTGCATTTTTTGAGGCTATTTTACAAAGTAAAAATAAAGTTCCCCCATTGGCAGTTCCAATTTCTAAAATATTTTTTAGTTCATTTTGAGAAAGAATTTCTAATAAGCTATAGATTTCATTTTTTTTTTGAAGGGGAGTAATTGAGATACCTTCACTATGGAAATCAAATGCAATATCAACAAAATTAGTCAGGGAATTACAATCTTTTGATAAATTTTTTAAAGTTTTTGAAATCATATCAATTTTTGGATGAGTTTCATTTATCATGATAAAATATTTTTTTACTCCTATATCTTTCTTAGACTAATCAATGAGAAATTAATTGCAGAAACATTGAATAAATCTGTCAAATGATCGAGAGTCATTTTTTCCTGAGTTATTATTTTAATTATGAGTTTTCTTCCAAAAAATTCCTGTCCAGTCAATTTCTTTAATTGGTTCATTAATATTCCTATTTGATCTAAAATCATTTACCGCTTCTCGACAACTAGAAATAGCTCCATAATCATCTATGATTAGATAACCTCCAACAGATAATTTATCATATAGATTTTCTAACACTTCCCATGTGGAACTGTACATATCTCCATCCAGTCTTAAAAGGGATAATTTATCAAAGTGGGGATTTTTTGTTGTGTCCTTAAACCAACCTTTTAAAATTACAACTTTGTCATCCAATAAATTATATGATTTAAAATTATTTTGAACATCTTCAGAATTAACTTTGAGAAAATCAAAGGTATGATGTATGTCGTCTTTATCTTTGGGATATTTTATTGGATCAGGTTTTGGAAGTCCTTCAAAAGAATCAGCTACATATACAATTTTATCTGTAATGTTGTGTATTTTTAAGAGCATTCTCATAAAAATAGTTGCACCTCCTCTCCAAACTCCAGTTTCAATTAAATCACCTTCAATGTTATTTTTTATTACATCTTCAAGGCAAAATTGGATATTTTCCAGTCTCTTTAAACCAATCATTGTATGGGCTCTTTGTGGAGGGGGAAATGCCTTACCTGTTTCACTCTCTTCGTCTACAGGTTTCTTTAAAATTGACATCATTTGCGATTTTGAAATAAGGTTGGGGTTTTTGAAAAAGATATTTCTCATGGAATCGTCGTATACAGTATCTGTTAGAATTCTTTTAAAGAAATCAATGTAAATTCTTGGCGGAATTTCTTCATTAGCCATGATTAAATCAAGATTTTTCCATACTTAATTAGGTTTTATCGGTGTCAAGTCATTTTCACCCCATTTTGAACCATAATACATATGAATTCTATTTTTTAAACAAGCTTTACACATTTCAGAATTATTTCTTTTTTCTTGGATTTGTTGTGGAGATAATTCCAAAAAAAATCCAATAGAAAGTATTGGAGAAAAGGTGGCACAACATAATTGAACAAATCCCTCTGAATTCAAAATTAATTGGTTTTTTAAATATGCACAATCTTGCATAGGAAAAGACTTTAATGATTTTAAATAAGATTTTGGTTCAAAACCTAAATTCTTAATAATTTTAATTACATCGGGACTTAATTTTTTTGATGAATCTAAATAGTCTAAAACTTTTTCTACAGGAGTCAAAAATGCCCAAAACTCATCAAAATCAAAACCAAGTTGAAGCGCAAACTGTTTCATTAGAGAAACATCAGTCAAATTATAATTATATTGATATAATATTTTACAATTAAGAAATAAAAATTATTCATTATCGGACTATATTTTTTATTTCAAATCTTGTATTAAACCACTCTCAAACAATTCCTTTGTTGATATTACTCTAGTTGATTTCACTTGGTTTCTTTTTTTAATAACATATCTAAAATTTTTTATAATCCATACAATTGCTTTGACAATTGATCCCGATTGTGGCATCTTAAATTTTACATCATATAATTTTACTGGATCAGGATGAAAGAAAAAATTGTTCAAGGTTAATTTGAATAATGAATAAATACTTTGAATAGAGTATGGCAATTCAAAGTTAGTGAGGCATAAAATTAGAGTATTTTTAACACCATGAAAATTTATTTCGGATTCAAGTTCTTTAGTAGTTGCACCACCCAGATGATATACGATTGAAGTTGGGACTAGAACTACTTTATATCCACTAATCCATGCTCTCCAACCAAGGTCTACATCTTCAAATGATGCAAAAAATTTTGAATCGAATCCTCCGAGATTCCAGAATACTTCTTTTTTGATAATCATAGATGCACCTCGTGCACTAAGTATGGGTTTGACTTTATCTTCTTTTTTTGTAGAGCTGTATGCCAAACCCATTTTAGTAATGTAATCCCCACTAGAATCAACATCATTGTTTTCTTTAAGTAAGAGACTTTGACCTATTGCAATATCTGGATTGTTTAAAGCGTTTACAAGTTCTGATAAAGAATTCGGACAAATTCTAGTATCGTTATTAAGAAAATAAAAAAGATTTCCTTTAGATTGTTTAGCAGCAATGTTGTTGGGTTTTGCAAATCCATAGTTTTTATCAAGTTTTATTACATTGATATTAGGAAAATTCTTTTCTACAAAATCTACACTATTATCAGTGGAGTTATTATCAACTAAAAATATCTCATAATTATTATAATTAATTTGTTCAATTGATTGCAAACATTTTTCTAGATATTGTTTTCCATTATAGTTAATAATAATAATAGATACTAAGGGTTCTTTTTCTAAATTCATTATTTTTCATAAATTCCTTAATTTTAGATAGGTGAATTCTATTTATAATTACTCTGATTTTTATTCTTTTGTTACTATAACAATATCTTGCCACAACATATTATCTAAAGAAATTCCTCGCCAGTGACCTGGATAAATTGGGTCAATAATCCTTAGGTTATTTTTTTTACAAATATTTCGGATAACATTTTCATTCCATGCAATACTGGCCTCGGGATTCTTATCATCAGTAGAACGATATCCATCATATTCATACTTAAAATCTGCCAATGTTTTCTTGAGTTGGATTTGATTTAATGATTCATCATCCAAAATTGTAAAGGTGATCCAACAATTTCCTCCTTTTTTCATTACTCTTGAAATTTCAGAAAAATAATGTTCAGTCTCCTTTCTAAGCATGTGAGTAAATACAGAATATGCGATTACTAAATCAAATGAACTATCATCATAAGGTAATGTGTATTGGTCTGGTGGCGATTTACCTTTGGGATTATAATATCCATTAAAAACATCTGCCCAGGTAAATTGAAAATTTGGGTATTTTGCTGAAATATTATCATCACACCAATCAATAGCCTCACGAATAATATCGAGTCCCTCATATCGTCCCTCTTTATTTAGAAATTTTGCCAGAGGTATTGCTAATCGGCCTAATTGGCAACCTATGTCTAAAACTTGGAAATTGGGTTGTAAATTACATAATCTGTTTAAATGAAAAAATGTCTGGTTGCCACTATCTCGGAATTGCATTGTCATACCCTCATCAGGCCATACTTTTTCAATAATTTCGGTATTTAGTTTGACTTTGGTTTTTGCAATTGATTTTGACATATTTTTTGTTTTTGCAATAATTTCTAGAGTATGATAGTCATATACGCTTATTTCTGGCATTAAAATTTTTGTTAAAAATCCTGACGTATAGGCAACATCCTTGTATTCAGAATGAGATTTTTCTATATCATATCGAGGAATTCCAGTTTGGATATCTTTAATATAAAAACCATCAAGATGTATTTCAATATCCACATTCTCACTATCGGTAGAAAATGCCCAACCTTGAATCTTCATTCCTCTGGTGACCGTAGTATAACTAGTAGGAATTTCTAATTCTCCCATAATTTCTCCAACCATTAAAATTCCTTTTTATATCCTATTATTAACTATTTTTTAAATGATAATAAGTTAGAGATTAAGTTAGATTTTACAAAACAAATTAAATTTTTAATTCTGAAAATTATTTTTATGATTATTTTCTTAACAGATTTGAAAAAATGATAGACAATTAAAACAAAGTGTGATAAATCAAAAAGGATTATCGTGGTAATTTTTGTGTTTTCTCTAATTTTTGTTGGAGGTCATAAGATCATTGAATTTTTTAACAGCTTCATCAGGTGATGAGATTGTAATTAGTTTTCCTTTATCTATTAGTAAGACTCGATCACAAAACAAAGGTAACAAATTCAAAGAGTGTGTAGACACAAGAATCGTTTTATTTTTTTTCGTTAAACTAATGAAAGTTTCAAAACATTTTTTATTGAAATCCGAATCACCTACTGCAAGAATTTCATCAAGTAATAAAATATCAGGATTTAGCTGAAAAACTATGGAAACTGCTAATCTAGATTGCATTCCACTAGAAAAGTGTTTTAATTTTAAATCTGAAAATTGTTCTAATTCAGCATATTCCATTATAGGCGTGATTTTATCTTTGATTTCATTTTTTGATAACCCTAACAACATTCCATAAATCATAATATTTTCAGTGGCTCTTAATTCAGGTTGAAAACCAGATCCAATTTGTAAAACTGGTGCCAATGAACCATTCACCGTAATATTTCCAGAATCGGGAGTGTACAAACCTGCTATAGTTTGTAACAAAGTAGTTTTTCCACTGCCATTATGACCGATTATTCCCACCACTTCACCTTCTTTAACAGAAAAGGTGATATCATTTAAGGCAATTATCTTATCATTTTTATTTTTTGATGATTGAATTTTTTTGAAAAGTCCTATTGTTTTAATAGAGAATGTTTTTGTAAGATTTTTTACTTCAATAGCATTCGACATTATTATAATTCCTCTGTGATTTTCTTTTCATATTTTTTGAATAACGCATACCCTAAAAATAGAATTGCCAAAACATACAATGAAGTATAAACCCAATCCAAAATAGGTGGAATTTGCCCTAAAATAATAATTTGATGATTCAATTCGATTATTTGACCGAGAGGATTTATGGATTGTATATTTAATAGCAATCCAGAAACATCAGAGATATACCAGAAAATCGGACTGACGAAAAGTAATGCTTGGACGATGATTGACCATATTGTCTGAATATCTTTGATATAGATATGAATTATTGAAAGTAGGTAAGACATACCAAGAATAAGTATTAGTAATAAAATTACAGGTAATGGAATTAATAACATTGTCAAACTTGGAACAAATTGAAAAATTGGCATCAATCCCACAAGAATGGTGATTTCAATAATTGCTAAAATCGAGATTGTCAATGTTGAAGCAACTGGGAAAAATTCTCTTTGAATGTTAATTGATTTTAAAATACCAATATTTTCCCGTAAGCTTGCCATGCCTGCCAAAGTTCCACGAGTAAAAATATGATAAAAAACAATTCCTGAGAGGAGATAAATTGCAAAATTGTCTTTTACTCCAATATTCATTCCAGTAAAAACGGTATGAAGTAATAGAAAAATTAAAAGTGGTTCAATTATTGTCCAAAGAAATCCCAGATAGGTTCCTGTGTATCTCATCTTTAGACTCAGGATGGAAAATTCAATCAATAGTCCTTTTTTATTTAAAATATTTACAATTGGAAAAAATACCATCGCTCAGATAATATTTCAAATGTGTTATATTGGTTTACCTAAATATAGAAATTTATCTTATTCAAAACAAAAAATTAAAAGAATAGATTTTCCTAACAACTTCCAATACAGATATCACCATCTGATAAAATATTACCTGAAAGTTTTATGTTTCCTGCAACATCTAGTTTTTCAGCTGGTGTGGTAGTTCCAATTCCAATTTTACTATTTACAGTATCTATAGCCAAATCATTGGTGGGTGTTGGCAATACACTTCCGAAATCAAATAATGTTCCGTTTAATGTATATCTCATAAAATAGGTTCTATTGTCATCAGAATCCTCGAATTGGAATAAGGTTTGTTTGTTATCATTAATAACTCGTATAGCACTCTGTCCTCCATCACTTCTTTCTAGCTTTAGAGTTCCATCATTAATAGTCACCTCTGGTCCATTAACAACAAGAATATCGTTAATTTGTGTGGGTCCATTTATAACCGCAAATCCACTGATAACTGCATCAGCTATAGGTGTCACTGCAAATGCAGTACCAACAGTTATTCCCATAAAAACGATCAAGAGACCGATGTATGTCTTATTCACACTATAACGGAAATAGAGGTTTATTTAACAATATCTTTTTGAATATTTAAGTCCGGAAAGATTACCTAGATTTCCGAATTGTTCTCAAATAAAATAAAAGAAGGTTATTGACAATATTATTTGGAAATAATGCCGATAATAATCTTAGTCCCACTTCAATGATTTTTTTGGAAATTGGTCTATTTTTTCTATAAGTTTTAAAATTTTTCAAATATTGGCTTTGCAAGTTTTCATCAAGATTAGATAAAAATTCATTTTTTAAACTCTCAAGATTTTTTAGGTTTTTAAGAATATCTTTATGTGATAATTGGTTTGTATGAATGCGAGATTTTATTAGTTGTTTTTCAACCAGATGAAACTTTGTTTGATAGAACAAGCCAGCTCGAAGAAAAAAATCATAGTCTACCAGAACAGGATCTATCAAAGTATTCATTCTGAGTCCTCTTGCAAATAATAAAGATGGTATTAGTGCAGTATTAACATTGATTTGTTGACCATCAAGCAGTCTAACATTAAAATCAAAAGTACTTAGATCATTATAATTAGATTCAGTAAAGCTTCGAAGTTTCTTTCCAGTTTCATCACTAATATCCCAATTGGAATAAATTATCGTGTTATCATCCAAGTCTTTTGCAGTATTTACTAATTGTTCAATTGATGATGGATACACTTCATCATCTGGTGAGAACCATTTGAACCACCTTCCAGAAATTGCCTCAATTCCTGTGTTTAACGCTGATGCTAGTCCCTGGTTTTTTTGAGAAATTATGATAATTTTATCAGAAAAGTGATTTAAAATATCAAGAGAACTATCAGTTGAGCCATCATTGACACATATAATCTCAATATTTGAATATGTTTGGGATAACACAGATTCAATTGACTCTCTCAGAAAAATTTCTGAGTTATAAATTGGAATCATTACAGAAACTTTAGGGTTGGTGTTCAACAAATTATAAAGAATATCTTAAAATTATAATCTTCCTAGATGTGTTTTTTAATATAATCAATAGGGTTTACCGGAAAAGGATCTATCTCATTTATGATTGCATTATATATAGTGGCAAAATCTAAAAGATAAATCAAATTAATTATCTTTGATAAAACATCTCTCTTAATAGAATGGATTTCCCAGAAATCAAGGTCATTTTCCTTAAAATAGTTTTTTAGAATCATCCATCGCTCTTTTGTTTTGATATAGTCATCACTACCTTGAATCAAAATAGGTTTTACAATAGATTTTCCCTCCCATGAAACAATCCCATTATGACAGGCTTCAATTACATCTTCAATCATGGCATGGTTTTTCATATTTTCTTGAATTGAGTTTTTAAATCTAATAGCTGCTGCTTGAAGACCCCAAGGATAATAGATTATTGTGATATCATCTAACCATTTTGCCAAAGATAGTGATGGATTGGAGTCAGAAAGATTGTTAGTAGATATTTTCTTAGACAATACTTCTAATTGAGAAATTGATTCCTCAATATTTGATTTACTTACGGGAATAATCGAGTTTAAGGTTTTTAGAATTGAATAAACATATGCTGGAAAAGAAGCGCGGGGGTTGTTGTTAATTGGGATGTTTCTATGTGCAATACCATGTTTACGACAAAGTTCTTCTAACTTTCCTCCAGATGAAAAACAAACTAATTTACATCCAAGATTTTTAGCAGATTCTACCGTGCTAATAGTTTCAATAGTATTGCCAGATACACTTGTAGCTACTACCAATGTTTTAGAGTTTACAGTTTTTGGTAAAACATATCCCTTTACTATGGTTACATGAATTGATGTTTTTGAGAGAACCGATAGAAACAAGTCTCCAATCGCACCAGAGCCCCCCATTCCAGAAAATACAATATGATCAATTTCGTTGAATTCTATGGGTTCTAAATCAGATTCGTATGCTTCTCTAGCTATTTGTGGCCATTTATCATAGACCTTGTGCATTCCAGAAGGATCAAACTTTTCAATTTGAGAATACTCAAGCATTGTATTATGGTTCAAAAATCACGATATATGAATTTGTAAAAGCTAAAGATTCTCAATTAACTTTGAATACAGACCCCAATTAGGTTTTCTGCCTAACGATTTTATTTCTTTTTGAATTTCTTTAGTGTTATCCATTATTGCCTTGTCCTCCACCAAAGAATCAAAAAACTTCTGGTCAATTGCAGGACCTATCAGATCGGGTGTCACTGTTAGCTTGTATTATTTGCTATACCCATTTCTTCCCCTAGAATACACACGAAATACCACAAGTCCAGAGTTTTCAAGTTCTACTAATAGATCCAATACTCGTCTGTATGAGAGTGGTTTTTCTTTTGAAGAAATAATTTGAGAAATACTGTTTTATTAGAGAATATGGTAATTCAAAGGTTCTGTTTGAAAACATAAAATAACAAATACCTCTGAATTTTAGAAATTCCATTGAGAGTGAAAGGAAAGAAAAATAGCAAAGTTTTGGATAAAGCTGAAAAAATTGAATTTAATCCAACTAGACCAAAAAATATTCAGATAATCCCGTGGATTGTATTTCTGTGCTCAATTAGCATAGTATTGATTAGTTTTG
>Ga0307379_10006683_pt1 | contig 15801 bp, 17 predicted proteins | sample UN2MG_FD_202237 | JGI IMG/M metagenome (GOLD analysis project Ga0307379, IMG submission 202237) | Soil microbial communities from Risofladan, Vaasa, Finland - UN-2 | ecosystem: Environmental > Terrestrial > Soil > Coastal area > Acid sulfate soil | place: Finland: Risofladan, Vaasa | collected... | reverse complement strand
TTGTCGATTCGGGCAAATTCGACTGGACGAATGGTCGCTACCCGGAAATGACAGAGCCGGACCCGAGCTATCACGGCGTGAAATATGTCGAGGCCGTCGGCGAACTGGCGTATATAATCAAAGCCAGGACCCAGTTCCTCCGTGATATGGGTAGCTGTATGTCGCCGTTCAACGCGTTTCTGTTTTTGCAGGGGCTCGAAACGCTGCATTTGCGTATGCCAAGGCATTCCGAGAACGCGCTGAAGCTCGCGCAGTGGCTCGAAAAACAGCCGCAAGTAACCTGGGTGAACTACCCGGGGCTCGAATCGCATCCGGACTACAAATTGGCGAAAAAATACCTGCCTGACGGTCAGGGCGCTATTCTTGGCTTCGGAATCAAGGGTGGAAAAGAAGCCGGCGTTAAGTTTATAAACAGCGTCAAACTGGCCAGCCATCTGGCGAATATCGGCGACAGCAAAACCCTGGTAATTCACCCGGCCAGCACTACTCATCAGCAGCTTACGGAAAAAGAACAGCTTGCAGCCGGTGTAACAAACGATTATATTCGTGTATCGGTCGGCACAGAGAATATCGACGATATAATTGCCGACTTTGACCAGGCATTGAAAATAAGTTCTAAGTCGTGAGTGTTGAGTTTTGAGTTAATGGCAGAGAGTATTGTTAAGCAAAAAAGTTATGATTTTGCTCTGAAAATTATCAAGCTCTGCGCTATTTTGAAAAACGAGAAGCATTTTGAGATATCGAGTCAGCTTCTGCGTTCTGGAACAAGTATTGGTGCTAACGTTGAAGAGGCTTTGGCGGGACGAAGCCGAAAGGATTTCTTTGCTAAAATGTCGATTGCCTCGAAAGAGGCCAGAGAAACAAATTATTGGCTTAGGCTTATAATTGATGCAGAGATTCTTGACAAACAGAAGTGCAGTAGTTTACTTAAGGCTTCTGAAGAGCTGATAAAGATATTAACAAGCATCGTAAAAACCGGATGCGATGAGCAGCAAGATGTGTCAAGAAAAAGTAAAAACTAAAAACTCAAAACTAAGGACTCAAAACTAATCATGTGGGAATACACGGAAAAGCTCAAGGACCATTTCTTCAATCCGCGGAACGTCGGTGAAGTGGAAAATCCGGATGGCGTCGGTGAGGTCGGCTCCTTAGCTTGCGGCGATGCCCTGAAGCTGACGTTCAAGCTCGACGAGAAAGGCAAAATCGCCGAAGCAAAATTCAAGACGTTCGGCTGCGCAAGCGCCATCGGAACATCGTCGGTGTTAACCGAGATGATCAAAGGCCTGACACTGGACGAGGCAGCCAGGTTGACCAACAAGGACATCGCCGACTACCTCGGCGGGCTGCCGGAGCAGAAAATGCACTGTTCGGTTATGGGCAGAGAAGCGCTCGAGGCCGCGATCGAAAATTATCGAGGCGGCAGCAAAGAAAAGCACGAGATTGAGGGCACTGTCGTCTGTACCTGCTTCGGCGTAACCGACAAGGAAATCGAGCGTGTCGTTATCGAGAACGACCTGACAACCGTCGAAGAAGTGACGAATTACTGCAAAGCGGGCGGCGGCTGCGGCGGCTGCCGGGGCGAGATCGAGAAGATCATAGAAAAGATACAGGGAGACAAGGTAAAAGAAGTCTTCGTATCGGCACCGCGCCGGCCAGGCAAGATGACGAACATCCAGAAGATTCAACTCATCCAGCAGACGATTAACGAGCAAATCCGGCCGGCCCTAAGAGCGCACGGCGGCAATATCGAGCTGATCGACGTCGAGGGAAATAAAGTCATCGTTGCGTTCAGAGGAATGTGTGCCCAGTGCAGGCTGACGGAGTTCACAATGAAAGACATAGTTGAGGCCAAGCTGAAAGAATTTGTTTCCAAAGACCTTTTTGTCGAAGAGGACAAAGAGTCCGCAGGACAGCCCCACAATCACAGAGAGTAAATTATGAAGACCGTATATTTCGATAACAACGCAACTACAAAAGTCGCCGAGGAAGTGCTTGAAGAAATAAAGCCACTGTTCTCTGAGCTGTACGGCAATCCTTCGAGCATGCACACGTTCGGCGGTCAGATCGGCCGAAGAATTCGCCGGGCGCGCGAGCAGGTCGCCTGCCTGCTCGGCTGCGATCCGAGCGAGATTGTTTTTACAGGCTGCGGCACCGAAAGCGACAATACCGCTATCAAGGGTACGCTTGCCGCGGCGCCGAACAGGCGCACAGTCATAACCACGAGGGTTGAGCATCCGGCGGTGCTTGCGGTCTGCAGGGAGCTCGAAAATCACGGTTATACGGTCGTCGAGCTGAGCGTGGACAGACAGGGCCGGCTCGATATGGCAGAGCTGGAAGAGCAGCTCGACGATGATACCGCACTTGTGACAATAATGTACGCCAACAATGAGACGGGCACCGTGTTTCCGATCGAGGAAATTGCCGAATTAGTCACAAGCAAAGGGGCGATTTTCCATACCGACGCGGTGCAGGCCGTCGGCAAAATCCCGCTTAACCTCTCGAAAAGCAATATCGACCTGCTCAGCCTGTCGGGCCATAAGCTGCACGCGCCGAAGGGCGTGGGCGTCCTTTACGTTCGCAAGGGGACTCGGCTGTCGCCGTTCATGCTGGGCGGCCACCAGGAAGCGGGGCGAAGGGCCGGCACGGAAAATGTTCCCGGGATCGTCGGTCTCGGCAAAGCCTGCGAACTGGCGGCGGAAAATCTCGAAGCAGAGAACAGCAAAGTCAAAGCCCTCCGCGACAAGCTTGAGAAAACAATATTGCAGAAGTGCCCGGATTGCCGGCTCAACGGCGATCCGGATAATCGCCTGCCCAATACGACCAATATCAGCTTCGAGTACATCGAGGGCGAAGCTATCCTGCTGATGCTGGATAAATATGGAATTTGCGCCAGTAGCGGCTCGGCGTGCACATCAGGCTCGCTGGAGCCGAGCCACGTCCTGCGCGCGATGGGCGTGCCATTCACCGCCGCCCACGGCTCCATCCGCTTCAGCCTGAGCCGGTACAATACCGAGGACGAGGTCGACTACACAATCGAAAAGCTCCCCCCCATTATAAATCAGCTCCGTGAGCTATCACCGTTCGTAACAAAATAATAAGCGGATTTTATGCTTGTGCAGACAGAGTCAGTCCTTATAGTTGATCATCAGGTATTTTCAATATTATAAGGGAGATTCTGTATGCAAGACAAAGTTCTTGGTCTGGTCTCGCTTGGTCTCAGCGCCGCAAGCCAGGCATTTATACGACATGGTGACACTGCGATGTTTTTTACAGTCGTGTTTTTTGCTATTGGCGTGTACGAGTTTATTTTAGGCGAGGGAAAACAGCGCAAGTCGAATAGTCCTTGAACTGTATATCGCTAAGCTTATCCACAGCTTTGCAGCAAAGATTTTGCTCACAGGGTTTTTCTATCCGGTGGAGGTGCTTTTTTAGCTTAGCTTCCTCCGATTATGTCACCTATTCCGCCGAGGATGGAGCCTTCGCCTTTTCGGGAGCCGCCTGCTCTTGGCGCGTGGGCGAGGATACGGTTGCACATCCTTGAGAAGGGCAGGCTCTGGAGATAGACTTTGCCGGTTCCCCGCAGGGTAGCAAGGAACAAACCTTCGCCGCCGAAGAACATGGACTTCAGATTGCCGGCCCGCTCGATGGAATAATCTATGCCGCTCGTGAAGGCAACGATGCAGCCGGTGTCCACGCGGATCGTTTGACCGTTCAGATCCATAGGAACGACAGTTCCGCCTGCGTGCACGAATGCCATTCCATCACCTTCGAGTTTCTGGAGGATGAAGCCCTCGCCGCCGAAGAAGCCGGTCCCGAGCCGCTTGGTAAATGCGATGCTGACTTTTGTACCTTTGGCTGCACAGAGAAAGGCATCCTTCTGGCATATAAGCGTGCCTCCGTGTTTTTGCATATCGATCGGGATAATCTGGCCCGGATAAGGGGCGGCGAACGAGACGCGTTTCTTGCCCGAGCCGCTGTTGGTGAAATGCGTCATGAAAATCGATTCACCCGTCAGAACTCGTTTGCCGGCGCTGAGCAGCTTGCCCATGATTCCTTCGCCGGGAACGGAGCCGTCGCCCATCTTGGCTTCGAACGTTATTCCATCGTGCATATAATTCATCGCGCCGGCCTCGGCGACGACCGTTTCACCCGGGTCCAGCTCGATTTCAACTATCTGCATATCGTCCCCAAGAATCTCATAATCGACTTCATGACACTGCATAGCCATCCCTTTCAATTTGTTAAATTCTCGATATTGCTCACAAAGTTTGTGCCGTCATCTGCACACCTTCTTATATATAGACGTTTGAATCAAGCACAATTCACAAAGTTAGCAGGTGCGGCGGTTGATGCTGACGAGAAAAAACCGAAGATTCCTTTTAAAAAAGCAAAAAACAACCCCCGTAACTCACTGAAAACAAAGGGATTATAAAAAAGCTTCAAGAATTATAAAAAAAAACCGCAACAAACTTGACTTTGGTGCGTCTATATTGTAAATTAGTTTGTATGGCAAACTGGTATGTGTAACAAATTAGGTTCATTTAAGGTATTTAATCATGGCACAGGAAACAGACCTTAAGAATATCGAGCAGAAGACATTCAGAGAATCCCAGCAGGATGGTCTGATGGAGCTGGTTATGGGCGTTTGCATGCTGGCCATATCCACCCGTTTGTTCTCGCGTTTGTTGATATTCATGCTGGTCCTTCCGGTTTTTCTGTTTGGTCCGCTGCTGGCCCTGATGAGGAGACGGTTCACCCATCCTCGAATCGGCTATGTCAAACTCATCCCCGACAAACCGAAGTCGGTCATTACCGGCATCCTTCTCGTGACGCTGGTCGTGATTGCAGTGATGGCGGTCGTATTCTTCTTTTTCGGCAATGTGGGTGATATTAATCTCTGGCTGAGATGGTGCCCATTCTGGGGCGGAACGGTTTTGGCCGGGATGTTCAGCTCTCTGGCATCCAAATCCGGAGCGGTACGGTATTATATCTTCGCCGGCTGGTCATTTTTGAGTGGGATAGCGTTATCCCTGATAGATTTTAGAGTCATCGAGACCGGAACACTGCTGTACTTCGCTGTTATGGGGGGGCTGCTGGTTCCCTTCGGACTCGTACAGTTTATTATATTTCTACATAAGCACCCGAAAGCTGCGAAGGAGGCATGAAATGGTATTTTCACTTGATATAAGAAGAATAAAGCAGGAGTCGTATCGTGTTATTCGACAGGATGGCCTGTCCGATATCTGCGGCGGATTGATGCTCGGAATCATGGCGGTATTCTTCCTGGATTTTCGATATGCCGGGGCGCTGATCGTCGGCTGTGCGATGCAGACGATAATGCTGCCGGCCTGCAGGAAGAAGATTACTTATCCGCGCGTGGGCTACGTTAAGTTTCCGGGGCGCGCCGACATAAAAGACCTGATCGTATGGGATATTGCCTTGCCTCTTGCAGTGGTTACTTTGGTCATTTGTGTCGGCATTTGGGCAAGGTCACTGCTTGCCCTCTGCCTGGGAATATTCCTGGCGGCACTTGCGCTGCCGGGCGCTCGCGTCACGAGGTACTTTCTGGATTACATACTAATCGCGGCGTTCCTGGCAAGCGGAATTATCAGTCAACTATTCGTATGGCGCGGATCGGCCCCTGAGACTGTGGTTGCGTTTCAGTTCTGGGTCCTTTCAGGCATACTTATCGCCGTCGGATTAGTTCAGTTACAACGTTTCCTGTACAGATACCCTAAACCTAAAAAGGAGTAGAAAAATGACAGTCTTTAATTTAACTGAAATTGAAAAGAAGGCGTATCGTTCGACTTTTCAGGATGGGTTGTGGGATATTTTCCTCGGTTCGCAACTGCTGGTACTTTCTATCTGTGCACTACTTTCGAATATCGGAATCACAGAGAAGCTGCATATGGGCGTCCTTATTGTACTGCAGGTCCTGATCGTGCTGGCTTTTACTATCGGCAAAAAACGCATCACCATTCCCCGGATGGGTTTTGTCAAGTTCGGCCCGAAACGGAAGCGAAGAATAACAAAATCACGCATAATACTTCTGATCTCTGTTCTTGCAGGAGTTGTTGTCTTTCTTATCGCTTCGGCACTTATACAAGGCAACCCAGCCGGCCGATCAAAATTGCTGTTGTTCGCACCAGTTGCATGGGTTGCCAATTCCATTGTTGTCTTCAGCTTATTGGCCTACTATATGGATTTTACCCGGCTATACCTGTACGGCGTGCTGTTTGCACTGCCGGTGCCGTTTGACGTAGCGATCAAACAATTTACGAATCTGAACCTTAGCCCCGTGACATTTGCCGTTCCCGGAATAGCCATGCTAACCTTCGGAATTGTGCTTCTGGTTCGATTTCTTCACGATTACCCCGCAGGTATAAAGGAGGTATCTGATGATAGCTGAAATCGATGTTAAGAAAATCGAACAAGAAATGCGCCTGGCCCTTCATCAAGATGGATTGGACGAAATACTGGTCGGATTATCGCTGGGGATAATGGCGGTCTTTTTTCTTGATTTCAGGTTTTCTATTGCACTAATTGCCGGTTGCATTATACAGATTCTTGTGAAGCCTGCCTGCCGAAGACGGATTACTTATCCTCGCCTGGGATATGCAAAACTGCATGAGTGCAGAGATCGAGTGCCAAGCGGAGCAATACTCGTGCTTGCCATAGCAGTAGTGGTAGTCGGGGCGGGATTGTTTTTTGTCTCACAGCTTCGCTGGTTATTGCCGGCGTACCTTGGAATTGTGCTGGCCGGCATAACCTTCGCTCAGATTTGGCGAACTGCACATGCCTACGATTATTTTGTTGTCGGTTTGTTTTTGGCCAGCGGTCTATTAGGTTTGCTGATCATATCGCTCGGTTACAGGCCGGCAGTAGCTGCTGCTATACAAGGCTGGGGCCTCGCGGGGCTTCTAATCCCCGTTGGAATAATCAGGCTCAATATTTTCCTGCGCAAATACCCCAGGAGGTCGATAGAGGACGCCCATGGCAAAGAATGAAATCAGCAAAGATGATTTTCAGCCGCTTGCAGAGATCAATCGAGTCATTCACGAGCCGGCCAGGCTGCTGCTCGTGGCTACCCTGTCCGTAGTGGAGAGTGCCGACTTTCTTTTCCTGATGAACCAGACTCAACTTACGCGGGGAAACCTGTCATCGCACCTGAGCAAGCTGGAAGCCGCCGGCTATGTGGAGATTAAGAAGGAGTTTGTCGAAAAAATCCCGCGAACGCTTTTACGTCTTACCGAAGAAGGCAGAAACGCATTTGTCGAATACCGACAAAAGATGCAGCAGGTCCTTGACAGCTTTTAAAAAAGGGCGGAGGATGGACGAATTACGGATCGATAATTAATTATCGATTATCAACAACAGATCGCCTTATGCGTTTATGCCATTGCCGGTTCGAGTGTTTGCGGGGCTTCGGATTCGTTGCCGGCTTGTTCGCCGGGCTTAAAGGGCAGTGGTTCGGCAAACTGAACGGCAACTCGGCGTATAAAGCTGTTGACGTTCTCCACCCGGCAGACATAGCCCCACCGCGTGAAGTTGGCCATATCGAACGAATCATCGGGGCCATATCGCGGCACGCTGAAACGGGCGGTAATATGTTGCCCCGGATGGGGACAGCCATCCTGTGCATAACAGGTAAACGCTGCCCCCTTGCTGCAAACATCAACCATTTGCCCCTGTGAGAGAGCATGGTCGACATTCTCGGCGAACCAGATGGGCCAATAATAACGCAGTCTTTGTTCTGTTCTTCGATCGCTATTTTCATCCATTGTAAATTCCTCAAAATCTCTTACTTATGCCTGTGAATCGACTGATTTATTGGCCGACTTTACAAAGCGCAGCCGGGAAAATCACAGCCTATCGAATTGATAAGGACATTCATTGCGTTTTTCGTCTGCTATTGTGGAAAACCTGCTTTAAGCTTTTTTTGATTTTTTTCTGCATTCGGCGGAGATACTCCTATAATCAGTCACTGAATCGCAAAGAGCAGATTTTTCTCGACACATTTTGGGATTGATGCGCAAATTATATTATGATGGCCATTAAGCTTTAAATAGTTCCGGCGACTTACCAGGGCTGTAAATGGATAAGAATACAGAGCGAAAAATTGCACAAGGCTTGCAGAAGGGCAATCGCCAGGCATGGCTGCAACTTTATGAAGCGTACGCCGAGCAGGTCTGGAGAAATATCTGCCGTCTTACAGGCGGTGACTCGGCTGCTGTCGCCGATATTGTGCAGGAGACGTTTCTCGCCGCCGCACGCTCGGCACGAAATTTCAGACCTGATCGCGGCACGCTCTGGGTATGGCTGTGGACAATCGCGAGGCGCCAGGTAGCTCTTTACTATCGCAAACAAAAACCGGAAATCGCGCTCAGCCGGGCCCGGCAATGGTGGACCTCGCTGGACGGCGAGAAATTCGATTGGATCGATGCCAAAGCAGATACGCCGCCGGATATTCTCGAATCGCAGGAGTTGGCTGCACTGGTAAGGTGCGCCTTGAGGGAATTGCCGGGCGATTATCAGACCCTGCTGTTGGCCAAGTATGTCGATAACCAGCCGGCCGAGAAGATCGCCGGGCAGATGGATTGCTCGGAAGTAGCAGTCCGCTCGAAGCTGGCCCGAGCAAGAAAAGCCTTCCGGAAGGCGTTCAAAAAGATAACAAGTTCATCACCAAAAGTGCGTGAGGTGTCAATATGACGGCACAAAATGATAAACAGATAGATAAACGAATGTCGTTATTGCTGTCCTCGGTCAATCAGCGGACAAACGAGCCGGACAAGCAATTGCTGGATAAGCTGAAAGAACGATCAACAGCCGAATTCTTAGCCTTTTCCACGGACGGCAATAAACAATCAGAAAAAACAATCCCCATTTCAATATGGAGAATAATAATGAAAAGTCCAATAACAAAATTAGCAGCCGCAGCGGTGATAATTATTATAGTGGTACTGTCAGTAACAATTTTGGATACTTCCGCCTACGCTTTAGCACAGACGATAAAAGCTTATGAAGGTCTTCGTTTTGTCCACATCAAAGACTTCAGGGAGGGAGAGAGTGAGTCACGAGAATTCTGGGTGGAACTTGACGAGCAAGAGCAAGTGAAGAGGTTTCGCGTATATCTTCCCGCTTGGGCCCAACCGGAGGGACCTTTTGTCGGGGTATGGAGTGAGGGTAAGCTCCAAGTACTGGGTGAAAATTATAATAAAATTGCGACAGAACGTGAGAACTCTTTGGATCTGGAAATATTGAACATTATCAAAGAGTGCGACCCAAGAACCGTGGTTAAAGAGTTACATCAACTCGAAGCCGAAGGAAAGGTAGAGATTAAGATAAGTGAGCCTGCATTAAAATCTGAACCAATCGTTATAACGGTAAAACCTCTTTCGCAAAGCAATGGTGTCGACCAAATGGTTCTGTATGTCGACCGGAATACGAAACTGGTTACTCGTGTTATCTTCAACGGACATCAGCATTCATTGGAATTTTCAGATTACAATGTAGCTCTCGATGAGAGAGTTTTTATGTTGGAAGCAACTCCAGATGACACAAAAACGTTTATGAAGAACATTAATGCCAAACTTGCTACGCTGGATATAAATAAATCTACGGTATCTGATGTTATTAGTGTGCTTGGCGAGCCATGGTTTTACAGATTCCATGGCAAATTTTTTAAGAAGGATAATCTCCCCGAGACCTACACTATGAGTTATCCGGGTGGCTTCATGGTCAGTATTTATAAGAATCAGGTGATGCAATGGGGCTGTCGACAAATTTCCGGGGACGAAATTTCGGGATATATATTTCAAGATTCGATACAAATTGGTACTACTCTTGATGATGTTTTCAAAAAGCTGGGTTCTCCTGCAAAAATCATAGAGGGATTCGGGGGGAAGGGTAAAATCATGTATGAGGATAATACCGGCTATGCCAACATGAATATCAATGAAAGAAAAGGATTTTGTTTTTCTCGATACGACAACAATGGAGAGGAAATCAAAGTATATTTCGATGATAATGTTCTCTATAAGGATATTGGGAAAATCAAAGGGATCTGTTTTTATGGAACCGTCAGCAAGGGAAAAAGAATCAGATTTTCATTCATGGATAACATGGTGGTTGCGATATACGAATACAGAACTGAACCTATAGAGACAATAGAATAAAACCTGAAAATAAGACGTAAGTGAAAGATTTTCGACAAAACTACCAAGGGCAACTGAGTTACTCACAAGGCCGGGCTGATTTGGTTCGGCTTTTTTTTATGCGCTTTAGGTCCAAAAAGATTAAAATCTGAAAAATTCCGGAATTGGTTTGAACTTGTTTGATTTTTTTGCATCTATACTTATGTGATACGGGATTGATTTGGATTTTTATGGATTCAGGCAAACAACTGGAAAATATTGTTATTCGCTGCAAGAGTGGTGACAGAGCAGCATTCGAGCAGCTTTTCGAGTTATATCAGCCGCGGCTAAAATATTATATAAGGCGATTAGACAACTCAGGCACCGAGACAGAAGATATCTTACAGGATATCTGGATAACGGTCTTTCGCAAAATCCGGAAACTAAAAGATAATAACTCTTTTCCAATCTGGGTGTACCGTATCGCAAGAAATGAGGTTTTTGGCAGGTTCAGGCAAAATGAAAAGTTTGTTGAACTGCCCGAAGAGAAGGAACACCCTCAATACAATGATGATAATCACGAATTTTCCGCCGAAAACGCGGAACGATTGCATAAAGCTATGAGTAAAATACAGCCGTATCACAGGGAAGTCCTGACATTATCTTTCATCGAACAGATGTCTTACCAGGCAATAGCGGATGTCGTCGGATGCAGTATAGGCACTGTCAGGTCACGAATATTTTACGCAAAACAATCTCTTCGAAAAGAAATGGAGAGAAACAATGGACAACTATAAAAAATTATCAGAAGAACTATTGAAAAAAGACGGCATAGATCCCGCAAACATCCCGGATTCAGAACGCAAGATGTTCGAGCGATCGCTTGACAAACATTTAAAATCAGGACAATCAAAGCAGGTTCTATGGAGAATAATTATGAAAAGTAATATAACAAGATTTGCCACTGCTGCGGTGATAATTGTCGCTTGTTCTACAGGTATAATTTTCTGGAAAAGTACAGGTTCGGGTATTGCTTTAGCGGATGTTCTTACAAAAATCGAGCAAGTCACAGCGTATGGGTATCAAATGAGCTCAAAAGACACAAGACAACAAACAACTACAGAATCGACAAGTACTTTATTAATCTCAAAGGAATATGGAATAAAGCAAACTTCGAAAAAAGTCGATCCTAATAACGGTGACATCCAAGGCTACGATTCTTATCTCTTGTCCCAGCAAAATTCCATAATTTATGTCGATCACAAAGAAAAGACATACTTTCCCATGAAGTATGATGGTGTTGAGCTTGATTATTATAAAGAAGAATACAATGATCCGCAAATCATCATTAAACAAATCCTCGATTGCAATCACATCAGTCTCGGACAATCTATTATTGATGGAGTTACGGCAGAAGGATTTCAGACGACAGATCTTACTTATAAGGGTGGCTTCTTTGGGCAAGATGATTATTTTGTAGGAGAATATCAACAAGTTGATGTAAAGCTATGGGTGGATGTGAAAACATTTCTTCCTGTACGATTGGAAGAAGATATCGTAATGAAAAATGGGAGACGTATAGACCAAATCTGTTATGATTTAAAATGGAATGTTATCGTAAATGCTGATGATTTCGAGCCAAACATACCGGAGGACTACAGAGCACCTGCGGGAGATATCATCATTCCAGCCTTCAATGAAGAAAATGCTATCAAGGGCTTGAAACTGTGGGCTGATGCTTTTGGAAAATATCCAGTTAATTTAGAAACAAGTATCCAGGAGTACAGAACCCTTTCAGTACTTGATCCAAATTCATATGAGGATATGTCCGACGAAGAAAGGACCAGGAAGACGAGCGAAGTAATACAAATGGGAGCTCCTAGTATCTTTTACGAATTACTTGTTAAAGAGAGCAAGGAACCAGCTTACTATGGTGAAACAGTTGGGGCGGATGATGCTGATAAGGTATTGATGAGATGGAAGCTGGATGACGGCCAATACCGCGTCATCTTTGGTGACCTGAGTGCAAAAACTGTTACGGCCGAAGAACTGGCTGAGCTTGAAAAACCATAACATCAATAGAGATCATTCCCTTAGTAGAAGTAAAAGAGTCTATTGGGCCACGCCTTAAAATATTGGTACTTCAATGCAGCCTAACGAGTACGATATACTATTTCAGAATCTAATGCCTTGGAGTCTTAAACACCTATGGTTGATCAGCGGATTGTGCCTGACATCAATTTTCCTATGCCTGTTTTGGTACTTGTGTCTGCTGATTTCCATGGGTAATAAATTTCAAAACGGTTCAAAAAGATAGGATTCTTTTTTTATTTATTGAGTGACTTGACCAGTTTTGTGAATTCTCGGCCGCGTTGTTCGTAGTTCTCGAACATGTCGTAGCTTGCGCAGGCGGGGCTTAATAAGACGACATCGCCAGGTTTGGAGAGGCTGTGGGCTAAAGTCACTGCATCTGGTAGGGAATTAACTATGGTAGTTTTGAGTTTTGAGTTTTGAGTTTTGAGTTTTTCATCAATTGCTTTCGCAATTTGTTGGGCGGTTTGGCCTATCAGGATGGCGGCTCTGGCCTTTTGGGTGATTTTTTCTCCGAGTTTGTCGAAGGGAAGATTCTTATCGTATCCGCCTGCGATGATAATTGTCGGTTGGTCGAAGGCCTCCAGGGCGGTGATTGCCCCTTCCGGCGTGGTCGCTTTCGAATCGTTGTACCACGAAACGCCGTTGATTGTTTCAACCAGTTCAAGCCTGTGCGGCAACGCCTTGAACGCCGGCAGAGAATTTTTAATATCGTCATCAGTAACATCAAAAAGCCCGGCAACTGCCATGGCCGCGGCGAGGTTCGAAAGATTTGCCCGTCCCGGCAAAGCAAAACACTCGCGAAGCTCATCGCCTACATTGTCGGCAGAGAATTTGATGCAAATCCTGCCGGCATCGTTCTTGTATTTCTCGAACCATTCGGCGGCAATTTTGTCTTCGGCATTAAAAATGGAAACGGCAGGGCGGTTATCGGCCGGTTTCTGAAACTTGAAGATGTTCTCCTTCACGGCACAATAATTTGCAAATGTCCCGTGCCGGTCGAGATGGTTTGGCGTCAGATTCGTTAGCAGCGCAACGTCCGGTGCCTTTTGAATTTCCGCCAATTGTTCGAGCTGGAAACTCGACAGCTCCAATACGACCAAATCATCAGGATTGATTTGGTCTAACGTGGTGAGCAACGGCTGGTTGCCGATGTTGCCGCTCAGCCAGACGGTCTCGGATCTCGTATTTTTAAGCAGGTGGGCGGTCAGGGCGGTGGTTGTGCTCTTGCCGTTGGCGCCTGTTATGCCGATTATTTTTGCCGGGCACAGTTCGAAGAAGATGTTTACCTGGGATGTGACAAATCTGTTTGCCCGGCGGGCGATTTGGAGAAACTTATCATTGACGGGTACAGCGGGATTGGCGACTATGATGTCGGCTTGCTCAAAATCCGCCGGGTCGTGCGAGCCGAGATGAAATTCGATGCCGTCAAGGTCCCGGAGCCGGCTCAGCGAGTCGCTTAGCTGCTCGGCCGAGGCTAAATCCGTTACGATTACCTTCGCACCGGCGCCATGGGCGAACCTGGCGACATCAATCCCGCCGCCAAAGCGCCCCAGACCCATTATCAGAACTTTTTTGGCAGCAAAATTGTATCTGGGATTTCGCATGTGTTTTAGTTCTCAGTCGAATGTTCGGGCGTCTCTGGCGCTGGGCTGGTCAGAGGTTTTGGCTAATTTGTCAAGTTCGAGCCTGATGTCGAGACCGTTGCCTTCGGCGCGGACAACTCCATTTTTATCGATAACCATCGAATACGGTATTGGCCTATTGAAAACAAAAGAATTTTTCTTCCGATCCAGTCTTCCATGCTTAAACGCGTTCCAGTTGGACTCATCCACCATTTTCTCCCAAACGGCTTCATCGTAATCTATGCTCAGCGCCACAAAAACAAAGTCGCTATCGCTCGAAAATTCTGCGGCGAGTGAATTTAGCTCCGGAAACGCTCTTATGCAAGGCGCACACCATGTCGCCCATACGTCCAAAACCACAATTTTCCCCGCCAGGTCGGAGAGTTTACCAGTATTGCCTTCCTTCCAGTCTATGATAATCTCCTGCAAGGGCTTACCTATAACAACGGGCAGCTCCTTTAAACCAACCACGATGTCCGCTGAGACGGAGGCGTTTTCGGCAAGAGACTGTTCGCTCAAACAGATACTTGTGTTCTCGGAAGATACATAAACAAACCTATTCGGGCGTATTCCAACGAACTCGAATCTCCCTTTGGAGTCAGTTGTCGATGCGGGATAATATAAACTTAAATCGAATCCATATCTTCCGAATGGAATGACCTTTACAGTCTTATTCGCTAAAGGTTTCTTGTCAGGTCCGTATAATGTTCCTCTAATGGTGACATCACCTTTTTCCACGGTCGAGTCAATCTCCGGATAGACGGGATTGAATCGATTAGCCAAACCGGGCTTTATTTCAACTTCGCGGTCTTCGTAAAGAATCGGTGTTCGTGAATTTATGAGTTGATTCTTTTTATCGACGGTTCGTGCGGATATCATGTACGTGCCTGCGGCCAATCCGGTTATTCTCAAAATGCCCGGCCTTCTTATTTCTTGTTGCCCTCCCCATGAAAGAAAAGTATGTTTGCCATTTTTGATGATCTCTCTCGGCAACAATACTTCGACCGGTGTGGCCTTGACACCTTTTGGTGGATTTTTCAGGTCGTACTCGAATGTTGCCGGCATCCCCGGAGAAAATTTCACAGTTAGACCCTCACGGGCCGTAAAAGGTTCGGAGCAGTAGCCGAACATCTTGCTTCTTTTCCCAAACCAGCTTCTCTTTGCAATCCACCCAATTACATACTTCTGACCTTCTATAGCGTAACACATCCAGTTGCTTTCTGCCGTTTTTTTCAAATCCAAAGGCGTTCCACTTTTCTCATAGAAAGCAGCAGACGTATTTTCGGCAGAAACAACCTTGGGTTTGCCCGGTACGGTCTTGCCTTCGAGCATTAGTGTTACTTCAACAACCACCCTATTATCTACAGTTTCATTCCGTGCTTGCTTTGCATAAGTGTTATTATGAGTATTGATAGGCATTTCAGATGCCAACAAACAGGTTACGATAATGAACAATAATAGGCGCATACTTACCCCCGTGTTTATTCTATCATTGACACTTGAATAATACCTTTGAAATGAATTTTTTATTCTCATCGCTCAAATTCTTTCTTCAATTGTTTTTAACAGACACGAAGCAAAGAAGTATATTTTAGTTCCCTTGAACAAACAAAACAGTACATGGTTCACACAATCGAAACAAAGTGCAACCATCAATTCCGCCGCCAAAGCGGCCCATGCCCATTACCAAAACAGTATTACCGGCAAAAAACTCTCTGTTCATGATTTCGCATTAAACATTCCAGGGTTCTCTACTCTCTCTGCGGCGGAGTTGGCCGTATGCTTGTGCAGAAAAACAGGATTTGCATTTCCGAGATTTGGTGCTAATCTCTCCTGCTAAGCATAGTTTTGATTTGCTCATACAATTCGGGTAAATCATTTGTTATCACATCCCAGACGACGGGGTCTTCAACGATATCATAACCGTGGATCAAAATATTGCGGAAAGAAAT
>Ga0307379_10006682_pt1 | contig 15803 bp, 14 predicted proteins | sample UN2MG_FD_202237 | JGI IMG/M metagenome (GOLD analysis project Ga0307379, IMG submission 202237) | Soil microbial communities from Risofladan, Vaasa, Finland - UN-2 | ecosystem: Environmental > Terrestrial > Soil > Coastal area > Acid sulfate soil | place: Finland: Risofladan, Vaasa | collected... | reverse complement strand
TCCGCGGTCTGGTTCCGCCAGTTGGTCCCCTGGGAACAAGTATATAATCACCCACCGCACAATTAGCAACACTACTTACATTAAGCACAATGGCCCACGCGCCCGCCGCCCCAGAAGAGCTTTGTATAGAAGTCATATTTATGGCATAAGTATTTTCTCCAGTTATCGCAATTCTATCACCGTTCGGATGAACAAGATTCACTGGAGACGCGGAGGTGTATGTTCCGTTTCCAAGTTGAATTGTTACCGTGACATTAGAGGCTATTACTTTCGTAGATAATATATCAAGTGCCTTGCTTAGGGTGGCGTATGGATTACTTACTATTCCCAAACCAGTCGCGTCGCTGCCCGTTGTAGTAACATATATTGTTAAATTAGTATCAACCAGCTCAAGAACTGGCGCTGCTTCTTGAATATCTATACTAAGATCTGTCGTACTGAGTGCAACTCCAAGTCTGACTACTCGATATGCAGGATCGGTAGGTTTTGTTTTTGTTATCCAACCGGGAGTGACTGGACAGGCATAATAAAAAGAACCCGAAACCAATCCGTCTCCCCCCGTATCATGCGATACTGCATTCCAAAATCCTTTTGCTGCCGATAAAACACCACCTACCCTTACGAAGCCAGTGTTGCCCATTGTGATAGTCTCGGTCAACAGGCCAATGGCGTTTGATTTATCACTGTCCGTAACATCGACAAAATCAAATGTGCCATCCCCGTCAGAATAAACTACATGACAAATCGCTCCGTGCATCGCTCCATTATTTGTAAGTTCTGTAACAGTATCAATTCCAGACACCCCTCCAGTGTGTGTATGCCCAGGATTGCTTCCACTTGTAACGTTAATGCCTGCAATGGTACTGGAAGTTACAAATGCCACTGCTGCATTTGTCCAATCAATATGCTCATTGGCTACAAAATTCGTTGTTGCATCATGGTCTACATCGGAACTGGCATCAAACAATCCAAGTGCGGTATGCGCTGCTAAATCGTGATCCGAAAGTATGTTTGCAATAGTATTGGGAAGTGAAACGTGCTCTGCGGCAACAAAATCCGAGAATCCATCATGGAACGCTCCGCCGCTCATTGCAGCGCCAGCAGCAGCTACATTCGTAGCATCCGTCACGTCCGCAAGGGCCTCGATACCATCCAGTTTTGCCCCGTCCACCGAAAGGTCGCGGCCGTCTATGGTCTTTAGGGCAGTGACTGCCATGCTGTTTGTTAGCGTTCTGGTACCATCGGCCAAAAGATATTGAGTATGGTCATCGCCCTCAAGGCCACCTATCGACCCGTGATCTATTGCGGATTGATCTAAACTTAATGTATCGCCTGTAAGTACGATTGGCGCAGAAACAGCGAGGTTCGTATCCGCAGAAATATCAATACCAGATAAACTTGCTCCAGTGTGTGTATGTCCCGGATCTGCGCCAGAAGTAACATTAACACCTGCGATTGTTCCAGTAGTTGTTAAGTTTTCATTGCTAAAAGATATGGCCCCTGTATCACTTACGATAGCTGCTGCATCAATGGTGATATTATCTACTGTAACTTTCGTTAAGGCTGTTAATTCCGTTCCCCATACCGGATATAATCCAACGCCAGCACCAACGAGAATTTCCCCCGATGCGCCTGCCGTTAGAATATCAGAACTTGCAGCAATCCGCTGGAAAGCCTGCCTGACTTCAACATCAGATGACGGATGTGGAATCCTTGCTGGCATTATGCTTTTCTCCTCGGACCAGCTTGTTTAATAATTCCAGTAATACTTTCCATCGCCCATCTGCGGCCGGAAGTGCCAGTAATTTTCAACATAAATGCCTGCCCGCGCCCGACCATCCTTGTCGTAGAATTAAGACCGGCAATCCACGTTCCCGTGAAATTAGTCGATGTAGATGATGCGGCGCCTTCAAATGTAAGAGATGGATAAATTGACCATGTAACATCAGCACTGTTTGCTGCCATTACTGCATCTATTGATTCTATAATTCCTACAAAAGAATCTGGCCCAAGTGCAATTGGACCAATTTTTACATATGTCGCAAATGCAGTTCCACAATCAGTCTCGGCCAAATGAGTATACCTGCGAAGTTTCCCGTCCTTGCATCCAAGGATTATTCCAGTATCCTCAATTGCAGTTGCCTGATATGAGCAAATCGCAGTAGGTTCGTGATCTGAGGACAAAGTAACAGGCCAAAAGGTCTTGCTTTCCCAATCAAACCACCAATGAGTTCTTGTGTCATACGAATCACTGGTAAGATAAATATGTATTCCCCTTGCATCGACATCATATTCCATTAGTACAGTTGTAGTATCTGGATGAAAGTTAAGAAACTCAGATGGAAGAACTTCTCTCGACATTGAAATTGGTTGTGAATCTCCCGGCGGAAGAATGTAAATACCATCCTTTGATAGAAAGATAATTTCTCCTGATGGGCCAAAGCACCATGCGCTTGGGCCAACCATCCCGGTCTTCTGCGATACACTATCAAGGCTGCCACCATATACAGGATCTCCTCGCATTCTCCATAAAGTATTTCTGCCTGCAAGTATCAAGTAATCATCACTATGAACGCTAAGCGCAACAGTAGCTTCTCCCGGCATTCCTGCCTCACTTAAGGGCCCAGCCACAGCCCTTGTGCTATCGGTTTGTGAATAATCCCAATCGTCTTCATCACTTTTTCTCGCTGCATACCACACGTGCGGTGCAATCTCAGCCCCAGACAGAACAATTCTGTCAAGATAATTTACAATTAACGGACAACCCGTCGGAACTTGGCCGCCAGCTTCTGCCGTAAATAGAGTGAGTGTATTTTCGATTGGATCATAAATCTTCGGACCACGTTCTATGCGAAAAGAGCAATTTCCGTCTCCTGGGGCTGCGGTTAAAGTGATTGCCCCAATTGCAATACTCTCAATCTGATATGTCCCATCAACTGTCTCGTCGGTTCCGTTGGAGATTACAACTACATAATCGTAAACATTTAATCCGTCTGCTTCTAAAAGAGTCCAATTTGCATATGTAGCAGAGTCCAATGTAGCGCCGCTTACTACTCCATTTGTTCCGGTAGCCATTACATCACCATAATCTGCAATGTATAACTTCTGCCCACTCTGGGCGGCCATCAATTGAACGTCATCCCTGACGCTGAGGTCCGAGGGGACAACTGTCATTCGGCCATATGGAGTCTCACGATATATAGCACCACCGCAAGATGCAACTAGCATGGACCTGAGAGACGGAGGATCTTGAGTTGAATAATACTGAACACGAAATACATTCGCCAAGCACAAGCCACCATCAACGGTACATTCGAGCCCTAATCCAACTCTCAATCCGTTCTGGGCTGGCGAAAGATCCTGAACAATTAGTGTTACTCCGTCCAGTTTTACCGTTATGGTATCCGTGGCTACTGAAACAGTCAGCCATACCGGGCGAGCACCGCCAACGATGGTTCCGGCAGTAAGAGCATATGAAGTTTCTGCTGCTGCCAAATACGATTTTAACGTCCCGGTATATGCTCCGGTATCGCCAGACATGATAATTTCTACTTCCACTCCCTCGGTAGCATAAGCGAGAGTATTATCCATTCGCAGATAGAGTTGATACTTTCCATGAAATTCCCCATTCCACGGAACCATCATCATCTCGACAGTATAATTCTGAGAACTATCAATTAGCAAAGCATCATGCACAATTGCAGCATCAGCAACACTGGTATCTACAGATAATAGTGCAGATGGAAGAATGGATGGAACATCAGTCGCCCAAGAAGCCTGAGTCCATGCGGCAGCAATCGCAGTCCCGCCGAACGTATCAGAGAAGGCGGTAAATCCATCATTAGGCGCCACGATCATTGGGAACAACATACGAACGTTGGAGCCCAAGTCGTCTTCGTGAGATTGCATTAAGCCAGGCCGACTGCCCCCTCGGTCCCGGCCCTCAATAACGCCTGATGCCCTAACGTTTAATGCGTCTGGCGTTGTATAAGGTTTTTGCTGTCTATAACTAGCCTTACGGTCCAGGCCCCCAAGCGGATATTGGATATTGATCTGTCTCTTTTTGGCCACTTAAAGCGCCCTCTTTGATATACACTATTCCGTAACTGTTTCCTTAAAGAACGGTTCGAGCATAGCCAAATCAGCAACCGACAGCACGTTGTCCTTGCCGTCTAGGGCGTCCACTACTTCGTCCAGGCTTAGTCTGATCTTAGGCAACGAGGATTCCTGTGACATGACTTCGTTGAGCTTCGTAAGGTACTCCACGAACTCCGGAGTGTTCGGCTCAATCTTCGCGTCCTCGCCGTCCACGGTCTTGGTAACCTCGCGGACCAGCATCACACGCTGCTTTTCGGCGATCTCGTGCTCGGCGCCCACAAGTTTAGTGTACTTGAGCACAGCGTAGGCGATCTTTGGGCGCAGGTTGATTGCAGATAGCTTACGCCACGATTCGATGCTCTGAAAAATTTGTCCGAGCTTCATCTTGGGACCTCTCTTCAAAAAAGGAAACGGGAAAAAGAAACAAAATCCCGGCGGCCCGGAGGCCGCCGGGGGTGAACTCAAAAGTTACGCATCGGTCGGGTTGGGCCAATACTGGAGGTACTTCGCAACTCCATCAATATAGATTTTGATGGAACCACCAACATCGGCCGCCGCATCCGCTGTCTCTACGGTAACTTGTGACGAAATATCACAGAGACCATCCCAGCTTCCGTTGTACCCGGCCCTGAGACGGAAGCCTACGGCAATGGCAGTCGCGTCCGTACGAGTTCCGCCCATATTTCCGCCGATTGCAAGACCGCAAGCAACAGTACCAGTACCGATCGTAGCACCAGTCGGAACATCGACCGAAGCGTTGAAGGCACTGAAGTCACAAACACCGCTACTTGTAGTAATGGTCTTTCCAGTCTTAACCAGCAAGCTAGCCCACGTCGAACCAATCCCGCCCTTAGTAGAAACGCTCTCGGCGATGTAGATGTAGTCGTGCGACGTATAACAGGAAACGTCCGTATCACCGTCGATTGCCGTAGAAATCAGATACCCAGCGCGGAATGCTTCCGTCCATCCGGCGGCCAATTTCACGCCACCATCGTCGAAGTAGAACTCGCAACCCGAGTGCAAGTCCACTCCGTTCACCACGATACCAGTTCCGGCAGCGCCGAATTCCTCAACGCCGACAACGATACCACGAGTAACCGCAAGGGGATCAATTTGGATACCGGCCGACCAAACAATAGAAGTGGCCTGGCACCTACTGACATACACACCGGGATACAGAGCGGTGGAATCCGCGAGCGTCACGGAGGTATTGGCGTTGCTCAAGGCGGCAAACCCAGCAAGAACGGACCCGGTATCCACGGTGATACCTGAACCGCCGGGACGGGCAATAACGCCAGCCATGCACGGATATGAAGCGCTTACACCGTCACCGGCGTGGAAGCCGCCATTCGATTCGATCGTGCCCATAAGCCCGGCGGCATACAAACCGAACACTACCGTCTTGGCGACAACCTGGCCAACAAGACCGTAAGCCTCGGCCTCAAGCGTACCGGCAACCTGGACAACATGACGGAATCTCCCGCACTTTGCGCTGTAGTTGCCGGTCAATAACGAGTTAGTTGCACCGTGGACTTGAATCACATCTAACTGGCCGTCTTCGTAAACGTCCATGTCTGCGCCGAACAAAACGCCGTGAGTCGTGGCGGAACTGCCGATCCAATCGCCAATCCGCAGGCCAGTTGTAACGTCGGGGCCGGGCATGTAAATACCGCACGGCCACTCGGCAGCGCCAGTAGCATTGTCGATCAGAATAGCAGCGCAAGTGCCGTTATTCGTAATTGAACCAGTCCCAGTCGTCTCGACATGGAGACCACAGGCTTCGCCGCCTGAATCGACGGTCAGCGACGTTCCGATCTCAAGGCTCGCGTCGAAACACGAGAGAGTCGCGGCAGTCTTCGCGCTGTGCGCGCCGGCTAGTTCTACGTAACCCTGACTGGCCGTATAAATGCCCGTTGACACGTCAACGCCATCAGCCAGTTTCAGTTGTGCCATGAGAGCACGAATCGAAGCACCGTCTTGATCTACAGTCAGTAGGAGTCGAGTGCGTAGATTATACACATTTGAGACAATACTTAGTCCAGCATCGTCGCCGTAAACGGCAACAGCAGAAGTGTCATCTGAGGAAAGTGCAATTCCACTGCCTGCCTCAAGCGAAGAAAACTCACCGACATCAAGCGAAACATCAATCCCGCCTGCATCGATTGCCTTGAATGCGCAGGAAGCAACAGAACCTTCATTCACATAAATGGCAGTACCCGCGCCACCATCAGTATGCTGAAAAATACAACCAGTCTGATACCCGTCTGCTCCATCTTCCGGAACAACAGAACCAGAAAGATACAGCAACCCCCGGTTGTCAATAACCGGCGGCTGCATACGAATCAAGCTACAAGTTCTTCCAATCATGCCCATTACACTACCCCTTTGTTAAAAAGTTCCCAAAACCAACTACCACTGTATCCCTCCATGACTACAAAACAAAAAGTTTCAAGAGGGCCACTATGGCGATGCCACTAACAACAAATAGCACCCATACCGGAACCCCCAACAGTTTAGCCCATTCAGTAAATTTCGACCCGAACATAATTTTCTCCCTTGTGTTCATGTATTATGTATTAAGTTCAAGACCTTCCATCGTTTCGTATCCCAAAACAGCATTTCCAGTAGCAATGGCATTTATGGCCCCTCTTGCTTTTACGCCATATGCCTCAAGTGAATCCCCCACAGCGATTAAAGACGCACCCTGTAGCGTTACGGCAGTTTCTCCAAATCCAAAATACGTAGGATGAGCACTTTGCAATTGAATTACAATATGATCTCGGTTTGCGTCAGCAGCCACAACAGCAGCGCTGGCGCCGCCACCAGTCAATGTCTTTGTTCCAATCGCCATTATAACTTCCTCTCTGGTATTTTTATTGTTTCGGCCAAATCGGCAACTGAGGATTGGTCCACCACGCCGGCCAGTTCAGTACGTGTCTATATTCAATATGAGTGCCTGTCTCAATTCCCCCAGCGGCCGTTCCCTCGCAAACTGCACTAACTGCCAATCTGGATTTTGCACCCATTATCCTAACTGAATGTCCTTGATTCCCTAGACATATACCCTTCCCCACTTCAGCAGTTTCTCCATAAGCTAACCATACAGGATATGAACCATCTTCAAGCAATGTATGCAATTGAATCAGATATTCATCCCGATATGGATTTGCTGGAAGTATTTCCAGCACAACATTCTCTTCTAGTTCCCAACTGGACGCTGCCATTATAGAAACCAAATAAAAGAACCGGGCCGATACTCTACATCCTCACATGTTTCGATTCCAATGTCCGCCACACCACCGGCATACCCATATACCGCCAAACGTGCTTTTACTCCCATAACACGCACTGAACATCCGGGTACAATCAACAAGATTCCAGCCCCAGCTATCGCGGCCTCGCCAAAAGCTAAATATACAGAATTAAAACTTTGCAACTGAAGGGTCAAAAAGTCTCGATGTTTATCTGCCGCTATAATCAGTTCACTACTCCCACCGCCGAGCGCCGCAGTTGATGCTGCCATTACCACCTCCCTTTCTTACTTTTTTGATTATTGTTTCAAGACTCTACCAAGCGCCTCAAGCCAGGGTATGCCTTGAGTTGCTTTACCTCTGAGTGCTTCCGCTCTTTTCCTTCTGATTTGTTCCGGAGTTGGCTGAATGGTTTGAACTGGCTTTCTCATTCCGCGCAGTTTTGCTTCCATCTCTTCATCAATTCGCCTCGATTCAACCGCTGCGGCTTCCGATTCAGTTAGTTCCCTGCGGCCGGCACGCTTTGTCCAATCACTCTTATTGGCAACAATCTTTTTCTTGGCCATTAAACAACCTCCCCTTTGTATGTGACTCCGGTCAGACCCCTGCGTATTCTTATCCTTTCGTCGGGATCTTCAATATGTCCCATGAATCCAAAGTTCTGCGCTCCCCGTTTCATATCACGGGCAATCGCATCAAGTATTAAGGATTGATACGCCTGAGTATGCAGTCCAAGTTCATTGTTCAGTCTTTGTTCGGCAACCGATAAGCAACTCTCAATATACAATTCTGAAAGTTGCATTCCCCCCAGCGGATATGGGAGCAAATCCGTCAGCGCTCCACTGTAAGCTTCGTATGAATAAGTAAGAACAAAAGACGTATCCGGTCTAGGCCAAAATATAACTTCCCACCGCTGACCAGTGGCGCCTGTTGAAGATTTGGGTCTGACTGCGGCATACACCGGGACTCCAGTTAGGTCCGTATGCGCTCTCATTTCTAAAATGGCAGATTCTGAAATCACCATAATTGGACTTCTGTGTTCATCGGCAGCGTGTTGGAATGATCCAATTATTCGACCAAAGTTATCAGGCAGTGTGTAGTTTGCAGGATTCCTACCAACATAAAATGTCAATGAAGTCCCATCTCCGGGAGCAGCCGAAAGTGTAAGATCTCCAACGGCCACAACGTCAATATCATAAGTACCCAACGTAGGCCCAGTTCCCGCCGAAATAGTAACCGTATCAATGGCTGCTGTTATTCCATATGCAGTCCAGTCAGTATATGACGCAGAATCAAATTGTAATGTTGATACAGCGCCATCAATCCCACTTGCACCCAGATATAGCGTGGAAGATGGTCGAAGCCATGTCCATTCATATCCTGCCATTCCTTGCGGAAGGGCAATTGGATAATAAACGCGACGAATACCAGATTGAACAAGTGTTTCTACTTCGGTATCTTCTGCGGCAGAAAAATTAGCTACAGTTCGACCGTAACCTAGGTAGAATCCGACCTCACTTTTTAATTCTGGAAAACCTATACTCAGGCCACTTTCGGCCATGGTTTATATCCTCTTACAAAAGATAAGCCGCCGAGAGCGAAAGCGGAAGAGAGTACACTCCCGCCCTCGGCGACCAAACTCACCCTACCCCAGCTACGCGAGTACCGGTTGTGTGATCGTGCATCCTTGCAAGAACCACGCTCCGGTCCATTCCAGCGTACATTGCGTGTTAATAGACGCAGCGTTCGTAAATGTAATGGTGGCCAAAGCACTATCGGCAAGGGCCGGAGTACGACCGGCTGTAACGGTGATTACAAAGTCACTGGTAGTAATATCGGCCGTAATTACACCAAACTTCTTTCGGAGACCTTGCTGAGTTCCATTTGCCAGCGTGTAGGTACAATTTCCAGTTCCGATAGTAGAACCAGTAATCAGCGTGGTCCCGCCTATCATTAGCGTGCCAATGGCATCGTTATCCACTAGGGCAACTACCTCAACGCCGCCGGACGGCGGACCTTCCTGAAGAAGTGCCAAGCACAACTGGGCAGTTGCCACATAAGTTGTGGTCTGAAGCGGAATCGCAGATCCAGCGCCCGGAAGACCGGCATATCGAAATTGTCCAACAGCCGCGGTGGTTACATCGAACGTAAGCAACCCAGTTCCGATTACCGTACTGACCGCAACAAGAATGTTGCATACACTGCCGGGCCGATAAATCTCAATCAACTGCCCAGTGGAGACGGCCGTATAAGCACGGCCTGCGACTCCAGCAAAATACTGAGCGTTGGTGGTGCTGGGGTTTTCAACTCGATTAAAACGACTCGGCTCACGAGTAGTTGAAGTGCCATAGTCGTAATTATAGCATACTGCCGCTCCCTCGGCCAATGCGCCAGTGCCGCCATACCAAACCCATTCGCTGACCTGGCGGCCCTTATCAATATAAGCGTTCCTTGAAGTGTCCATCTTTTCATACCTCTCAAAGTGTTATTGTTTAGGCTTGGAAAATATCGAAATAAACTTAACCGGCGTTGTGGAAGACGGCTTGTCTCCGCAGATTAGTACAAATCATTTGAAAACTAGCATCAAGATCAACTCGGCGAACATTGTGCATGTCGGGCACCTGATATGGTTTCGTCATCTGATTTTCCCATCCGGCCAAAACACCGATTGCAAACCAATTCCAGTCCAACATATACACGGGGTTTTGAGTGTCGATATCAAGTTGCGGAACCCACGTAATAGGAGTACTCTTGAAATTAGCTCGCCCATCCTTGCTGGCAAGATCATTTCCAAGATTCATATTTTGCTGCTCAACAAGTTCTTCCATTAGTCCAATTACGGAATCAGTAGTATAGATACCATTCCGCATTGCACCGAGAGTCGGCGTGGCATGTGAAATAGGAGAACGAAACTTAGTTTGCCTATGGCCCTTGCGCATCTTGCGAAGAAGCTCTTCCTTGGAAACTGCAGTATAATCGTCAGCCCAGTTTGCCCATCGACCATATACCGTTGAATCAATGCTACCGCGGCCGAGGGTAAAGCCAGCAGGATTTTCTCCATTAAACCCTTCAGTAGCATTCTTGATTACCCAATAGGTAACACCATAGGGAGTTCGTTTATCTGCACTCGTGGCAGGCTTGCTCCACAAAAATTCTTCGACCTTGCTGTACCATGAAAACATCATGGCAATATATCGGGTCTTTACAAGATCAACAATCGTAACTCCACCCTTCTGGAACGATGGTTCGTGCAACTCATAGGTATAATGAGCATTTACATGGCGAGGTTGAACCCTTCCACGAATCATGGTGTCCATAATGGCACTGCCGTCAGTTTCATACAAACCAACAGCACGAGCACTATGATTGTGGTCAATTTGTGCTTGCCACTCCCAATCATCACCACCGTTAAAGACCTTCTTGCGAGTCCTCCAAAGTTCACGAACGGCAACGAAGTCCTGGAGATCGGTTTGAAGATCCAGGAATGCACCGCGCTTAATAAGGTTTTGCTGCGTGAGTAAAACCGCATCATCGATATCCGCATAGGCCAAAGACATATGTATACCCCTTTTTTGTTAAAAATAAGCTACCGCTTGAAGAACTTTTCGTCAAGCATCGCTGCAATTTCGTCTTCTGGAGAAGCAACGCTTTTATGTGACGTGCCACGAGCACGCTGAATATGTTGAGAAGCCTGCTTTTCCAAATCTCCAGAAAGTTTTCTTTCACCGATTCTTTGAAAATCATTTCTGAGAACAATCATCGAAGCTGAATCAAACAGTTCATCTCTTGGAGGTGCATTTATCCCGCTGGCATTGTATCCAGATAGCATAATTGCCATTTGTTTTGCAATTGCCTCACGATTGGAAAATTGCTTTGAATTTCTGTTGAGTGAACTATATTCTCCAACCCCCAACGAATCCTTGAAATCATCACCTAGAGATTCAACCTTTTTATCAAACCAGGAACTGACCTCCCTGACATTAGCATCCTGCACGCCAATTGCCGTCTCTCTGCTTCTTTGTCCAAGTTCGGCAATTTTTACTTCCTGCTTCCTGATAATATCAGTCAGTTTGTCGAACGCTTGTACGACTTCTGGCTCATATACTTCAGGGTCAAGCTTTGGAAGGCCAGCGAATAAATCCTCTTCGCCTTCTGTTTGAGTGAAATTATCATCACTCACTTCAGACCGAACAAGAAGATTTTCTTCTACTCTACTGACAAACTTCCCAAGCGATTCGCTGTCTGGAAAAGATCTCGCATCAGACAGCGACATGCCAGCGCTTAATGCTCTGGCGAGTACATTTTCGTCCCACTCGACTGCTCTTTTTGCACTTGGATCAAGTGCGGGATCTCCCTTAAATTCTTCCTTGTCTTCCTTGTCATGTACTTCCGACGGATCGTCTTTAGATACATTTTCGATTTCCTTATCAACTTCAACAGGAGTTTTTTCATCTACGATACTATCCTTTGATTCAGTTGTCTCTTCTTTTGGCTGTTCGGCTTCAATTTGATTAAGTACTTGATCCACTTCTTTTGCAAATGATTCTGCATCAAATGACATTTTTCTCTCCAATTGGGTAAGTATTAAACATACGAATTTCTATCGTGCATCCCTCTTATCTTTAATGCCCTTTTCCGATGCGCAGCAGATGTGTAGATTGGATTCCCATCTTCCGATACTTCAGTTGGACAGCCACGGCCCCTAAGATGGTCCCTCAATTCATTTGCCTGATTTGCATTTACACCAGACGCAATACACTCAAGCGGCCACGGCCTCTTTACCCTATTTGAACTCCCCCTTACGGACAAAAACATTCCCGATACTTCAGCAGATCGGTTCCTATAATAATCATCATTATCAATCAAAACCTTCTCTGGCGCTTCCCCTCTGGGAAATATAAGTTCTACAACCCCAGATCTCTTGTTAGTTGAATAGCAGTAAACCGGCATGTAATCTCCCCTATCTACATAGCCCCACTATTCATTATAACATAAAAAAACAATAATTCAATACAAAAATGGTGATATTTTATGTTATCTATTCAACTGTACTGCCTCTGAGGGCTGGGGATTGCCGCCCAAGAGGAGTTCCTGCAATACCTGACTTGATCCTGATTGCGTCTTCCCGGGAGTAGTTGTTTTGCTGTATGTTCTGGTTGTATTTGCTGGCATTCCATTATTGCCCGATTGTTGCTTTTGACCCATCCTGTCATTTACAAATTGAACAATTTCATTAAGTTCATCAAAATCAGCATACTTTGCAACCATCCCTAAAATTGCCTGAACATCAATAGATCCACCATCAGCCTCAATTGCAGGCATAAGAGGAAGAATATAGTTCTGCATAATCATTCCAAGTTTCTGTAACTTAACAGATGGAGAATCGTCCTGCATACTATAAACATTTATGTCAATATCATACATTGACAATTTTCCCCGCTTACTACTTCTATCCCATGTAGTCGATAGTGCCAAGCCAGTTCCGGGAATCGGCTTTTCAATCTTCCGTTTCTTTATCGGATTATTCCATTCGTAATAAACCAAATCCTTAAAGATTTCCTTTGCAAAATCAACCACTTTTGATGCCATGTCTTTCAATTGCGCGCTTGCCGACTCAACAAGCATCTTGTCCTGCCCAAGGGTTTGGGCTTGCGGAGATAGTCCGCCAAGGGCATCAATGTTTCCGGCAAACCACGATGCCAAGTCCTTTGTGGCTAGCAAGAACGCAAGGGTTGACTGATCTATCCCACCGGCCTGAAGCCTCGTGGGCGGAGGACCACTGTATACAATTCCGTCTCCATCCTTCGCCTTTTGGAAATTTTCGACCGAATCGTTGTCGCCCTGAAATCCGAGAACAGTTTTCTGTGCATCTGCCGCATCGCCGACTTTTCGATACAGGGCATTCGCAAGATCATGCAAGTCTCTCCATATCGCAACTGGCGGCATGGGCAAGAGATTCCCGGGAACATCGTCAAATCCGAGTATATGATATGGCCCCCTTGGGCGATCCTTCAGTTCGACTACCTTCAACCTTCTATCTTGCTTTACACTATATGTTACCATCAGCCCTTCGCTAGGAATCCATATATCACGAAGCCATACCTTGTCTTTAAATAAAGAAGCCTGCTCTCCTTGTGCAATTTCCTCCGCCCTTTGCTCTCCAGCTATTCCCATGGTTGTATATTCATCGTGCATCAATCCATTTTTTGCATCTTTATCGAACCAATTATCTTCCATTACATCTTCATAATTCAACCAATAGCCATTTCCAATATATTGAATGTAATCCATATGCTTTGCACTCATATCAATAAGTAGATCATCAATTGTAACGATGTCTGCAAATGATTCTCCGTAAGAGTGTCCAAGAATTTCTCCCACCTTATGCAAGCCACATTTAACAATTCCAATCGAGAATATCGCCTCAAGAACCGCAAGTCTGAACGTTTGTTGAAGATTTATTTCATCGGGGACTTGATTCACTGCAAGTTCGAGATTTTTTGCAGTTGGGCGAAGATCTATATCTTTAGATGTAATCATACATTTTGGAGCACGCGCAGCGAGTCGTCGAAGGAAGACATTAACTGCAAGTTTAATAAAGTTTACAGGAACTCGTTTCCTCGCTCCGTCTTCTACATGATGATACCCCACAAGTTGCCGTATTGCCTCGATTCTCTTTTTTCTTGGAAATTCCAATTGCCTATCCGACCATTCGATACTGTCCTTCAGCCTTTCAAACTGAACAGAGTTCATTGGGTTTGTCATTTTCGCCATTTTACCATCCCTCACTTGCTAATAGTTCACGACCCGGACGAGGTTTATCTGCCTCACGCATTTTCAATCTCCAAGCAAGAGAGCCTATTGGAATTTTCGGCTCTTCTGGTTTTGGCTTGGACGTTCCTTCTCCTATTAAATACCACGCTAACGCATCTGCAATCACACGATCACCGTGATTTGATTTTGCACCAGTTGGATCTGTTTTTGAATTTTCCCTGGCATGACACACTCCAGCCACGGGATCAAAAATATATTCAAGACATTCTTCTAATGCTTCTTTCGATCTGTTGCAACATTTTCCATTTTCAATTCCATCTCTATATCCGCCTAGTAAGACAGACTTTGTGTCTCTCGTGGATGCCCATCCTGGAATTTCAGATGTTTTTCTGCCGATAGATTCTATTCGCTGACGATAATAAATGTTACCATATCTCAAATCCATAATCTGCGATCCAAATTGTCGCCCTGGACCATTGCTCTCCCATATGATCTTGGGATTCCCCGCTCCTGGGCCGCCCATCCAGCGGCAGATTGCTACCGACTGTTTTGCAAACTCTTCTGGGCGTATGTATGGATTCGCATATTCGAGCAATTTTTCATGGGTAACAGAATCATATAAACATAATGCAGAATTGCTGTTTCCGGTTCCTGCGGAAATATCAACTCCTGCAATATATGGATGTTCCTTTGGCGGCTTCTCGTTTACATCAAGTAAAAACCAAAATCTCAAGTGTCCGGATTGGTCTTCCCTGAACCTTATCGGATCTCCAGTCGTCATGTCATATTCAAGTTCTCCAATAAACGTTGGCGGCCTCGCAAACCTGCGTATAGAATCCTGAACAAGTGCCGCCTTGAAGTATTGATATCCAGATCCGCCAAAGTCAATATCCCACTCTTGTGCCATTTCCCTTTCTGATAATCTCGTGCAATCATAATCATAAGCAATTGAACGAAGTTTTCCATCAAGAATTGGCTTGTAGTCCTTTGGATATCCTTCATTATCAAGTATTCTCAGTAACCCATTTTCGTCAGTAGTGTAAAGTCCAATTCTCTTTACTGGATGGTCCGGCCAATGGAGAATGAGCTTTTTGATTTTCGTTTCGTGAATATCAAAATAGGCATTGCCCGTCCCAAGCGGAGTTGAATTGTATATTCTTGAATTAGTTGCCCGTGCAGTCGAAGTATTTACTGAACCACCCTCTTTGACTGCTGCAAACTCATCAAGTAGAATTGCGGTACGTCTGTCTCCCCTCGCAACTTGTCCAGTTGTTGATTCTCCATCTATAACGCTTCTCGTTTCGGGATTGAGAATATGCATTTTAGTTCTGTGTTTATTTCTATCGTATCCATTTGGCATTAACCAATAAGGAAGATTATCGTGAAAGAAATCCATTTTCCAAAACAGACTCTTTGGGTTCTCGCTTGAATCTACATAATCTTCAACACGAGACACCATAAGGAAAGATAATCTTTTCCAATAATGCCACAGCCACTCGAATGCAAGGACACATAACCACGAGGCGCCCATGTCCCTAGATTTCTTGATAAGTAAATCCTCAGTTCCAATACTTTGGATTATTTCAAGAATGCAAGTTTGCTGAAATGGGTAAAGAATAAACGGCAACTTTGTGAACGGTTGCCGTCTGGGGTCATAAGTATACCCGAACCCATTGATAT
>Ga0307379_10006679_pt1 | contig 15809 bp, 13 predicted proteins | sample UN2MG_FD_202237 | JGI IMG/M metagenome (GOLD analysis project Ga0307379, IMG submission 202237) | Soil microbial communities from Risofladan, Vaasa, Finland - UN-2 | ecosystem: Environmental > Terrestrial > Soil > Coastal area > Acid sulfate soil | place: Finland: Risofladan, Vaasa | collected... | reverse complement strand
GCCTGCCCTCCATAGCCCGGAGGGCGAAGGAGGGTTCCCCCATCCCCCCTTTGCGTCCTTGGCGCCCTTTGCGGTTAAACCCCGGCCGTCCAACACTGTTTCTTTGTCAAATGCGAGATTTTTCCGCCCAAAACGACTTACGTGCGTCCGCGGGAAGTTATTAACATAAAGGTATGCACATGACATGGATGGAAAGAGTGCGAAATAGGGCCCAAAAACCGGTAAAAACCGCCCCAAAAACGCGAAAAAAGTCGAAAAAACGCAAAATCCGAGACTCTCTTTTCGCCCCCGAGCGAGGCCTGTAGTGAAAAAACCGCCTTATCGCCCCCGCCAAGGCCGGTGGCCCCCCAAAAACCGCCCAAAAATACCCCCCAAAACCTCCTCCAAAAAGTTATCCACAATCGTGGGCGTCCGTAAGTGTGAGCGCTCGGCGACGGGAAAGTTCCTGCTTGCAACGTGCGGAGGCGTGTGGTAACATACCCACACTTTCCAAACAAGTCGCGCCGCCGGTCGGCCAGGGGAGGAATGGCTATGCCGCTCTACCGTTTTCTAAACGTATTTGCTGTGGGCGTGGTGTTTTTCTGGGGCCTCGCCACCGTAAGGGCCCAGGAGGAATACGGTCCGGGGACCGCTCCGGCCGGTGGGAATGTGGATTCGCCGACGCGGCCGGTGTCGTTGTCCGTGCCGCTGCTGGCGACGGCGCCGATTGAGGCGCTGATGTCTGCGGGTGAGTACGACAAGGCGATCGAGGAAGCGAAGTCGCTGCAGAACAGTTCCCCGGACGAGAGTGTGAAGACGGAGGCGCAGCGTCTGATGGCGGATGCGCTGCGCAAGAAGGGCCAATGGAAGGATGCGACGGTCGCCTATGGGCGGGTGCGCGACCGATACACGAAGAGTTCGGACGACTACTTGAAGTATCAAACGATCGCGGAGATTCTGAGGATGTCGCCGACGGGAACCTGTCGGGCGGTTGCGACGGACAGTGCGGGTGGCGATCCGCCGACGCTGGCCGACGATGCCCATCTGATGGAGGCCCTGAGGCACCAAGCGGGACTCCTGGTCAAGAAAGTCCTGCTGCGGGCGAGCATGCTGCGGCGTGCGAAGGCACCCCGAGAGATCGTGACTCTGTTCGCCGACGTGGTGGAAGGGTTCCGGCAGGCCCTCGTGCTGGATCCGAACGTGGCGGCTAAGGACGTGCGAGAAACGGCGCACACGGCAGGGACGCGGCTCCAGGAAATAGCGGATAGGATGGTTCCCCAACTGAGGGGCAAGGCGGCGAAGATCCGGGAAAAACGGCAGCGGCCGTGGTCCTACACGAACGTGGAGAAGGAAAACATTCAGAAGTGCAGCGCACTGATCAAGGAGTGCGCGAGCGTGGAGGGGCAGTTCCAGGGGCTGTTGGGGAAGGTCGGCGGGTCGGGCGAGTGGGCGGAAGGCGACGCCATACGTAGCCAGAGCAGCGATCGGGCCGCCACGTACCAGTCGTTCGAGGACGATTTCATCATTCTGCCGTACAGCACGACGACTTGGTGGTGACGGGACGCGGGGCTGAAGGCGGATGGCCCCGGGTCGGCCGGCGAATTACCCGAAGGGCACGTCGGAGATGCGGGGCTCCTTGAGATTCTTGTCAAGTTGGCCGTTCTTGTTTCTCGGGAAGGGGATCTCGACCTCAACGGACTTCTACTCCCCCGGTTCGCCTGGCCGAAATCCTTCAGGGCGGGGTCGATCTCGACGACAACGAGGACCTTCGTGACGTCCAGGGAGGCGGTTTTCTGGGCGGTGCTGGGGGCCGGCTGGGGCGTGCCGGCGGGTCCTGCCGCAAGGGGATCAGAACGCCGAGGATTGCTACTGGGCGCGTGGTTCACTTCCCCAATTCAGAGCGGTCCCGTGGGGTCAGGTGACGCAATCGGTCATCCCGCTCAGGGTCATTAGGGATGGGGCGACGGCCCACGGCAAGAGGGGTCCGGGTTCGGAGACTTGGGTTGGCTCCGGAAAATTTGGTGGAAAATGGGGGGGCCGACCTGATATAATTCGGGTGATGATGTGGGGGGGGTGTGCGGGCTTTGTAGGGGAACCATCCGATTAACGTCCTCTTGATTTATCCTGAGTGCCCCGACACGTTCTGGAGTTTCAAGCATGCGCTGAAGTTCATCCGGAAGCGAGCGGGTTCGCCGCCGGTGGGGCTGCTGACGGTGGCAGCCATGCTGCCGGCGGAATGGCCGAAGCGTCTGGTGGACTTGAACGTGACGCGGCTCCGCGCGAAGGACCTGGCGTGGGCGGACCTGGCGATGGTGAGCGCGATGGTGGTGCAGCGGGAGTCCGCGCGGCGGGTGATCGGGCAGTGCAAGGCGGCAGGCCTGAAGGTGGTGGCGGGCGGGCCGCTGTTTACCATTGAGCACGACCAGTTCGAGGACGTGGATCATTTCGTGCTGAACGAGGCGGAGGTGACGCTCCCGCCGTTCCTGGAAGACCTGAGGCAGGGCCGGGCGAAGCACCTCTACACGAGCGAGGAGCGTGCGGACCTGCGCGAGACGCCGATTCCCCAGTGGGACCTGGCGGACCTGAGGCGATACGGCTGGATGAGCATCCAGTTTTCGCGCGGGTGCCCGTTCAACTGCGACTTCTGCAACGTGACGGCGCTTTTTGGTCACAAGTTCCGGACGAAGACGACGGGGCAGATCCTTGCGGAACTGGACGACATCTACGACCGGGGCTGGCGCGCGGGCGTCTTCTTCGTGGATGACAATTTCGTCGGCAAAAAAGAGGTTTTGAGGACGGACCTTCTGCCGGCCCTGATCGCGTGGAAGAAGAACCATCCCGGTATCCCGTTTCAGACCCAGGTCTCGATGAACCTGGCGGACGACGAGGACCTGATGCGGATGATGGCCGAGGCGGGATTCCACATGGTCTTCATCGGGGTCGAAACACCGGACGAGACGAGCCTGGTCGAGTGCAACAAGAAACAGAACCAGGGGCGGGACCTGGTGGCGGACGTGAAGCGGATGCAGCGCTGTGGCCTGCAGGTGCAGGGCGGGTTCATCGTCGGGTTTGACAGCGATGAGCCGTCCATTTTCCAGCGGCAGATCGATTTCATTCAGAAGAGCGGGATTGTGACGGCCATGGTGGGCCTGCTCCAGGCGTTCCCCGGGACGAAGCTGTACGAGCGTCTGAAGCGCGAGGGGCGCCTGCTGGGCCGACCGTCAGGCGATAACGTGGACGGAACGATGAACCTCGTCCCGCGGATGAGCGCGGAGCGGCTGCGCGAGGGATACCACAAGATCCTGGAGCGGATATACTCGCCGAAGCAGTACTACGAGCGCGTGCGGATCTTCCTGCGGGAGTACCAGGCGCCGAAGGCGCGGGAGCGTATCCGGTTGGGAGGCGTTCTGGCATTTTTGCGTTCGGTCCTTCGGCTTGGCATCCTCGAGAAGGGGCGGTTGGGGTACTGGCGGCTCCTGGCGTGGACGCGACTGCGGAGGCCCGAACTCTTCCCCCTGGCCGTCACGCTGGCCATCTCCGGTTACCATTGCCGCAAGGTCTGCCGGTCGCTCGGCCTGGAGTAGGACCGGGCGGGCACATTTCTGCGACTCCGCAGCATCGTCGGACTCTGGCGAGAGTGCGCCGGGGCTTCAGATAGTCATGGCGAGGAACCCGCCGTCCACGCGCACCAGGGCGCCCGTGGCGAAACCGGAGGCCTTGTCGCTGGCGAGCCAGAGGACCGCGCCGAGCAGTTCCTCGGGTTCGCCGAAGCGTCGCATCGGCGTGTGGGCCATGATCTGGGCGGTGCGTTCCTCGGTGAGGAGCCGGCGGTTCTGCTCGGCCGGGAAGAAACCGGGGATGAGGGCATTGACGCGGACGCCGGCCTCGGCCCACTCGCCGGCGAGGAACTGCGTGATCTGGTTGACGCCGCCCTTGGCCACGCCGTAGGTGAACACCTTCGACAGGGGCGGGCCGCTCGAAGCGCTTGAGATGTTGATGATGCTGCCGCCCTTCCGCTGGACCATGCCGCGCCCGAAGACCTGGCAGGCGAGGAAAACGCCCTTCAAGTCGACGGCGATGAGTTTCTCCCATTCCTCTTCGGTGATTTCGAAGAAGGGGGTGCCGGAGTTGAGGCCGGGGGCGTTGATGAGGATGTCGGTGCCGCCCCACGCCTTGTCGATCGCGTCGGATGCGGTCTGCAGGTCGCGTTTGGAGGCGACGTCCACTTTAAGGACCAGCGCGGTGCCGCCGCCCTTGGTGATCTGGTCGGCGCGAGTCTTGGCGGCATCGGGATTGAGGTCGAGGACGGCCACCTTGGCCCCCGCGCGGGCGAGGGCGATGGCCATGGCGCCGGCGAGGACGCCGCCGCCGCCGATCACCGCCGCCCGTTTCCCGTCCAGGCCGAACATTCTGGTCAAGTATGCCGCATCCGCCATTTTTCCGACTCCTTCCGAAAGCATCCGACCAGCGAAACCACTGTATCATAGCGGGGCCGGCGTGGGGTGCAAGGGATTCCGATTGGCCGGCGTCGGCCGCAGCCAAAAGGCTTGAAACTTCTCCCTCCGCTGATAGCATACAACCCCCTTCGAACCCTTGGCCAGAAAAGGAGACAGGAAGTGGCGAAAGCAGACCCGCATGTGAAACTGAAAGCCTTCCAGCCGACGTGCGAGTACTTCGTGGGCATTGACTCGGACGGCTGCGCGTTCGACACGATGGAACCGAAGCACAAAGAATGCTTCTGCCCGACGACGGTCTGGATCTGGGACCTGGCGAGCGTCTCCAAGTACGCGCGCGAGGCGTGGGACTTCGTCAACCTGTACTCGAAACTGCGGGGCTGCAACCGGTTCCACGCCCTCCAGCGCGTGATGGACCTCCTGAGGGACCGGCGGGAAGTGCAGGAGCGCGGCGTAGCGATCCCGGAACTCAAGGAACTGGCGGCATGGACGAAGCGGGAGTCGGCCCTCGGGAACCCGGCCCTGGAGGCGGAGGTCAAGAAGACGGGGAACGTGGAACTCACCCGGTGTCTGGAGTGGTCGCGCCAGATCAACGCGGCCGTGGCGCGGATCGTGAAAGGCGTGCCGCCGTTCCCCGGCGTGCGCGAGAGCCTCGAACTTTTGGCGGGCAAGGCGGACCTCATGGTCGTCAGCGCGACGCCGGGCGAGGCCCTCGAACGCGAGTGGGAAGAGCACGGCCTCGGGCGGTACATGGGGCTCATCGCGGGCCAGGAGATGGGCTCGAAGAAGGAGCACCTGGCGATTGCCGCGGGAGAAAAGTATCCGCCGGAGAAAATCCTCATGATCGGCGACGCGCCGGGCGACTTGAAGGCCGCCCAGGCGAATAAGGCCATGTTCTACCCGATCAACCCGGGTCACGAGGAGGAATCGTGGGTGAGGTTCCACCACGAAGCGGGGCCGAAGTTCCTGGCGGGCAAGTACACGCGCGCGTACGAGGCGCGCCTGATCACCGAGTTCGAGAAGTTGCTGCCCGAGTGGCCGCCCTGGAAGACGTAGGAGCTGCCGCGAAGGAGGCGGGGCATGGGCAAAGCTCTGAAGGTATGCCTCGTGCTGGGCCTGTGCCTGGTGGTCGGAGGCTGCCTGCTCGGCATGGCGTGATCTGCCTTCGAGGAAAACAAGGCTTCCGATTACGTGCAGCGCCAGGGCGCACCATCCGTGGCATCTCACCTTGGCGAGTGCATGATGAGGGCGCTCCTCTGGACCACGGCAGGGACAGCCATCTGGGCGACGGGCGTCCTGCTCGCCGCCGTGGGTGTCGTCGGCTGGCTGGTCGGACGCAAGGGGCCACAGCCCCCTGGCGCGGAGCCGAACGAATCCCATCGCGTGGCGTGAGTTTTGACCGTCGGCTCAGCGCGTTCGGCCGCCGCCGGGGCTCAGGTTGAAGCCGGCGATCTTGCCGCCGCGCACGAACAGGAGGACGTTCTTCTCGCCGTCCAGCGAGACGGAGAGGATGCGGTCGTCCTTCGCCTTCAGGTGCTCGCGCACGAAACGGTTGTCGAAGTCGCTCATCCGCGACGACGCGTAGTACCCGACCATGTACGTCGAATGGCGGTAGATGGTGTGCAGGGCGGGGGGATTCGCGCCCCCGGCCGCGCACTGCTTGAACCGCTCGGCCAACTGCGCCTTGTCCGTGACGACCTCCTCCTCGTTGAAGGCAAACGGGACGTCGGTCAGGTCGGCCAGGGCCTCGTCGTCGCCGGCAGCCAGGGCGGCGCAGAACGCGAACCACGTCTCGCCGCGACGGTCGGTCAGAAGCGCCCGGACCTCGTCCTTGAAAGACGCTTTCCCGACGTACTTGACCGCGCGGAGGACGCTCGGCTGTTCCGCGAGGATCGCGGCGGCTGCCGGGAGAAGACGGGCGGCATCTTCCGGCTGGAGCAGGGCGGACGAAGACCGGAACAGTTGGATCGCCGTCAGGGAGATGCGCCCCCTCTTGGGCATGTTCGGCATGATGCTCATCTGTTCGTAGCCGAAGGTACCGACCGGCAGGAGGGTCAGCAGTTCGATCTGCGTCTCGCGGTCGCCGCACGACTCGCTGGCCTTCAGGGGATAGAAGATCTTGTCCGACTGGAACTGGCAGACGATCGGCCGGATGGTGGGACCCTCGGGGCCGACCGGCACGATGTCGAGGACGAAGACGTTCAGCCCCTGCTTGAGCGACGCTTCGACGGCCTTCTGGACCTGGCTGTTGATGGCCGGCTTGCCGAGGTTGTTCTCGCCGAAGTACTCGCTGACGGCCTTGGTGAAATCGTCGACGGTCTCGCACGTGACGGCCGTGACGGCCTCCGGCTCGACGCCCGGATCCGCTGGGACGGAGACGGCGTTGTCGGCGTCCTGCCTCGCGGCAATCGCCAGCGACGCGGCATACGTCATGTCGGCCGCGCTCGCGATCTCCTGGAGCGTCTTGAAGCATCCTTCCGGCGCGACCGCAACTTCCGGCATCGACGGCAGAGGCAGGAACTGGACGGCCTTCGTCTTCTCAGGCGCCTTCACGTCGGCCTGGACGACGAGGACCTCGACGCTGCCGTTGTGGGCGATGAGGGCCCGTTCGGCCGGTTGACAGGCGTCGGCCGCGCCTTCCGGCAGGATGAGCCCCTGGCCGGCGGGCGCCTGCGACGCAAAGCCGCAGACGGCGATGGCCAGGGCGGCAAGACGGACGGCCTTCTCTCGGATGGTTCTCTGGTTCATGATGTTTTCTCCTACGGACATGTTCAGGGCGTGCCCTCGCGACACGCCGGGTTAGACGCGGCCGTTCGGCGGGAGTTCCCAAGGTGCCGCGGCATCCGGCGGCTCAATGATGGAACAGCCGCAGCCCCGAGAACGCCATCACCATGCCGTGCTCGTCACAAGCCTGGATCACGAGGTTGTCGCGGGCGCTTCCGCCCGGCTGAAGGATATATTTCACACCGCTCTGAGCGGCGCGGTCGATCGAGTCGCGGAACGGGAAGAAAGCATCGGAGGCGAGGCTGACGCCCTTGAGTTTGGCGATCCAGTCGGCCCGTTCCTTAGCCGAAAGCAGCTTGGGGGCCGGGTCGAACGCCTCTTTCCAGGCCCGTTCCTCCAAGGGCGTCGGGCGCTCCAGGAGGTATTGGTCGATGGCGTTATTCCTCTCGGCGCGCGACAGGCCGTCCTTGAACGTCGCCTCCAGCACGCGCGGGTGCTGGCGGAGCCACCCAATGTCGGCCTTGGAGCCGGCGAGGCGCGTGCAGTGGACCCGCGACTGCTGGCCGGCGCCGATGCCGATGGCCTGGCCGTTCTTCGCGAACGCGACGGAATTCGACTGCGTGTACTTGAGGGCAATGGAGCCGACGACGAGGTCGCGTACGGCCTCCTTCGGGAGGTCCTTCTTCTTTGTGACGATGTTCCTACAAAGTTCCGGGCCGGGGACGGCGGCGTTGCGCGTCTGCTCGACGTAGATGCCGTAGAGTTGGCGCGTCTCGAGTTCCGAGGGCGCGAAGTCCGGGTCCATTTTCATGACGAGGTATTTTCCGCCGCGCTTCTCGCGCAGGATCTTGAGGGCGTCGACATCGTAGGCGGGCGCGATGCAGCCGTCGGACACTTCGCGGGTCAAAAGTTCCGCGGCGGTGCGGTCCATCCTATCGGAGAAGGCGGCGAAATCGCCGAAACTGGACATGCGGTCCGCCCCGCGGGCCCGGGCGTAAGCGATCGCCAGCGGCGAAAGATCCGACATGTCCTCGACGAAGTAGGCCTTCTTCTCGGCGTCCGAGAGGGGCACGGCCACAGCCGCGCCGGCCGGGCTCACGTGCTTGAACGATGCCGCGGCCGGGAGACCGAGCGCCTGCCCGAGTTCCTTCACCAGCGCCCAGGCGTTCAGCGCGTCCAGGACGTTGATGAACCCGGGCGCGCCCGAGAGGACCTCGATGGGCAAATCGCCCTTGGTGACGAAGATGCGCGCGTGCTTCTGGTGGGGGTTCATGCCGTAGCGGAGTTTCAGTTCCTTGGGCATCGATGATCCTTTCATTGCTTGGTGTTAGCGCTCGCCTTCCGCCGTCGCCCTTCGGGCTATGGCGGACAAGTCGGCTCGCGGCTAAACGAGCGCGCGGGTAAACGGGTTTTGATTATTTGCGGTGCGCCTGGGGGACATAGACCTTGCATTTCCTTTCGGCGAAGAGGGATTCGAATCGCGCGAATCGCTGGAGTCCGTTCTTGAGCGGCACGCGGACCCAGTCGCCGCCGATGAGCGGCCGGACGTAGTCGAGAAACGCGTCCGTGACGTCGCACCGCGACGGGGCGATCCAGGCAGCGGGGAACGCACGCTCCGAATTGGCCATCGCCTCCAGGGGGACCTTGTCGTAGCGCACGTGGTACTTTTTTCCCGGCTCGCGGAGGATCGTAGCCATCCAGCCGGAGCCTTCGCGCGCGGCGATCTCGGCGGCTTTCCGGCCGACCTTGTAGGCTTCCTCCAGGTCCACTGTGGAGGCGTAAAGCATGTTGTGGCGCTGGTCCGTGCCGGGCACGTTGCCGCGCGCCGCCCCGCGAGCGGCAAGTCCCTTCTCGTTGAGGTAGTTCACGACCATCTGGCAGACGGTGGTCTCGCTGGAGGAGAATTGCACGTGGCCGAAGGAGTCGCGCCGTGCGCCGAGGGAACCGACGTCGAACCCCTCGCTGACGACGACCAAGCACCGGCCACTCTTCTTGAGTTCCTCGTTGACGTTGTCACCCACCTGTTCGAGGGTGACGCCGGCCTCGGCGAGGTAAATCTGGAGCGGCAGGCGTCGCTCAGTGTCGGCGAGGCGGGCGGCGGCGGGGATGAAGCCGATCTTTCGGCCCATGGCCTGCATGACGAGCACGGGGTCGGCGGGCGAGGAACCGGCGTTTTCCTCGTTGGCGCTCTGGACGTAGCAGGCCCAGTAGCGGGCGACGGACCCGTAGCCAGGCGTGTGGTCGATGAGTTGGAACTTCGAGTCGCCGACGTCGTTGTCAATCGTCTTCGGAACGCCGGTGGCGACGAGGTCCAGGCCGCGCTCGTGGGCGAGTTGGGCGATCTTGTGGGCGGTGTCCATCGAATCGTTGCCGCCCGTGTAGAAAAAGTACCCGACCTGGTGCGCTTTGAGGACCTCGATGACTCGCTCGAAATCCTCCTTCTGCTGCGCTTTGAGTTTATAGCGGCAGGTGCCGATGGCGCCGGCGGCCGGCGTCGTTTTCAGGAGCGCGATTTCCTTTCGCGGCTGGGCCGACAGGTCCAGCAGTTCCTCCTTCAAGACGCCCTCGATGCCGTGCCACGCAGCATAGACGGTGCCGAACGTCTTCGGGTCCTCAAGGCACGCCTCGACGACGCCGCGGATGGAGTTGTTGATAACGGGCGAGGGGCCGCCGGATTGGGCGACGATGACGTTTTTCGGCTTGGGCAACTGTGCGCCCTCCTGTCGAACGCGCCGCGCAAGCGCGGCGGCTAAACGCGCGACCTTACGTCATCAGTTCCGATTTCAGACGGTGGAGAACTTCTCCGGCATGGTCCACGACGAGGATGCCTTCGTCCTCGCGGCCGTGCCACTCGTCGATGCGGATGCTTGCCGGGTCCATATACCCCAGGTTGATTCGCCGGCAGCGTTCCTCGGGGATGCCCGTGGCCAGTATAACGTTGATACGGGGTTTTTCGACGGCCTTGCAGTAGGTGCCGAGGCCCTTCACGTGCGTCGAGTGGGCCATCACGCCGCCGGGCACGTCGGCAAATTTGTCCAGCTGCTCGCGGAAGTAGCCGAGGCAGTGGTAGCCGATCTTATCCAGCAACCGCCCGTGCGTGTACGAGACCTCGGTGATGTGGGGCGCATAGATGATGAGGTCTCCGCCGTCCGCGACGACGGGTTCGAGTTTGTACATCACCTTGCCGCCGGTCCAGAGGTCGTCGTACATCTCCGGCGCGATGCCGAGCACTTTCTTGAACGCGTGATCCATATAGCGGATGTGGACCTTGGCCGATAGATCGGCCGCGGCCGACCAGGACTCGCGCGTCTCCCCGATGTAGAGCCCCTTGAGGCCCGCCTCGGTGACCACCAGGCCGAAGTTTGTGATGGGGACCCTCACGAACTCGGCAGCGCGGTCGATGACGTGCCGGACGACGGTGTCTTTGATGCCGTTAATCTTCCAGTTCGTCACCAGGGCGCCGAGCCAGTGGAAGAAGTTGAGGAACTCGGCGCCGCAAATGCCGGGGAAGAGATACTTGTAGCCGCCGGAAAACCCGACCACCTCGTGCGGAAAGGTCGGCCCCACAATGAAAAGGTGGTCGTAATCCAAGACAAGACGGTTGATCTGGACAGGCACGTCGCGGGCATAACGGCCTTCGGTCAGGCGGTCCATCTCGCGGGCCGACAGCGTCCCAATCGTCTCGAGCGCTCTCGGATCATCCCAGGCGTGGTTGAAAATCTCGATGTCGCCGTATCGGCCGCGCCGCTCCTTGGCCGTCATCTCGAGGAGTTTGAGAATCTGCGTCTCCTTCATCGCGCGGTGCGTGCCGAGGGCGATGAGAAAATCGAGTTTGGCCGCGCAGCCCTTGAGGGCGTCCGCCAGCGTCCGGAACATGAGGCCGACGGGGGCGGTGCGTGTCGAGTCGGGAATCAGCGCGAGGATGCGCTTGCCCTCGATGTCAAGGCCGGCAATCACCTCGCTCACGAACTCGCGGACCTCCACGTCGGCAACGAGGCCTTCCTTATGTCCGCGGCCAATCAGCATGGGACGTCCTTTTTACGACGCCGGCTCGACCGGGAACCCGAGCGTTTCCAGCGCCGATCGGACCTGCGTGTCGGCGGATTCGAGTTCAACCGTCGTCTGCGGAAACTCTCGACGAAGGGAATAGTTTTTCCGGAGCGACTTAAAATACGCGCTGCGTCCCTCGGCCGGTTTCTCGCGGATCGCCCGGAGCCTCGTGTCATCCGCCTCGATATCGTAAGCGGCACGGGTAGCATACCGGATCGCCTGCTGCGCGTCCACCTTCGGCAAACGAAGGCGCGGCTTTTCGGGCGGTGGCATCAGGGGCGAGGGATCCCACATGCGCTGGAGGCCGAAATGACGGCAGAACGCATGGAGGATCATGCGCGTCCCGTTCACCTTCCCGTCGTAGGAATAGCCGGCGATGTGCGGCGTCGCGATGTCCACAGCGTTCAGAAGTTCGAGGTCGATGTTGGGCTCGTTTTCCCAAACGTCGAGGACGACCCCTCCGATCCGCTTCGCCCCAAGGGCCGCCTTCAGTACGGCCGTGTCCGCCACGCTTCCGCGCGACGTGTTGAGGAGAATCACGTCCCGCCGGAGGCGGCTGAGCAGGTTTTCGCCGATCATGTGGTATGTCGCACCGTGGCCCTCGCGCGTCAGGGGCACGTGGAACGTAACGATGTCCGCCTCGGCCAGGGCCTCGATCGGGACGTATTTCGGATCGCCCGTACGTCGGGCGAGGGGCGGGTCGTTCCGCAGGACGGTCATGCCGAGCCCCTCGGCGATGCGGGCGACGCGCGAGCCGATGTTGCCGACGCCGACGATGCCGAGCGCCTTGTCCCTAAAGCGCCATCCGCCGCGCTCAGCCAACACCGCAAGGGCTGTGAAGACGTACTCGGCGACGCTCTGGGCGTTGGAGCCCTCGGCACTCGCGAAGGCGATCCCGCGCTGCTGGAGGTACTCCTGGTTCACGTGGTCGACGCCGATGGTGGCGGTGGCGACGAAGCGCACGGCCGAGCCGTCTAGAAGGGCCGCGCCGACGGGCGTTACGCTTCGGACGAGCAGGGCCTGGGCGTCGCGCACGAGCAGAGGCCGGATGGCGTCGGCGGGCGCCGCCACGACCTCGCCCATCGGACCAAAGGCTTCCCCCACGAGGGGAATGTTTTCGTCGGCAAGGATTCTCATGGGCACGCTCGCAGCGCGCTCCCTGGATTTGCGCGGCGGGTCTCCGCACCCGCCGCGCCGGCAGTCTTAGGATTCCGCCCACTGCGTGTGGAACGTGCCTTCCTTGTCCACGCGCTGGTAGGTGTGCGCGCCGAAATAGTCGCGCTGGGCCTGCGTCAGGTTCTGGGGCAGGCACGCGGTGCGGTACGCGTCGATGTAACTGAGGGCCGAGGCGAGGCCCAGGACCGGGACGCCGGCGCGCACGGCCTCGCAGACGACAGTGCGGAGGGCGGCTGTTTTCTCGTTCACGATCGCTGCAAAGAAGCCGTCCACGAGGAGATTCACGAGGTCCGGCTTCCTGCGATAGGCCGCGGTGATCGGGTCGAGAAGTTTGGAACGGATGATGCAGCCGCCTTTCCAGATCCGCGAGATCTCGGGGAACTTGAAGCCATACTGGTATTCCTTAGACGCCTCACGCATCAGGGCGAAGCCCTGCGCGTAGCAGGCGACGACGGAGACGTACAGGGCGTCGCGCAGGGCCTTCAGGAGCGCCGCCTTGTCGGCCGAGGGCTTGGCCGCCGGCCCTTTCAGGATCTTGGACGCCGCGACGCGCTCCTGCTTGAAGGCCGAGAGGATGCGGCCCTCGACGGCCATGTCGATCGTCGGGACGGCGACGCCCAGATCCAGCGCGTTCTGGCTGGCCCACTTGCCGGTGCCTTTCTGGCCGGCCTGGTCGAGGATGAGGTCCACGAGGGGCTTGCCGGTGTCGGGATCCTTCGTCGCGAGGTTGACGACGGTAATCTCCATCAGGTAGCCGCCCAATTCGGCGGCGTTCCACTCGGCGAAGACCTTGCTCATCTCGTCGGCCTTCATGCCGAGGACCGACCGCATGATGTCGTACCCCTCGGCAATGCACTGCATGATGCCGTACTCGATGCCGTTGTGGACCATCTTGACGTAGTGGCCGGCGCCGCGCGGGCCGATGTAGGTACAGCAGGGTCCGTCGACCTGGGCGGCGCACGTTTCGAAGATCTCGCGGACCAGGGCGTAGGCCTCTTCGGAGCCGCCCGGCATGATCGAGGGACCCTTCAGCGCGCCTTCCTCGCCGCCGGAGACGCCCGTGCCGATGTAAAGGATGCCCTGCTTCGCGAGTTCCTGAACTCGTCGCTCGGTGTCCGCGAAGAACGAGTTGCCGCCGTCGATCAGCAGGTCGCTCTTATCCAGGTAGGGGAAGAACTGCTCGATCATGGCATCGACGGCCGCGCCTGCCTTGACCATCATCATGATCTTGCGAGGCTTCTGGATGGCGGCGCAGAACTCCTTCGGGTCGTAGGTGGCGTGGATGTTTTTGCCGGCGGCGGGCCCTTCGACGAAGTCTTTGGTCTTCGATCCGGTGCGGTTGAAGATGGCCACGGAGAAGCCCTTGCTCGCCAGGTTCAGGACGAGGTTCTGGCCCATGACGGCCAGCCCGGCGAGCCCGATCTGCTGCCTGGCCATTTGTGCTGCCTCCCGTCAGTTTGGGTTTCCCGAATCAAGGCGGGCATTTTACCAGGGAAGCCGGACGTGTCAAGGCGACGTGCCCGGCCGGCGAATCTCAGCCTTTGCACCTTGGGGGGTCTTCTCGGTATACTGGACCCGCCGACCGGCGAATGGGGACCGTCCATGCTTGCAGCCGCGACAGGCGAATTGAACCTCGTGATTCCTCTCTGGGGCAGCGTCCTTGTGGCGCTGGTGGGCGTGGTCTATCTGGTTTTCGGCAGCCGCTGGCCGAGGCTCTTTGACGTCCTCAGCATGACCGTGTTTGGGTGCGCGGTGGGGCTCCAGGCTTCCCAATGGGTGCCCGTCTGGCAGCCGCTCGTCATCGTCGCGGGAGGCATCGCGTTGGGGGGTCTGACGGCGTTCTTCCGCACCGTCGCCCATGCTGTGCTCGCGGGATTGGTGTTGGCGGCAATCTTCGCGCACTTGGCCGCCTTGGCCTTGGGGCCTGGAGGCTTCGCCTCGTATCTCGTCTTCGCCGTCCCCGACCGCAGTTACTCGATGCAGATGAGCGGCCCGAACCTCGGCGAGGACGCGGTGCTGGCGGCCTCGCTCGTGGGCCTGGCACTGGGGGCCGGTGTGGCCGTCACCCGCTTCGGCTTCAGCGAGCGGCTGGTCACGAGCGCTCAGGGTGCCGCGCTTCTGGTTCTGGCGGCTATCCATGTAGCCGGGCTCTATCGCGAACCGGCGCCGCCCTCGCTCGCGCAAACGTTTCCGCTGACGCTGGCGGCCGGCTGGGTGTGTCTCGTGGGAATCGGACTGGTGGCCCAGCGCGCCGTGGCCGGCGCGGCCGGCGAAGAGGAACCGCCGATCGAGCCCCGGCCGCGCGGCAGACGGCACCCCGAGGGGTGAGCCCATGCTTGCCGAAAACGCCGTGCACTCCGCCTGGGTGGGCGCTCCCGACGCCGTCGATGCCTCCGTCCAGGCCTTTCCGGAGTTTCTCGCCGGGATTCCGATCTGGCAACTGGTCTTCTTCGTCGTCCTCGGCTTGGTCAGCCTCCTGTACGGGCTGAAACTTTTCAAGGGGATGGTAGTCATCTACGCGGCGATGGCGGGGGTCGTGGTCGGCGGCGCCGTCGCGCTCCGGTTCGGAGCCCCCGGGCCTCTCGGCTCGGTTGTGGGCGCGGTTGTTCTCGCCGCGCTCGCCTGGCCGCTTTTGAAGGTCGCGGTCAGTGTGCTCGGCGGCATCGCCGGCGGCTTGCTCGGAGCGATGTGCGCCCTCTGGCTGAACGATCCCGTGTACGTTCTCATCGCGGGCATCGCCGGCGGCGTCCTTGGATTCATTCTGGGATTCGTGGTGTTCCGCGGCGTCATCGTCTTCACCACGGCTGTGCTCGGGGCGCTGCTCGTGGTCCTGGGGATCGTTGGGCTCGTCATGGCGGCACCGAGCGCCCGCGAAGCGGTCATCGCAGGCATCCACGCGCATCGCCATTGGCTGCCCGTACTCGTAGGCGTGCCAGCGGCGATTGGGGCTGTCTACCAAGCGGTCCAGACGCGGAAGGAAAGAGAAAAAAAGGAATAGCCGTAGGGCGCTTCGTACAACGCTTAACCCATGCGGCACACGGGGATAATCGCGGTTTGACGTACGTCTCGGCGTACGTCCGAAGTCAGGAAGCCCCCAGAGACAAAGGAGATGGCCATGTCATGGAAGCCGACTCGCAGGAAGTTCCTGAAGACTACGATGGCGGGGGGAGTGATTTACCTGGCTGCAGCCGGGTGCGAATCGCCCGCCACGCGCGCCGGCCGCCTGGACCTCGTGAGCCCGGGTTGCCGGAAGTCCAAGGTTCGTGTGGCCAAGGTTTACCTGGGCAAACCCAATGCGCACTGGCCCATGCCCACGCTCGACCTTAAGGCGGAGATGGCCCGCTACGAGGCCCAGTTTGCCGCCATGAAGGGCCAACTGGCGGACGTGGACTTCGTCGTCAACGAACTGGTCACGGCGCCCGAGCA
>Ga0307379_10006677_pt1 | contig 15812 bp, 12 predicted proteins | sample UN2MG_FD_202237 | JGI IMG/M metagenome (GOLD analysis project Ga0307379, IMG submission 202237) | Soil microbial communities from Risofladan, Vaasa, Finland - UN-2 | ecosystem: Environmental > Terrestrial > Soil > Coastal area > Acid sulfate soil | place: Finland: Risofladan, Vaasa | collected... | reverse complement strand
ACGGTGCCTGGCAGATTCGCCTGCTCGCGAAGCCCAAGCGCATCGTCGAGCTGCACGGCCAGCAGCCGGCAAGGCGTCAACGCGAGGAAGCGGTGAACGGCGATGAGCGCTTCGTCCGGCATCTCCTTGGGCGTGGCCTGCGCGGCGCCGGGCGCTAGCGCTTGGGCGCTGACAAGGGCCTTGAGCAGAAGCTGGCGGTCGCGCACGCGCTCCTGCCGCTGCACCACGGCCTCCGCCTCCGACGCACGGCCCGCCGCCACACGCCAGTTGATGTCGTTGCCGACCCACCAGCCTTTCAGCGTCGGCAGGTCGTGGGTCGAGGCGCAGACCATGGCTTCACGCCGGTACGCATGGGGTGGCATCCACACGCCGTCTTGCTCACTGAAGTAGAAGACCTGGTAGCTCAGAAGCCCAGCGCGCACCATCGTGTCGGTAAATCCGGGGGCAACCGTGCCGAGATCCTCGCCGATGACGATGGTTCGGGAGATCCACGATTCCTCCACCACGCCTTCCAACAGCTCGCGGAACGGATACGCCACATAGGCGCCGTCCGTGGCCGTGTTGCCTTCAGGGATCCAGTAGAGCCGCTGCAGGCCCATGGCGTGGTCGATCCGCAGCGCGCCTGCATAATGCATGTTCGACCGCAGCACCGAGCGGTAGGGCTCGAAACGCTCCTGCGAAAGCCCAACCGGCGAGAAGGGGACGAGGCCCCAATCCTGGCCGGCGGCGCTGAAGGGATCGGGCGGACAGCCAATGCGCGCGCTGTTGGCGATGGCCGGACCATCCATCCAGCTCCGGGAGCCGTCGGGGGAAATTCCCACCGCGAGATCGAGATAAAGCCCGATGCGCATGCCGGCGGCCTTGGCGCGTTGTTGCGCGCCGGTGAGCTGGATATCGGCAATCCATTGGAGCCACGCGTGGAACGCGATGCGGTGCTTAGCGGCGCGGGCGAAGTCGCGCACGGCGAGATTGTCGGGGTCCTGATATTGCTCGGGCCAGGTCATCCACGCCGCGCTGCCACCTTCGGCCACGAAGCGCTCCGACAGGGCCTCGTAGAGGGCATGACCGTCGAGAGCCTTGCCATGCTCGCGGCAGAACGCCTCGAACGCCGCCGCTACGCTCGGGTCGGCGGTCGTCACGAAGCGGGCGAACAGCGCTTCGAGCGCGCGGCATTTCACCCGATGAACCGCCGGATAGTCGACAAGCTCCGTTTCGCGCAGGCCGGCAAGCTCCGCCTCCAGCGCGGCGCGGTCTGGCAGGTTGGCAAAGCCGGGGACGCAGTCCGGGGCGATCAGAAGCGGGTTGAGGAAGTCGCGGGTTGAAGGGCTGTACGGGCTGATGCGTGAAGGGTCGGCGAAGAACAGCGCGTGCATGGGGCTGACGCCGATGAAGTCGGCGCCGAGGCGTGCCGCGAACTCCGCCAGCCGCGCCAGGTCCTCGAAATCGCCGATGCCCCAGTTGCGGGCGGAGCGCAGGGCATAGGTCTGCACCGAGACGCCCCAAGCGCGATGCTCCACCAGAAAGGGCGGCCAGAAGGCGCTTGCCGAAAGCCCGGCTACGTCGTCCGCCGGCGGCGGTTCTGGAATGTCGCCGTGATCGCCCGTGCCGTCGCCGGTAACGCCCACCGGGACACCCATGGCCGCGAGCACCTTGACCTTGGTTTCGGTGGGCGTCCTGACCCAATCTCCCTTCTCGGAGAGATAGCCATCGGCGATGCCGAAACGCCCAGCCAATTCGTCGAGCCGATCCGGCATGCTCTACTCCTGGCCTGACAACGAGGCGACCGCCGACCAGGGCGCCAGCGCGGCTTGCGCGAAACTCGCGGCCATCAATCGGTCCTCTCGAACAACAGCAGCCCGTGCCCTTGGATGGTGGCCTTGCCCGTGGCGATGGGCGCCGGCTCCGGCCGTACCAGACCGTTCGCCGAATCGCAAAGCAGCCGCCAGCGCAAATGCCGCTTGCCGAAGTACGGGAAGATGAAATCGATGGGCTCGACGTCGGCGTTGAACAGCATCAGCAAGATCTGCCCGTCACCGGCGAACGATGCGCCAATGCATTTGGCGACCGGGTCTTCCCAGTGCTCGGACTGCTTCTCCTCGCCGTCCGGCTTGAACCAGGAGACGTTCTTGATGCGTGGCGCGACCGGCTCGCCATGCAGGAAGCGCCGGCTGCGCAACAACGGCAGTTGCGCCCGCAAGGCCACAACGCCACGGACGAATTCGAGAAAGGCGAAGTCGCGCTCCCCAAGATCGGTCCAATTCACCCAGGAGATCTCGTTGTCCTGGCAGAACGCGTTGTTATTGCCGCCTTGAGTCCGGCCGAGTTCGTCGCCCATCTGCATCATGGGTGTGCCGTGGCTGAACAACAGGCTTGCCATGAAGGCGCGGCGCAGACGGTCGCGGAGGCCAAGGATGACCGGATCGTCGGCCGGCCCCTTGACGCCCCAATTGTAACTCCGGTTGTCGTCGTGGCCGTCTTTGTTGTCTTCCTTGTTCGCCGCGTTGTGCTTCCTGTTGTAGGACACGAGGTCGGCAAGCGTGAAGCCGTCATGGGAGGTGACGAAATTGATGCTGGCCCACGGCTTGCGGCCACGGTGGTCATAGATTTCGGCCGAGCCGGTGATGCGGCGCCCGAGCGCCGGTAGCACTTCCATGTCGCCTTTCCAATAGGAGCGCAAACCGTCGCGCCACAGGTCGTTCCACTCGGCCCAGCCCGGCGGGAAGCCGCCGACCTGATAGCCGTTCTCGCCAAGGTCCCACGGCTCGGCGATCAACTTCACCTGGCTCAAGACGGGATCTTGGCCGACGGCATCGAGGAAGGATGCGCTCGGATCGAACTCGTCATTGTCGCGGGCGAGCGCCGAGGCCAAATCGAAGCGGAAGCCGTCCACGCCGCATTGCTCGACCCAATAGCGCAGCGAGTCCATGACCATTTGGAGCGCACGCGGGTGACCGATGTTGAGCGTGTTGCCGCAGCCGGTGGTGTCGAAATAGTGACGGCCATCCTCGGCAAGCTTGTAGTACGACGCGTTATCGATGCCACGGAACGACAGGGTCGGGCCGAGCTCGTTGCCTTCGGCGGTGTGGTTATAGACGACGTCGAGAATGACCTCGATGCCCGCGTTGTGCAGTCTGTCGACCATCGTCCGGAATTGCTCGACGCCGGCGCCGGGGGAGAGATAGCGCTCGGCCGGCGCGAAGAAGCCGATGCTGTTGTAGCCCCAATAGTTGCTGAGCCCGTGGTCCACGAGATGCCGGTCGTCGATGAAGGCATGGACCGGGAGAAGCTCGATGGCCGTGACGCCGAGCTTGACGAGATGGTCGATCACCGCCGGGTCGGCGATGCCGGCGAACGTTCCCCGCACAAGCTCCGGCACATCGGGATGGCGCGCGGTCATGCCCTTCACGTGCGCCTCATAGATGACGGTTTCGTGCCAGGGGCGATTGGGGCGGGGGCTGCGGGGCGGATTGGTCTCGCCCATCACCACGCATTTCGGCATGAACGGCGCGCTGTCGGATTTGCTCATAGCGAGGTCGGCGCGCTTGGCCCCGATCTGATAGCCGAACAAGGCATCGTCCCAGATGAGCTGTCCCGCATAGCGGCGCGCATAAGGGTCGAGCAGCAGCTTGTTGGCGTTGAAGCGATGGCCGTCGCGCGGCGTGTAAGGCCCATGCACGCGATAGCCGTAAAGCTGGCCCGGGGCGAGGCCCGGCACATAGCCATGCCACACCTCGTCGGTGTACTCAGGCAGCGTGATGCGCGCCGTCTCGGCGCCGCGCGCGTCAAACAGGCAAAGCTCCACCCGCGTCGCATGAGCGGAGAACAAGGCGAAGTTTACGCCGCCCCCGTCATAGGTCGCGCCAAGAGGCCGCGGTGCCCCTGGATCGAGCTTCAGCCTCATTGCCGTCAATCGTCCTCCACTTCGGTGGGGCCCTCCAGGGGCTCGACCAGTTCGAGCGCGGCGCGCAAGGGAATAGGCAAGAAGACGGGCCGGTGCTCGCCTTCATACACGATCTCGTGGAACAGCTTGTCGGCGAGGAACAACGGTAGCAGCTCGCCGCCGGCAAGATGCGATCCGCTCAAGGAATCGTCGCGGGCCATGCCGTAGGCCCTGAGGAATCGCCGCTCGGCTTGGGAGCGCCAGTCGAGGCCGAGGGCCTCGATCAATTCGAGCTGGCTCGCGCCGCGCTGCCTTTGCCGGTCGACGGCGGTCCGCGCGGCATAGTCGAAGGAGCGCAGCATGGTGGCGATGTCGCGCGACGGCGGCGCCTTCTGGCGGCGTTCCTCGACCGGCTGGTCCGGCTCGCCTTCGAAATCGACAATGTAGACGTCGTTCTCGGCGACGAGGATCTTGGCGAGGTGATAGTCGTTGTGGAGGCGGAGCTTGTTGCCGCGGGCGATCCTGGGGACCAGCGTATCGATGCGCTTGAGCATGGCCTCGCGCAAGGCCAGCAGCTTGGCGGTGAGGTCGTGGGCCTCATCATCGGCGGTCGCGGGCAGCTGTTCCAGATACGCGAAAGCTTGGTCGGCGCGTGCCGTCGTTCTCGCGCACCACTCCTCGAGATCGGCGTCGGTCACCGGCTCGGGCGCAAAATTCGGGTCGTCGGCGCTGGCGGCGGCGAAGGCGCGGTGCAACTCGCCGGTGCGCCGCCCGATCGTCTCGATCAACGACAGGGAATAGGGAACGCCGCGCTCTTCGCCTTCGCTTGCCGGACCGGCCAGGCTCGCCTCCTCCAACTCGCGGTCGAGCGCGTCGACGACCACTGTCCAGCCGTCGCCCTGATTGCGGACGTGCTCGAAGGCGACCGCAAGGGCGGTCGGGGTACCGCCGGCATCGACATGCTCGATGGAGCCGAGATAGCGAGGGCTGTTGGCGAAGCCGGCCTTGGCCAGAAAGCGGCCCATCTCGATGCCCGGGTCCATGCCCGGGCGCAGCCGGCGCGCAATCTTGAGGTTCACGCGGTCGCCGAGGGTCCGCGACGTGTGTGCGTGCTCGCCTAGTCCCACGCGGTGCACGCTGAGCTCCTCGGTGAGATCGAGCGCGCGGAGCGCGTCGCTTGCATCAAGGCGCAGCTCGCCGTTGACCGCCGGCAAAGAGCCGTGATCCACCATCGCCTTGAGCACGGTCCGGGGGAAGGACTCACCGTGCGCCGCGTCGAAGACGATGCCGGCCCGGCGCCCCCGCCGGATCTTGGCCAGCAGATAGGGCAACAGCGGGCTATCGGGCCGCAGGTCTTCCTCGCCCCAGGACAGCGCGAGCGGCAGGAAGTATCGCTGGGCCGGCCCGTCTTGCAGGGCGACGTTCATGGCGAGAAGGAGAAAACTCTCGTGTCCGGCTTGCGGGATCTCGCCGATCCGTTCGGGCGTGGCCGACACAACGGCCACGTCCTTGGCGCCAAACCAGCGTTGATGCGCGAGGTAGGTGGGCAACAGCTCATAGACGAAACGATCGATGCGCTCACGATCGTTGCGTTGGCTCTCCACGACGTTCCAGCCGTCGCCGAGCACGAGCGTTTCGAGTTCGGGCAGCGACTCCGGATGCAGCTCCGGCAAGGAGGGGAGGCGGGTGGGATCGGCGAGGGTGAACCAGTAGAAGCCGTAGGCTGGAAGTGTCAGCAGGTAGGGCAAGGTACCGATCGGCGGAAATGGCGAGGCACCGGTCAGCTCGACGGGGACTTTCCCCTTCTGGCCGGACAGGTCGAGCTCAACGGCCTGGGCCGAGCGCGCCAGGTTGAAGACGCACAGCAGCACGTCGCCGTCATGCTCGCGCAGATATGCGAGGACCTTGCGGTTGCGGGGGCGCAAGAACGCCAAGCTGCCGTGGCCGAAGGCCTGGTGCGACTGGCGCACGGCGATCATCCGCTTGGTCCAATTGAACAGCGAGCTGGCGTGGGATTGCTGTGCCTCGACGTTGGCAGTCTCGTAGCCGTAGATCGGGTCCATGATCGGCGGCAAATAGAGGCGCTGGGGGTCGGCGCGCGAAAACCCGCCATTGCGGTCGGCCGACCACTGCATCGGCGTGCGTACACCGTCGCGGTCGCCGAGATAGAAATTGTCACCCATGCCGATCTCGTCGCCGTAGTACAGGACCGGCGTGCCGGGCATGGACAGGAGCAGGCCGGTCAGCAGCTCGATCTTGCGGCGGTCATTGTCCAGGAGCGGGGCTAGCCTGCGCCTGATGCCGAGATTGAGCCTGGCCCGCTGGTCCGTGGCGTAGGTCTGCCACAGATAGTCACGCTCGGAGTCGGTGACCATTTCGAGCGTCAGCTCGTCGTGGTTGCGTAGAAAGATCGCCCATTGGCATTGTTCGGGGATCGCCGGCGTCTGGCTGATGATGTCGGTGACCGGATAACGGTCCTCGCGCGCCAGACTCATAAAGATGCGCGGCATCAGCGGGAAGTGGAACGCCATGTGGCACTCGTCGCCGTCGCCGAAATAGGGGCGGGTGTCTTCCGGCCATTGATTGGCCTCGGCGAGCAGCATGCGGTCCGGATAGCGCTCGTCGAGTTCGGCCCGGAAGCGCTTCAGGATCTCGTGGCTCTCCGGCAGGTTCTCGTTGTCGGTGCCGTCGCGTTCAACCAGATAAGGGACCGCGTCGAGCCTGAGCCCGTCGACGCCCATGTCCAGCCAGAAGCGCAGGACGCGGAGGATGTCGGCGAGGACGCGGGGGTTGTCGTAGTTGAGGTCGGGCTGGTGCGAGTAGAAGCGGTGCCAGAAATAGGCCTTGGCGACGGGGTCCCAGGTCCAGTTCGAGGTCTCGGTGTCCAGGAAGATGATGCGCGTGCCGGGGTATTTCTGGTCGGTGTCGCTCCACACATAATAATCGCGCCAGACGGAGCCGGGTTTCGCGGTGCGCGCCCGCTGGAACCACGGATGCTGGTCGGAGGTGTGGTTGACCACGAGCTCGGTGATGACGCGTATGCCCCGCGCGTGCGCCGCCGCCACGAATTGGCGGAAGTCGCGCATGGTGCCGTAGGTGGGATTGATCGAGGTGTAATCGGCGATGTCGTAGCCGTCGTCGCGGAGCGGCGAGGGATAGAACGGCAACAGCCACACGGCGGTGACGCCGAGCTCTTGGAGGTAATCGAGCTTCTGTACGAGGCCAGCGAAATCGCCGACGCCGTCATTGTTGGCGTCGAAGAACGCCTTGATGTGCAGCTCGTAGATGACGGCGTTCTTGTACCAGAGCCGGTCGGTGCGATCGATCATTGGAGCTCGAAGAGGGCTGGGGGTATGAGGGCGAGGTCCCGAAGGTCGCCTTGATAGGCGTAGTTGCGACGAAAGGTAAGGGCCTTGGCGGTTCCATGCCAGTGGTCATCGCCCCGCAGGGTGACGATAGCCTTGCGAGCCGATGAGGCGCGCCCGCAACCGGCGCTTACGCTGCGCCCAATTTCTTGGGAAAGAGGTTGACCGGATTGGAATCGGTGTCGGCAAAGGTCTGAATGAAGCTGTCGCGCCAGTTGGCGAGGTCGTAGGTCTCGATCCGCTGCCATAGCCGGTTATGACGCGCCCAGCGCTCCTGGCGGGGCATGGTCAAAGCGCGGTCGAGGGCACGGGCCATCTCATTGATGTCGTGCGGGTTGATGAGCAGCGCCTCGCGGAGTTGCTCGGCGGCGCCGGCGAAGCGCGATAGCACCAGAACGCCGGGGTCCTGGGGAGCCTGGGCCGCGACATATTCTTTGGCCACGAGGTTCATGCCGTCGCGCAACGGCGTGACCAGCCCAACGGCGCTCTCCCGGTAAAGACGGGTGAGGATGTCCTGCGGCACGCCGCGATGAAGATAGGTGACCGGCGTCCAGCGCATGTCTCCGAAGCGGCCGTTGATGCGGCCGACCAGCCGTTCCACCTCCTCGCGGATTTCCTGGTAGACCGGAAGCGTCTCGCGCGTGGGCGGGGCGATCTGCACGAGCCGTACGCGGCCGCGGTGCTCGGGGAACTCCTCCAGCAGCGTTTCGAAGGCGCGGAGCCGCTCGGGCAGTCCTTTGGTGTAGTCGAGCCGGTCGACGCAGATGATCGTCTTCATGTCCTCCCCGAGATCGGCGAGGATGGGGCCCTTGGCGCTTTCGCTTTCGGCGAGTTTGCGAAACTCGGCCGCGTCGATGCCGATGGGGAAAACGGAGGCCAGCGTCGTCTCCCCTTGCGCTGCGATGCGGTCGCCGCGGAGTTGCTCGCCGTCGAGCGAGGCGGCTACGTAGCGGCGGAAGTTGTCGCGGTCGGCGCAGGTCTGGAAGCCGACGACGTCGTAGACCATGAGCGCGTTGCCGAGCCGCTTCTGGCCGGGAACCGCGGAGAAAATCTCAGGCGAGGGGAACGGCGTATGCAGGAAGAAGCCGATGCGGGAGGTGCAGCCCCTGCCGCGCAGTTCCTCGGCGAGCGGGATGAGGTGATAGTCGTGGACCCAGATCAGATCGTCAGGGCCGAGCAGCGGCATGAGTGCGTCGGCAAACCTGGCGCTGACGTTGAAATAGATCTCGGCATGGGCCTCGTTGCATTGGGCGAGATCGAGGCGGTAGTGAAGGGCCGGCCACAGGCAGCGGTTGGCATAACCGTAGTAGTAGCCTTCAGCTTCCTCTGGGGTGAGATCGATGGTGGCCACGGTGAGACCCGAGACGGTCTCGACTTTCGGCGCGGCGCTGGCGGCGGCGCCCTCCGTCACCTCACCGCTCCAGCCAAACCAGACGCCCTGGGACGCCTTGAGAGCGTCGCCAAGGGCGACGGCCAAGCCGCCGGTCTGAAACTTGGCGGTGAAATCCGCGACGCGATTGGAGACCACGACGAGTCTCCGCGTCTTGCCGGTCATCTCAAGCCTCCCGGAGTTGGCAGGGGGCATCGGGTCTGGGGGCATGCCGAGTTGCACGCTCGAGACCTTTGACGCCATATCTCATAGCCGCTGCCGATGACGCCCCCGTGTCCAATTTGAAAGTCCCTGAGTTTAAACCGAAAACGTCATAAAAGGGGTCCTAAGATGCACTTTGAATCTGTTCCCGCTCAGGGACTGCAACTTGGGGTCCACTGTTCCCTCGCCGCAAAACCGGTAGCATAAGATGTTGGAATCTCGGCGCGAATGTTCGCCGGCGACAGTGCAGCCCAAAGAGGATTAATGGCTAGACCTTTGCCACTCGTTGCGGCGAACGCTGCCTTTTTCATCGATTTCGACGGAACGCTTGTGGATATTGCGCCACGGCCGGACCTGGTCGAGGTCGAGCCGCGCGTGATCCATGTGCTCGAATCACTGAGCCAGAGATTCGGCCATGCGGTTGCCGTGGTCACGGGGCGGCCGCTTGCGGCGGTCGACGGCTTCCTCGCCCCGCTCAAGCTCCCAATCGCCGCGGAGCACGGCTCGATCCGGCGCGACGCTTCCGGCCTGGTGCATGAAGATGTGCGGGCGATCAAAGCGATAGAGATGGCCGCGGCACGGCTTGCGCCCTTGGTGGAGGCCAATGCCGGCCTCCTGCTTGAGCGCAAGCAGGCGTCCGTGGCGCTGCATTTCCGTCAACGGCTGGAGCTGGCCGAGACCTGCCGGGAAGCGGTGGCGAAGGCCGTGGCCGGCGTCGACGGGCTCGTGGTGCTGCCCGGCAAGATGATTTTCGAGCTGCGGCCGAAAGGGATCGACAAGGGCGTGGCGGTCACAAATTTTCTCGACGAGGCGCCGTTCAAGGGCCGCGTGCCCCTCTATATCGGCGACGATGTCACCGACGAGCATGCCTTTGCCGTGGTCAACGCGCTGGGCGGCATCACCGTCAAGATTGACGACGGCGATACGGCCGCGCAGTACCGCACCGACCGGCAAGGCCTGTTCGCCTGGCTTTCAGGTCTGGCCGAGACGGCTTAGCGCGAACCGGCCAGGGCTCCAGCGCGTTAGCCTTGAGCGGGCATCAAGCCTTACAACGCCTCGCGAATGGCCCTATATTCACGCGGGGGCCGGGGGAGCCATTAACTTTACGCTCCGAGGTCAAACGACATGCTGGACCACATGCCACGGCAGAGTACCGCCCTCGTCGCATCTGGAAGCGACGTGGCGGAGATCGCCGACGCGCCGTCGGGCAAGCCTGCCAAGGCGGGCCGCCGGGGGCGCGCGGTCCGGCAGAAGGTGGTGAAGCCCAGCGCGCTCGGCATGCTGCTCAAGCCGATCGGCACCGCCATCGGGCTCGTGCTCATCGCCTATGCGCTGCTGTCGCTCGGCACGACCTTCTATCGCAGCTATTACCGCCACCTCGACCACAATGCAGCCGTCCATGCCGACAAGAGCATGTTCGACATCTTCTTCGGCGACCGGACCCTGCCGCCAGACGCCGTCGACCTCGTGGTTAAGGACGTCGACGGCACGCTGCACAAGGTGGTGGCGAGCAAGTCCGAGACCGACAATTTCGTCAACGCTACGATCCTCATGCTCGACGAGGAGCGCGCCCGCATCAAGGCGACCGCGCATCAGGACCTCGACCGCAGCTTCGCGCTCGCCTTCCAGGACCGTGAGCAGACCATCTCGGCCTACGCCGACTGGTTCTTCGCCTGGAAGCGTTCTTACGTGGTGCTGAAGGAAACCATCTCATCGGCCATCAGCCGCTTCTTCGAGACCGGCAAATACGAGTCGTTGACCGAGGCGATCGAAGCCGACGTGAAGGAGTACTTTTTACGGAACTACAAGGAGCGGGTGCTGAAGCCGGAGATCCGGGACGAGACCATTTCCAAAGGCGTGGAGCAGGCGGTACGTCATGCTCATGACAGCTACCGGCGGGTGATCGCCAATGGCGACATGCGGCTTCAGCTGTTCCTTGCCAAGCACACGAGCCATCTCGAGGACATTCCGCCGACGACGTCGATGACCAATGTCGCGCTCGACTGGGATGCGCAGAAGTGGAAGGCGCCGGTCTATCTCATGGAGGATCGCGCCTTCGACGGCGTGGTCGGCGTCGGCACCGCGGCGGCCGGCGGAACGGTGGGCGCGCTGGCGCTCGGCCCGGCCATCAACGGCATTCTCGCGCGGAGCTTCGGAGGATTGTCGCAGCGTGTCGCCACCTCGCTCGGTTCGAGGCTCGCTTATGCCGAGGGCGGCGCCGTCGCGGGTACGTTCGTGCAGCCCATGGGCGGGCAGGTGGTCGGAGCCGCCATCGGCGTGCTGATCGGCACGGTCGCCGATTATCTCGCCAACGAGGCCAACGAGGCGATCAACCGCGAGAGCTTCGTCGCGGCGAACGAGGAGGCGCTCGACGCCACCATCGGTGCGTGGAAGTCGGGCCTAGAGGACAGCGTCGACACAGCCATCGACAAATGGTTCGACGACGCCCGGGCGTCCGTTGTACTCGCCGCCAAATAGACTCACCGCTCTTCCGCTCACCCCGCCGCCGCGGCCATGGGGTGAAGGCTTCAAGGTCACGCACGCGCCGTGGGTGGCGGAGGTCGGACAGGCGCCGGCCAGGCCCAAGTTTTGGCGGGATTCCGGGGCGGAATTTCGGTCGCATTTCCGCCGCTTGGCGGGCTATGCTGAGCCTAAGAGGGAAAAGCCTAGGGGCGTCGAGGGGATGGAGAATAACGTCAAAGCCATAGCGCGGCCGGCGGCCAGCCGGTCGTTGCGCGAGGCGATCCGCAAAGCCCGCCTCGACGAGGCGGAGCGCCTCGACGTCACCGCCGACGATCGCGACGGCGAGATCGCGCGGCTCGAGCTGCTCAAGGCCGAGCTCGAAACGGTGTTCGCCGACATTCCGCGCCAAGACGACAGGTTCAGCCTGGCGCTGGTGCCGAGCCGCCCGGCGCGGCTGTGGATCGATCTGTTCACCTATGCGGCGATCGACGACGGCTCAGGCGCGTATCTCTTCATCCGCAATAGCGAGAACGGACGGCGCACGCTGTTCAGCGCGACCACGGTCGCCGAAATGACGGACCGCATCACCTCCTACATGGCGCATGAGATCGTGCGGCGGGAGCGGATGGAAGCGGCGTTGCTGGAGCCCGGCCCCCGCCAGAAGATCGTGATGGAGACGGACACCGCGAACTCCGGCATGAGCGTGGTGCTGGCGGCCTTCATCATCGGCGTCGTCACCGGTGCGGCGGGCCTGTTCGCCGCCGTGTGGCTCAGCGTTCCCTAAGCACGCGCCGCTCGCATTCCCAAACCTGATTTGCGCTGGCGGCCGCGCGGCCGACCATCTCGACGCGCCAGCCATTGCCGGCGCGGGCAATATTGTATTCGTTGTAGCGGGCGGCGGGGGCGCGGCCCTCCACGGCCTCCGACGCCGACGGCACGCCGACGACGATTGCCGTGCCGCTCACGGTTTCCAGCTCATGCACGGTCTGCGCATGGTCGTGGCCATGCAGCACCAGCTCGGCGCCGTGCGCCTTCAGCACGTCGCGGAGCTTTTTCGCATCGCGCAAGCCGCGTCGCCAGCCCGCCTGGCCGGGCAGCGGCGGATGGTGGATCAGCACCACGCGGAACAGGCCTTCGCGGCCGAGCGTGTCGAGAGCGCTTGCCAAATCGGCAAGCTGCGCCGTGCCGAGCTTGCCCGCGGCCACGAACGGCATGGTCGGAATGGCCGACGACAGCGCGACAATGCCGACATCGCCGATGCGGCGCACGAAGGGGAAGCCGGTCGCGGGCGTCGCAAACAACGCCTCACCGGCGTCGTTCGATTCCATATAGGGGTGCCAGTGCCGCGTGCTGGTGTCGGGATGCATGCGCACATAAGCGTCGTGGTTGCCGGGGATCGCGGTGACGTGGCTTGGCGGGCCCAGATGATGCAGCCAGTCGGCGGCGCGCAAATACTCCTCCGGCAGGCCGAGATTGACCAGATCGCCGGTGACGGCGACGTGGTCGGGTTTGCGCTCGATGAGATCGCGGGTGAGCACGTCGAGGAATTCGCGCCGGTGCACCAGCTTACGGCCGCGATGCCAATTCACATAACCGAGGATGCGCTTCGACAGCAGGTGCCGGCGCTTGGCCCGCGGCATCGGGCTCAAGTGAATGTCGGAGAGATGGGCGAGGGTGAACACGGGGCGCGGGTCTTCTTCGGTGACTGTTGGGCCGGACAGTAGAACGGCCTTGCCCCGGTTGCAAAATGCCCGGCGGGCACTTAGCCGACATCGAGGTGGACGCTGAGAATGTCCGCTCTCAAGGGTAAGGCGCTCACTTCAGGTCGACTGGCGCGGAGTCGGGCAGGGAGCGATGATAGGAATTGATGTATAGCGCGATCTTCAGCTCGCCCGACGGGATACGCTGGACAATCCAATCCTCGCCGACGACGCACTTGATCAGACCTCCATCGGACGATCCCAAAGGGCGGGCCTCCCAATAGACGGCGCCTACCGCGTGGGCGCGCTCAGGGTCGTCGCATAGCGGCGTGATGTTGAACGGTTCGAGCACGATGTGCCGTTCGTCGGTCAGCTTCTGGTGAATTTCATAGTTGGTCTGAAGTGAGAGGTCCTCGCCGTGAGGGACGAAGATACGCGGCTCGGGATGCAGGAAGAACGCCGCCTGATCTTCCGCCGTCCCCTTCTTGAACATGACCGTGTCGTGAAACGCATTCATCAATGAAATCACGTCGCCCTTCGATATCGCCATGGCGCACCTCCTCAATGTTTCGAACTTCTCACAACTCGGGACGATAATGAAGCTATGGTCGATTGGGGCGGCTATTTCCCAGGTCAGCCGGCGCAGATCAATTTCGAACTGCTTTACCAGGCGGTGAACGGACGTTGGCGCCTGTTCGGCATCGCGGTGCAGCCTGGGACCGCACAAAGCGCGCCGCGCGCCGAGGCGTCAGGGTCGACGGCAGTTAAGAAGAAGAAGAAGACAAAATAGAGGAGGCAGTCCTTGAGCGCTGAACGGTCACGCGGTCCCATCGCCACACGTCTCGTCACGGCGATGCTGCGGCCCTTCTGGCGCATGCGCCGGGGCATGACGCTCGGCGCGCAAGGCGTGGTCATCGACGCGTCCGACCGCGTGCTGCTGGTGCGGCACAGCTACCGGCCGGGCTGGTGGTTTCCGGGCGGCGGCGTCGAATGGGGCGAGACGCTGGACGAGGCGCTGGCCCGCGAGCTTGAGGAAGAGGTGGGCGTGACGCCGACGGGAGCGCCGGTCCTGCACGGCATGTACTCCAACGGCACCAACTTTCCCGGCGACCATATCGCCGTGTTTCTCATCCGGGAGTGGACGCGGCGCGAGGGCTACCGGCAACGCGGCGAGATCGCGGAAGCCGAAATGTTCGCGGCAGGCGACGTGCCGGCGACGACCGACCCCGGCACGCGCAAACGCCTCGCCGAGATCTTCGGCAAGGCGCCGCTCGGTCCCAAATGGTGATGCGGTGTTGCCTAGTCGTCGCCGCCAGCGAGCTTCTTGGCGATCTTGGCGACGTGGTGGCCCTGGAAGCTGGCGAGGTTCAGCTCCTTCTGCGACGGGGCGCGCGAGCCGTCCGGCGCGGCGATGGTGCCGGCGCCGTAAGGCGAGCCGCCTTTGACCTCGCTGATGTCGGGCAGGTCGGGCGCGGAGTAGGGCAGCCCGACAATGACCATGCCGTGATGGATCATGGTCCAGTGCACCGAGACGATCGTGGTCTCGTTGCCGCCGCCGGTCGAGGTCGAGGTGAAGACGCTGCCGACTTTGCCGATCAGCGCGCCGGCCACCCACAGCGGTCCGGTCTGGTCGAAGAAGTGGCGCATCTGCGCCGACATGTTGCCGAAACGGGTCGGTGTGCCGACGATGATACCGTCATACTCGGCGAGCTCTTGCGGGTCGGCCAGCGGGGCCGGTTGATCCACCTTCATGCCGGCGGCGCGCATGACGTCCTCGGGCATCAGTTCGGGCACGCGCTTGACGGCCACTTGCACGCCCTCGACGGCGCGCACGCCGTGGGCGATGGCGTAGGCCAACGTCTCGGTGTGCCCGTAGGACGAATGATAGAGAACGAGCAGTTGCGCCGTGTCCGCCATAGATGCCCCCGCTTGGCCGTCAGGGGCGTGGCTCCACGACCCCCTCCTCGCTAGTCTTTAGTTTAGCAGATTCAATAATGTGACCAGAGGCGATAACACATACTGAACTTGAGCGGGTTCGTAAACGTGTCGAAATATGCCGGCGGAACCGGCCTGAGATCGCTGGACCTGGGGCCGCCGTGCGTGATAAGGCACGCCCGTCATGGCCACGAGGATCACAGTTTTGGCGTTTCCCCAACGACGAGCGCGCGCCCGCCTTGCGCGGACCGCTTAAGCCTCGTCGCCGTCACCTCGTTTTCTCAACTGAAGATCGCGTTTGGTGCCTGCCGGCGAGGGACGTTCCCCTCGATCAGCCATTTGGACCGAACGCCATGACGAACTTCGAAATCCGCCTTGAGACCGCTGCCGACGCGCCGGTGCTGTCGCAACTTTCGGCGCAAGCCTTCGGCCCGGGCCGCTTTACCCGGAGCGCCTATCGGGTGCGCGAAGGCGTGCCGCCGGTGGCACCGCTCAGCCTCACCGGTTGGCTCGACGGCCGCCTGGTCGGCGGCATCCGCTTCACTGCCGTCAGGATCGGGGGGATGGAGGGCGGTGCGCTCTTGGGGCCGCTCGTGGTCGACCCTCAAGTCAAGGGCAAAGGCTACGGCAAGGCCCTGGTAGGCGAAGGCTTGGTTCGCGCCAAGGGCGAAGGCTTCAGCCTCGTGCTGCTGGTTGGCGATGTGCCCTATTACGGCCGCTTCGGCTTTGCGCCTCTCGCGCCAGGAACGATCACGCTGCCGGGCCCGGTGGATCCGGCGAGATTGCTGGCGCTGGAGCTTAAGCCCGGCGTGCTTGAGGGTGTCGCGGGGCAGATCAGGGCGCACGCCCGTTGAGCCTAGTGGCCTTATGCGAGCTAG
>Ga0307379_10006676_pt1 | contig 15814 bp, 10 predicted proteins | sample UN2MG_FD_202237 | JGI IMG/M metagenome (GOLD analysis project Ga0307379, IMG submission 202237) | Soil microbial communities from Risofladan, Vaasa, Finland - UN-2 | ecosystem: Environmental > Terrestrial > Soil > Coastal area > Acid sulfate soil | place: Finland: Risofladan, Vaasa | collected... | reverse complement strand
CGGTGCAGGTAGAGCCGCAGGCGCTTTAACCTTGAATGTGCCCAACAAACTACTGATGCTTACGGTGTATTCTCTGACAGTATCTGGGGTCACGCTGAAGCTAACGGTCTCACTATCGCCTCCGCTTAGTGTAATCTCCTTTGTCTGCGCGACCACATTATCTACTTTGAGGCTTACTTCGTAGCTCCCGGTGAGGTCACCGGTATTGATGATGAGGACACTGATGCTGACGCTTTCTCCGAGATTAACTTCACCCGGTGCTACCGACAAGTCGGTGACGGTGAAGCTGGCAGGATGGGGACGTGCCAGAATAGCAAAGGGAGTAAAGTGGCTAACCTTCGTCGTCACGGCTTCATTCTCAAGGTCAACGGTGCTTTCCAGCTCTACCCATTGACTAGCGGTAGTATTAAATGTAGCCACAACGAGGTTCTTTTCGGCGATGCCTTCAGGTATCTCAGATTCATCATATTTGATGGTCAAATCTACCGTCGGGTCAAAGGTAGCTCCGTCGGGACCAAACCGATAAACCGACCCGATAACCTTGGAATCTATCGGCGGAGCTGGTGGCTCTTCCATCTCCTTTATAAGTATGCTGGTTATGAGTTGCCCCACCCTGTTCAGACCGATGGTATTTTTGGGTATATATAGTTCAACCTTACGATCCTCACTTTTACAAGTAACATCTTCGGTAAATCTGCCTCCCGGAGTTACAGAATTAAGTACAGGAGTTATACCAGCCGCCCCTCCGCCACCTCCACCTCCACCACCGCCACCTCCGGAAGGTGGGGTAGTCGCTGGAGGAGCAGAGACAGTGCCAAAACCACCGTATTTACTCAGATGGGTGACCGTTCCGTAGATATAATCCTCTGTGGTGTTCACCCCGCTGCCAGGTACCACCTGCCAGGTTCCTGAAGCTACGTCCCATAAATAGAGTTTGAGCGTGGACTCATCAGTGCCTGGCGGTAGCTCACTCTGTTCATAGTCCACCCTTATGTATATCTGCTCCAGGTTATCCCGCAGTTCCGGTGAAGCCACGATTTCAATGAAGGCGCCGGCGGCCTTTTCTGCCCCTCCGGGATTCCCGACATTTCCGGACGGGTTATCAAGATGCTGAGTGACCGAGATTGAGGCACCCGTGACATTCGCAGTTGTTTGGATTTCCAGCGTCGTGGTACCAGTCTCGACCGTCTCCGTCTCATTATCAGCAATGGTTACTGTCTGCTTGCAAAAGGTGGCCGTCCTCGTGGTGGTATTGCCTGCCCTGTCCGTCCCGTTTGCGGTCACGGTGTAGGCGCCAAGGGCTATTGGTGACCCAGCGCTTCCGTAGGTGCCGCGCCACTTGTTCACAGCTGTATGCGTCATCGTGATAACGGTAGCGTTGACGCTTACGGTTGGTTTGGTAGCCAGAGTCTCGTTAGCACTCACCGTGATAGTTATTGAATCTGCCGGGTCGCTCAGACCAATGGTGATTGCTGGCGCTGCATTGTCCAACGTCACATTAACCACGCCTGAAGTGCCAGTGTTACCGGCGCTATCGGAAGCTTTAACTTCGAGCGTGTTCGCCCCTGTCGCAAGTGTTACGTTCGTACTGAAACTACCAGAGCTAACAGATATCGGCTGGGGTGTACCATCATTAAAAGTGAGGTTAGTAGTAGCAATCGTCGTGTCGTTGACAGTGCCAGTCACGGTCTGGTTAGCTGTATTGGTTACCAGGTTATTAGCTGGCGCTGTCATCCTTACTTCTGGCTTGGTCTTATCATATTCTATGATTACTGTGGACGAACGAGTATTCCCTATCTCATCGGTGGCGGTAACGGTAATGGTATTGTTTCCAGATACCAGAGTGATGCTCTGGCTAAAATTACCGCCAACTACGGGTATCCACTGTGAGGCGCCATTTAGCGTCAGGTTTGCCGTGCTGACATAGGGGTCGTCAATGGTGCCTGATACTTCACACCCAGGGGTGCTCACCACACTCCCTGATACAGGACAGTCTATTATTACCTCCGGGCCAGTCGTATCCAGCGTCACTGCTCTCACACCCGAAGTGCCAGTGTTAGGTGGAGTTGCGTTATCGGAGGCGTTAACCACAAGAATATTTATGCCCTCCTCAAGGGTGTCGTTTGCCGAGAAGCTTCCGTTTGATGCCACGCTGACTGACTGCGACACTCCGTTAAGTATCACGTTAGCCGAGGTGACATTGCCGGAGACAGTGCCGATTACAGTCAGTGATGAATCATCGGTAACGTTTCCGGTGACCGGCTGGGTGATGGTAATGGTTGGCTTAGCCGGGTTAACCACCACTGTTATCGTACCCGAGGTTCCAGTGTTGCCGCTTCCGTCAACAGCGGTGACCAGGATGGTGTTGCTGCCAACGTTCAGGGTGACATTGTCACTAAAGTTACCATTAACAAGGGGCAAGGGGGTGGGTGCTCCGCCATTTACGGTAACATTTGCTGCGGCATTAACATCATCAACATGACCGGATACCGTCAAGGTCGTATCACTGAGTACCTGCCCTTCAGTCGGACTGGTAAGCGTTACCACCGGCGGCACCGTGTCAGGCAGCACGGTAAGCGTGGTGTTGCCAGTCGTACTATCATAGGTAGCGGTTATCGTGGTGGCTCCGTCAGCCCCTGTAGTTGCCAGTCCGGTATTGGCACCTATGATGGCCACACTGATGTTATCGCTGGTCCAGTTAGCGGTACCGGTAACGTTAGCTGTTGCTCCATCAGAGTAACTGGCGGTGGCGACGAACTGAAGTATGGGGGGATTACCGGAATCAAAGACAACTGTCGGGTCAACCGGCGTTACGATGACAGAGTTAAGGACAGCTTGGCCCACGTTTAAAGTGGTGTTGTCGCTGACGCTACCCGAAGTAGCGGTGATAACGGTAGTGCCCTCAGCGTAGCTGGTAGCCAGGCCAGCAGCGTTAATCATGGCTACAGTGGTGTTGCTGCTGCTCCAGTTGACAGAAGTAGTTATATTACCCGTTGAGTTATAAGAGTAAGTGCCGTTGGCGGTGAACTGCAGCGTCCTGCCGGCATCGATTGACGGGTTGGATGGAGTTACGGCTATGGCGTCGAGCACCTTAGAGCTAACGGTGAGAATGGTGGTATCGCTGACATTACCCGAAGCGGCGGTGATAACGGTAGTGCCCTCAGCGTAGCTGGTAGCCAAGCCAGCAGCGTTAATCATGGCTACGGTGGTATTGCTGCTACTCCAGTTGACAGAAGTAGTTATATTACCCGTTGAGTTGTCCGAGTAAGTGCCGGTGGCGGTAAATTGCTGGGTTCGACCCTTGGCAATCGTCGGATTATCCGGCGCTATATCTATGCTATCCAGCACCTTAGGGCCAACGGTGAGAGTAGTATTATCGCTTTTTCCGCCCAGAGTGGCGGTTATCATGGTTTGCCCTTCAGCCAGGCTCCGGGCAAGGCCGGCGGCGTCTATGGTGGCGACGCTGGTGTTATCGCTGGTCCAGGTAATGTTGTCGGTTATATCTGGCGTAGAGTTATCAGAGTAAGTGCCGATGGCGGTGAACTGCTGGCTTCGACCGAGGGCAAGCGTCTGATTATCCGGCGCTATGTCTATTGATACCAATAACTTCAACGTCATAAAGCTGAGCTCATCCCCATAAACGGTCACGTTATCACTGGTCACCTTAGCCATGAAGTAGTAGGTAGTACTCGGTGACAGACTGGTTAAGTTAGCACTAAAAACGCCGGTCGAGGTCATTGCCTCAGGGGTGGTATTATCGGAGTAGACCCCGGGTGCAGTACCCCACTCGAAGGAGACGTTTACCGGGCTATAGCTACCCAGGCTAGGCAGGTTACCATTCAAGGTGGCTGAGCTATGGGTTATACTTGAGGCATCATTGGTAGTTACTGAAGGCGGCACCGCTGGAGCTAGACGAAGGACGGTAACCCCATAGTGTAGATAACCATAGTAATATCCACCCCAGGTCATCTGATGGTCAATGTAGTCCCATGTGTCGTGTATATAGACAATGTTGCCGGTTGGGTTGTATCCGTAACCGAGCATGGTGTGACCCTCAACATGAATAAGCACCGGCCTGCCGGCATCAATTTCAGCCATAAAGTCATTAAAAGTAAACCCCAGTGTGTTTCCATTATAACCATATATATATTGGTTGAAGTTTGTTACTACGATATGGGAGCGCGATTCAGCGAAAAGTTTCAAGCCGTGACAGCCGTCCCTCTTTCCATCAGCCGATGCGTCATAGTCAACCAAAGGAGCACCATTTGTATTGTAGTAAAATGTAGTGCCGCCATCTGTGTTCTGAAACGAAGACTGGTTGGTTCCCATAAAATCGCCCGTGCAGTCTCCATGGGGATGCTCTGTCCAATTGCCAATCCAGGGGTCAGTGGCGTTATTCCCATACACTATCCAGTAATCATCCACGTGTCCCTTTGTCGCTAATCCGTCTTTGCCCTGGTGCGTAGCGCTCAGCGGACACTCACCATCAGAACCACTAATTCCCGGGCCCCATGTGGAATTATTCAGGGGACATACTCCGCCGTTGGTGGGTCCAGTATATGTATTGGTGTAACCAGTCCTGTCATAATAGCCGTACATCATAGCCGCCGAGGTGGCAGAGCACCCGTAGCTCCAGTTAAAGGCTGGCACCTGGCTAAGAGTATTAATCCCCGCGGCAGTATGAGGTTCAGGGACGATGGCTACTGCTGCCTTGATTTCCGGCGGTCGTCCGGGAACAACAATTTCAGCTATCTCATTACCGTCTTCATCAACGAACGTCCTGACCAGATATGGATTTTCAGTTTGGGCAGCCGCCGGACTCATGCTCGCTAAGAAGGGAGCACTACCGCCTATAACTAGTGCCAGAATAACTATGACAGCTAATACGCTTTTAATTTTTGCCGTTAGCACCCTCCTGGTTTACTAGAGTGAGCTGGACCCGGATGCCATGAGTATCCCATTTTGCCTCAGGCAGCAATAATCATTACCACTATCTCTTTGTTGGTCAGTGTCACGAAGTTCAAGCAAACAGAAAAGGACACTACCCACCGCCAATTACCTGCGGTTTCAGTGTCCTTATTATTTATACCCGCATGTCCCCCCAACATATTGCTAAAGGCTATTTCACATGTTCAAAGGCAATATATGCTACCTTATATGCTTTGTCAAGTCCAGAATAGGAATGGATCAATGAGCAGCCCAAGTGTTGAACAAAACGCTAAATTGTTTAGATTGAGGTAAGGCTGACCTTATGTTTATTTTGTGCTAACATTGTATGAGTCTCTTGATGTCAGGTGATAAAGTCCGGGTAAGGGGTGTTGATCCGAAATGGGGCTAAGGGCGATACAGACAATTTTAATCCCGATTGCTCTACTTTCTCAGGGTCTGGGCGTTAATACCCCGATAATATTTGATTTCTTACCCAATTATCAGAGTATTTTTTGCCGACTATGGGAGCGACACAAGAACCCAATGAGCTGGGTTTGCCGCCCATTCTTTGGCCTTGTTATTGGTTACGGGGCTATACTACAAAGCTGGACAATCATCTTGATCGGCGTGCTTGGTATCGGCACCAGCTGGTTCTGGTTCCCCAAGTTGAAGAATACGCCTGTATGGGCGGAGGAATTCATCAATAAAGAGTTCGAGGTATTGACACCAAATAGCCGCTGGGACTTAAGACGAGTGATGCTGCCGTCTATCGGATTACCGCTTGGCTTAGCCGGTCTGGCTGGTCTCTTATGGTATCTCTCCTACCCTTGGAACTGGTCTGGTATTTTGATATTAGTAGTTGTAACCTTGCTGAAGATTGTCTGGAGTGCCAGGTTACAGAGCAGTGTATTCAAGCCGGTTACGTGGGTAACCTTGGTCGGGTTTGGCTTAGGCGCAGTTATTGGAGCGATCCTCTTTGTTTTGCGTGGCTAGATACTACTTTCGTCACGTTGTTAATTGATGTCTTGCCGTTTTACTGGGGAAGACATATCATTATGGGAGTAATTTTTAATAGCTATCTGATGGGAAAATGGAGAGTAAAAAACAATCACCGCCAGAAAATATATCAGAACTAGAAGACTCCTACTTCGAAGTTCAAGCCTATTGGGGCATGACCAAGCACATGGGGGGTTTAAGGGCTACCGAACAGCTGGTTAAGTTATGCCACATAAATCAGGATAAACATGTTTTGGTGGTCGGTTGCGGTGTGGGAGTTACTCCTTGTTACCTTGCCAAAAAGTATGGCTGCAGTGTAGTCGGTGTTGACCTTTCGGCAAAAATGGTTGAACGGTCAAAGGAAAGGGCTAAAAGGGAGGGCGTTGAGGGCATGGTTGAGTTTAGGGTGGCCGATGCGAAAAACCTTCCTTTCGAAGACGTTACCTTCAATGCGGTTATTTGCGAATCCGTAAACGCATTCATAGAAAACAAACCGAGAGCGCTAAGCGAATATGTACGCGTAATAAAGCCGGGAGGATATGTCGGGTTTAACGAGGTAACATGGTTAAAGACACCGCCTCAGGAGTTAGTTTCGTATCTAGACCGGATTATGAGTGCGGGATTCCTGACATATGAGGGCTGGAAAGAGTTGCTCGAAGGCTCCGGATTGAAGGAGACAATAGCGTTGGTTTATAAAACTAACGCCCTGAATCAGTGGATTAGTGAAGTCAGGCAGTTCGAGTTCTTGGATTTCACAAGAGCATGGTCTAGATATTTATACATGCTTATCAAAAGTCCGGCCAGCAGGAAGTTCACCAAAGAAGCACTGTCTTTCCCCAGGAGTATTTTCAGTCTGTTCAAATACTTCGGATACGGACTATACGTCGGCAGAAAATAAAGGACTGAACAATTAGCAGAATGTGACAATCTGAGTTTTTGTGAAATGTTCCCGCCCGCCAACGAATTGTTAGAAGCCGCATTGGAGATATCTAACACTGACTAGACTGAGGTCCCCGCAATGTCCTGATCAACAGCCCAACAGGTGGCGACAAATCATTTCTGCGCCTGAGCAACGTGCAGCCCCCGTTTGTTACCTGACGTCGCTACGCTCGTCCGGAGCCTGGTCGCGATCCCCAAGTCGCTGTGGAACGATACCGTGGTGGACATCACAGGAATCCGAAGCAACCGGCTAGACTAGGTGGGGAAAGCCGGGATAGCCATTCAACAGTATCTCGGGTCTGATTGGTCGAGTCTGCTTTTAGACAGACGGCATTGGACCCAGGTCTTTACATTATCGTTGACATCATGTATACTATTCATATCATATAAATGGTATCAATGGCTTAATATGACGATGCACGAGAAAGTTACAGGGCCATCGCATCGAAATCCAGGTATGGAGCAAAAGGGTATGGGAAACGGTAAGCCGGCATCTACCCAAGGCTGCTGCCCGAAGTGTGGCAGCAAAAGCATATATCTGGATTCCGACCAATACGGCTGGTTCGAACACTGTCTTCAATGCGGGTATCAGGGCGGGTCCGCAAATCATAGTAAGAAGTAACTGGCTTGTATCAGGTAAACAGATTGTCTTTGTCTTGGCTGGCTCTCACTCCGAAAAAAGATTTGGCCAGGAGGGGAAAACTATGGACAAAACGAAACTGATCGAAGAGGTGATCAAGCTTCAGATGGAGGTGAGCCAACTCTTGGGGCGATTCGCACATGAGTCATGGAAGGATCTAGACGTTCCACTGGCGCAGCTCAAAAGTCTATTCATGATTACCTGCAAAGGCAGCACCAACTTTAGAAAGCTGTCAGATGACCTCGGGGTAACTCCCGGAGACGTAACTGGTATTATCGACCGCTTGGTTAAACAGGGGCTGGTAAGCCGAGGAGAGGACCCACAAGATCGCCGTGTAATAGTGTTGCAGGCCACAGATAAAGGGCGGGCTCTTCTGGCTAACCTCAGAGAAAGCGGAGCGAATCAAATGGCCCAGATACTGGCTCGTATGAATTCAGAAGAACTTCGCTCCCTGTCTCATGGGCTTTCTGCTCTTATCAGATCGCTGAAGGAAACAAATGAGAACAGCTAATTCAATATAAACAACTTGCAATAAAAGGGAGGCGTGCAATGAACGAGAAACTGATTAACCGGGTCTTGCTCCCGGCGCTGGGCTGTGTCATCATGGTCAGCTTGGTGGCCTGCAGTAGTGCAGACACTAATAATAACGCACAAACAGCTACTATCAACAGTACGATAGCCCCCACCACCCAAGTACAAGCGGGTAGTGTTAATAGCAGCATGGTTGCCTTTACCAGTCAAGCGCCAGCGACCAATCCGAAGCAGAGTGACATAGCGCTGCACGTCATTGCTGACGGCAGCCTATCTTTTGTTGAACATAGAAAGTTGACCTTCCGCACGAGTGGTATTGTGGGCCAGGTAAATGTAAAGGAGCTGGACAAAGTAACTAAGGGGCATGTCCTGGCCAAACTTGATACCACTTCTCTTGAGCAGGCAGTGCGGGCGGCGGAACTCGGGGTAAAGGCAGTCGAACTGGCACAAGAATCCGCTCATATGGACCTCAAGCAGGCGGAATATGGCGTCAATGCTGCTGAAGCTGACCTCAAACAGCTACAGAATAACGTGAAATCCGCTACAATTGACCTGGAACAGGCTACCGATAATTTCAGGAAAATATCCTATCCCTACAACTACCACACCCTCGTTCTTGACGTGCCCGAGGCACTTGGATTCATGAAGGATGCTAGCCGAGAAGTAACCGATGCGTTACAAACAGGGCTGTCTGCTTATGAAGTGTCCAGAAAACTAAAGGATGCGCTGGATAATTTAACCAAGAGCCGGGAGCTACTGGCGCGTCATGGCTACGGCGATGATGTATTCGCAAGCGGGTATCTATCCATCGACAAGTTCTGGACACTGAGAGCTGCCCAGCTCCAGGTCGATAAAGTCCAACTGGCCTTAGAGAGCGCTCAAAATGTGGTTAGTAAATCGGCGCTGACCGTAGATAACGCCAAGACCACCCTGAATAAGGCACAGGTAGCGGCGGATAAGGTCAGCAATGACACGCTTATAGCTGAGAACAACCTGAATGTAGCTAAGACCAACCTTGAGAATGCGATAATAACTGCTCCCTTTGACGGCGTTGTCGCCAAGGTAAATGTTAAGGAGGGAGATTATCTGTCCCCGGGGAACTACGCTACTACAATCGCCGTCGAGATAATCGACCCAAGCCGTATGGAACTTAATGTTGAGGTGTACGAGCTGGATATACCAAATGTGGCGCTGGGGCAAAAGGTCGCTATCAGTGTGGACGCCTTGCCAGATGAGCGGTTTGACGGTGTGGTTACTTCGATTGGTTCACTGCCAAGTTCAGCAACTGGCGTGGTTTCTTATGAGGTAAAAATTGCCTTTGATGTGCCTCAGGACTCGGCACTAAAAACTGGAATGGGTGCTACCGCAGATATCACTGTTGAAAAACGGTAAGATAAACCCGCAGTTGAGGTTTTGGTTGCGGGCCTTTGATGCAGTGTGGCAGCCCGCCTGAAGGAGTAACCTGAATGTGGCTTTCAGATCTATCGATAAAACGTCCTGTCTTCATCACCATGGTCATACTGGCCTTGGTGGTGCTCGGAGGCGTCTCCTACGCACAAATGGGAGTGGATCTGCTTCCTGACATATCCCTGCCCGTGGTTGCCGTTCAAACGGTCTATCCTGGAGCCAGCCCGACCGAGGTAGAGGCTTCTGTCTCCATGCCCATAGAGGAGAGCCTGGGCTCTCTTAGCGGGGTCGACTCCGTTAGCTCATCGTCCAGCGAAGGTATGTCGCTGGTTATTGTCCAGTACAACCTGGAATATCCGGCAGCCAAGGCCGTGGAGGATGTGCGGACGAAAGTGTCTGCCGTGAGAGGTGGTCTGCCCCAGAATATCATGGACCCGGTTATTCTGCCTTTTGACCCCTCATCTTCACCTATTCTTTCCTTCGCCGTGGTGGAGAAAGATGGCTCGCTAGGCCTGGCCAAGCTCAGGAATCTGGTGGATGATGAAATCAAGCCCAGAATCCAGCACCTGGATGGGGTAGCTGAGGCGGCGGTGACCGGCGGTCTGGAGCGGGAGATTCAGGTACAGCTATCCCTTGACCGTCTGCGGGCTTTGGGAGTCTCACCACAGCAGGTAGTGGCAGCCATCAAGGCGGAGAACCTGGATATTCCTGGCGGCCGTCTCACCGAGGGCGGCACGGAACAACTGCTCCGCACTCCCGGCAAATTCCAGAGCGTTGAGGATATTGCACAGGTAGTGCTAGCTGACCAGGGAAAGGTGCAGATAAGCGATGTAGCCACCGTCAGTGATGGCTTCAAGGAGGTGCGTTCGTACAACCGTCTGGACGGGAAAGACAACGTCTTCATCTCAGTACGAAAGCAGTCGGGAACCAATACGGTAAAGGTGGCCAGCCAGGTTCATCAGGAGATCGAGCAAATCCTGAAAGAGTACCCTAACCTCGATATCGTGGTCGCCTCAGATCAATCAGATTTCGTGAAGCGGTCTACCCAGGACAGCCTCGTGGATCTGGGGCTGGGTGCCCTTCTGGCCGCCCTGGTCGTGTTTCTTTTCTTCCGCAACCTGCGTAACACCCTGATTACAGTAATCGGTCTGCCGGTCATTGTGGTGGCCGCCTTTTGGGGCATGAGTCTTTTCGGTTTCACCCTGAACATGATAACGCTTCTGGCTCTGTCGCTTTGCATCGGTCTTCTCATCGACGATGCCATTGTGGTACGAGAGAACATCTTTCGCCACATGGAGGCAGGTGAGAAGCCCAGGGTAGCTGCTAGCAAAGCCACCAGAGAGATCGCGCTGGCGGTGCTGGCTATGACCCTCTCCATCGTGGCCGTATTCTTACCCGTGGCGTTTGCCACCGGCATTGCCGGCAAGATGTTCCGCGAATTTGGAATCACCGTCGCATTGGCAGTGCTTATCTCCCTGTTCGAGGCCTTCACGCTTGCCCCCATGCTCTCGGCGTATTTCGCTCGTCGTTTGGAAAAAGAGAAAAGCACAACTACCCGGTGGGGCAGATTGTCAGACAAGATAGGAGGCTCATTTGACTCGCTTGTCCGCAGCTACCGGGGATTCCTGGACTGGGCTCTGTCTCACAAGGCTCTCACCCTGGCAGTAGCCGCCGCCCTCTTTCTGCTAAGCCTTGGCGCGCTGCCTCTGTTAGGGCAGACTTTCTTCCCCGAAATGGATACGGGGTGGTTTGTGATGGGGCTGAAGCTGCCGCCGGGCACGGCCTTAGGGCAGACAGACCAGACCGTCCGCGAGGTGGAGGGCATGCTTCTGCAGCAGCCGGAGGTAGAGCATGTATTCGCGACCGTGGGTACGAATACGGGTCCGGAAGAGGCTACCCTTAGTGTGAATATGAAGGGGAATGGTCATATTGAGGAGATGCAGCAACGCCTGCGAGACCGTTACGGAGCTATCGGCACCCTCAGCTTCAGCAGCGGCGGAATGGGGGAGGGGGGTCCCAGTTCAAGTCGTCCGATTCAGGTAGGATTGCGGACCAGCGGCTCTCAAGACGACCTTTATGAGGCTTCCCGGCAGGTTATGGAAGCCATCAAAGATGTGCCTGGGCTGGTTGACCTGGCCCGCAGTGTGGAGCCGGGCAAGCCTGAGCTCAGTATTCAGGTTGACCGAAAGCGTGCCGCCGATAGGGGGCTGAGTACAGCTCAGATCGGCTCCACGGTACGCACACTCGTTAATGGCGAGACAGCCTCCCAGCTATATCAGGGGGGCAAGGATGTAGATATTACGGTACGCGTCAGGGAGGCGGACCGGCAGCGCTATGAAGACCTCTTTTCGCTGACCATACCGTCACCAAGCGGAACCCAAGTACGATTACGCGACTTAGCCACCATATCGCCTTCTACTGGACCTAGTGTTATCGAGCGGCAGGACCGCGAGCGACAGATAATAGTGGGTGCTGGCTACGTAGGCAGACCCCAGAGTAAAGTGACCGCCGATGTCACGGCTCGCCTGAAAAACCTGAATTTGCCCCCGGGTGTTAGTGTCGAGTTTACCGGCTCAACGCAAATGGCGTCGGATTCTTTCAGCACCCTCTTCCTGGCACTGGGGTTGTCTGTCATTTTCATGTACATGGTGCTAGCCTCCCAGTTCGGCTCATTCCTCCAGCCGGTTGTCGTCATGCTGGCTCTTCCCATGGCCGCTATCGGCGCCTTACTGGCCCTTCTGGCCACCAGGAATACCTTGGACATTACCGCCATGATAGGCATCATTCTCCTCACCGGGATTGTGACCAAGAATGCCATCCTGCTGGTAGATTTCGCCAATCAGCAGCGAGAGCGGGGTGTCAGCCTGAAGGAAGCCATCTTATCGGCAGGAACCATCCGGCTTCGACCAGTTCTCATGACTACCCTCGCTCTCATCTTCGGCATGCTCCCGTTGGCCGTGGGGCTTGGAGCCGGGGGGGAGTGGCGCTCTCCCATGGCAATTACCGTTATCGGTGGTCTCATCACCTCCACCCTGCTCACACTGGTGGTGGTGCCCGTAGCCTACACCATCTTGGAGGGCATCAAACGGCGTCCAGTGCTGCCTAAGGATGACTCCGATGAGGAGGCCGTCTGAAAACACCTTTCCTTCTCCCGGGTGCTATCCGGCTATTTCGCTGCCGGCGGCGGCATCATTCACGTTCCGGCGCTAATACAACTCTTAGGTTTTCCTGCTCATGTTGCTACATCGACCTCTCACTTCGTGGTAGCAATAACAACCTTGGCCGCAGTTACGGTCCACGCAGTCACGGGTGCATTCACTGAGGGTGTCCGCAGGGCTGCGGTGCTTTCAGCCGGAGCGGTTATCGGGGCACAGTTTGGAGCTCGCTTATCTCAGAAGGTTTCCGGGGCATGGATTATTAGGCTGCTTGCGGTTGGGCTTGCTCTGGTTGGCATCCGCTTGCTGATTGCTCCGTTCTAGTCCGGCTACTACCATCCCTTAGCATTAAAAGAAATACAAGCCGACCACCGTGACTGTGGTTAAGGCCCTCTTTGACTAGAAAACTTGCTTATTTCGTCTAAGAGCCTCTCATACAAGAGGCTCTTTCTTTTTGCCTATTTTATTCTTCATCCCCTGGATTAGCCATATACCTGCTAGGTTATCAAATATAACGAAAGAGGCATCTGTTGGATAACAGTGAAATGGTCGGCCAAGTAACAGTCGTCTGAAATGTGCAGTCTAAGATAACTTTTGCTTGAATTGTTACCCATTGAACAATTGTCATTATTGTTCAGTTGGGGTCATACAAGCTTGTTTGGTTCAATCGGTTGCCGAAATGAACTTTTAAGAGAAGGTTTTAGTTCTACCTTTTGATACGCACGGCCTACCAGAAACCCAATACGAAACCATCAAAAAGGGCAGGTATTTAATAGAGGCGAGAGGTTTTCATCGCGGCACTTAAAATTAGAGCAAATCTCTTGGCACCAACACTTGGTATAGCGCTTACTTCTTTGACGTCTTTGAACCCTCTTAATCGCCTTTGCTTCTCCAAAATTCTTTGCGCAGCTTTTATAGTAAAGTCCTTATTCCCTGTAAGTGTAGTGACAGCTTCAACTATTTCCTCAGCTCTCCTCATTTTATTTAAAAAGTTCAGCATCCGTTCTGCCGATGCTGGGCTAATATTATTCGGTCTACGATTGGTTTTCATAACTTTCATATGTTTTTTCCTTATAGTATCTGAGTATCCAAGATAGCTTAAAACAGAGAATGAAAACTGAAAATAAGTGGAGTCAATATTCTCAATCGTTCCAGTGAGATTTCAATTTTCGTTGTTTAATTAATTTCTTAAAAGTAAAGAGTAGTAATCGCATTTAACTTCCCTTGAATGCGGCGCCCAGTGGATCACCACTGAAGCTATTTTTTTAATTATTATCAATTTGAGAACAAAAATATATCCACCTTTGGTACTTGCTTAAGTAGTACATTTATCCCCTATTTCATGCGCAATTCACTATAACTAAAAGCAAAGAGGGGTTTTAAACGAATCCAGCTCCGGAAGTTAACAAGTTAACCGGTGGTAAATAGTTGAAATTTCGATTCTCACCGATTCTCCAGAAACGTGAAGGGGTTTCCTTGTCCTGTATCGCTTCGTTTTTGTGGACCGGCGGAGTTGTCTTATGGTGTGGGGTTATGACTCATAATGACCATGTATATTTATCAGCCAGGCTCGTTCGATAAAGAACCACTAAGCAAACGTACTAACAATCTTTTTCTCTTTACCGGTTGTTTGTTGCCATCCTCTTGTGTTGAACTGAAGGCGTCGAGAATTATGACTTTCTCGGCACGAGTCTTACCCACATAGGGGATATTGGAAGGAACAAGGTACACGTCTCCATTTGTCAATCGCTTAGTCTTATCCCCAATGGTCACCTCGAGTTCTCCTACCAATATGAGTCCCATATGTTCATGTTGATGGCTGTGGACAGAAAACTCAGAGTTAGGCTCGGCGGTAACAAGGGAGAATATTATATTGTTTCCCCAGACCACGTGCGCTGACCATCCTGATGCCAATTTGAGCTTCTTAAAGTCCTTAGGGAAATTATAGAACAAGGATGTGCCTCCTTATCCGAGTTTTTGTTTCTAAACATTTATCCAGTAATACTTTATGTGCACTTTCTTCTCCTAAGTTATTTATAACTTATCCTACCTGCCACGTAAATCGCCCAGATAGGTTATAAATGATAGTAATTTAGTACCAGTCTCGATTAGTGTCTGAACCTCTGGGCGTGGGAATTTGGTTAAGAGTATGGATAGGTCCACCGGATGATTTTGCGATATAAATTGACGGCAAGATAAATGTAATTTAACATAAGATGTCACCGCCACCATCACCTAAGGAATGTCTGTCTGTTTTTGGGGAACTGTTTAATCTGGCATGTAACAGGCGAAATATCCGAGAAATAAAAAGGCCCTAGGGCCGGCGGGTGGAATGTAGTTACGAAACTGGAGGGGGAGATGGGCATAGCTAGTCCTCTTTACTCATAGACTCTACTTCGGTTTGCCACTGCGGGGCTTTATCTCTTACAAACCGCTTGGCTGGTTCCTCCTCAGTGCAAACTAGCATAGAATTTATGTTTACCCAAGTAACAAAAAAGTCTTCCGTGCTTAATCTTACATCATCTAAGTCATCATCCCATTTTACCGGGGTTATTCTGATACCGTACTCGTCAACGGCCTTCACTAGCCCAATATAGCAAGCACGTGGCGCCGTTCCTGGCATAATGCCTATTGCCACAACATGACCTGCCTTTATAGCCTCTGGTTTAGCCACATCTCACCCCTGCTCTTTCTAAAACAACAAAACTTTTACCACTGGCGGTATCTTCAACATCAAGAATATTTCCGTCCAAGCGCTCGGATAATTCGCCGTCTATTAGCAACACTTTGGAACCATCATGTTCAACAACCTGGTCACCAGGCACCTCTATGTCTATGGATAAGCCAAAATTGTCTGGTTGAGCACCACTAAGGAGTCTTATGCCGGCTAGCGGATGGTCAACTTTTTCATAGAGTATTTTCTTCAACTCATTTTTTGCGCCTTCGGTTACAATCAGCATTTTTACCTCCATACCCGGTTATTAGTTAGAGTCTACCCAAAGACATTGAGAGCCAAACGCACAGAACCTGGGTTTTTACTATTCGATTAGGCTAATGCCTTTAACATGATATATGTAGCGAGGTGGGATTCCACTTACTGCCCGATTCACCCTCTTTTTCAGGTGACATCGGCTTTTACGCTTATCCTCTAACTCAATGATAAAAACATCGCCCTCATTTAAAGATGCGTGGTCGTAAAGAGTAAGTTCTCCCCACC
>Ga0307379_10006675_pt1 | contig 15814 bp, 11 predicted proteins | sample UN2MG_FD_202237 | JGI IMG/M metagenome (GOLD analysis project Ga0307379, IMG submission 202237) | Soil microbial communities from Risofladan, Vaasa, Finland - UN-2 | ecosystem: Environmental > Terrestrial > Soil > Coastal area > Acid sulfate soil | place: Finland: Risofladan, Vaasa | collected... | reverse complement strand
AGAATTTGAAAAAGCAGCACAGATTAAAAATCAAATTAAAGCCATAAATTTTGTTGTTTTAAATTGGCAAAGTCTTAACCAAGAAAGCCTAGGTTTGAGTCTTGCTAAAGATGAACAGGAAAAAGTACTGATAGAAGCAAAAAAAATCCTGCCTCAAATCAGGCGTTTAAACAGGATTGAAGCTTATGATATTTCCAACCTTTATGGTAAGCAGGCAACGGGTTCAATGGTTGTTTTTGAAAATTTCGTTCCTAGCAAAACACAATATCGCCGTTTTAAAATAATTTTTAAGTTTGAACCTGATGATGTAGGGATGATGGAAGAAGTTATTAGTCGTAGACTAAAACACCGGGAATGGACTTATCCTCAGTTGATGGTAGTTGACGGTGGTAAAGGACAGGTTGGCGCAGCTTTTAATGCTTTAAAAAACAAAAACTTGGAAAAAAAGATATTTGTTTTGGGTTTGGCTAAAAAATCCAGTTCTGGTAAGGTTTTGGTCGGTAATGATGAGAAGATTATTAAACCAACGCTTAAAAACGGCTATATTACAAAATGGCAAGAAATAAAGCTTCAAAAAGATAACCGGTTTTTAAAATTGCTGCAGCAATTACGCGATGAATCTCATCGCTTTGCCAAGCAGTATCATTTATATTTGCGTAAAAAAGCCTTTAGTAAAGATAAACAGGGATAATTGTTGGAGAACTATTTTTAGATTTTTATTTTTATTACTTCGTCGGTTTTGAGATTTTTTTCAAGTGTTTTGTTTTTGGGAAGGATGGTAATTCTAAGAGGTAAAGACTCTATGCCCGGTTGTTTTTGGATTTCTAAATAATATTTTTTAGGCAACCTTAAGAATTTTTTCTCATAATCAATTTCTACTTTTGTTTCCTTAAGCGGTGGGACTTCTACAAAAAAACCAATTGATTTAATTTTTTTATCTTTATATTCCTTAGTTTCGACTCTATCTTTAAAATCCAGATCATTAATTTTAATCTGAACATTTTCCGCTTCTAAAGGGATGAAGACACGCAGGAAATTTTTATATGGTCCTCCCCAAAAATCTTTGAAATTTGGTCTTTCCCGGGGACTACTATTTATATAGCTTATTTTCAGTTTTTCCTTTACTGATGTTTTTTCAAAAACAATTTCTTGTTCTGCTTTTCTTTCTACGTAAGCGTCGGTTTTATTAGTCCCCAGGTTTGTATCAACAATATATAGATAGTCACTAATATTTCTATTTTTGTCCCGATATTTTCTCCTAAGGCCGCCATCCCAGTTTTGTTTGGTTATGAATTTCTGTAGTTTGGAATTATTAAAATTAAGCAAGATTTGCTTTTCCCTAAGCCCGGTTTTTATTACTTTAGCTAATTGAAAATATTGGTAAATATTGGCGTTTTTTAGCTTGAAAATTAATTGTTTGTTTAAAGCGGAAAGAAAATCTTTTTTTTGAGTTGAACCGGGGAAAAAATCTTTTTCTACTTGTTGCTGGGTAATCTCATAAAAATTGTCAGCGTTAATTTGAAGGTTATAGTCGGGTAAATCCAGAGGTCCAAATATTTTCACCAGCTCTTTGGCGACCAAAAAATTAACGGCAATCAAACCATCTGGTTTTTCCTCCCCGCTTTTTTGAAAAAACCAGGAAATTTGCCCGCTTGCCAGGGGAAAATCAGGTTCCCAATTGCTGTCCCTTAGCCGCCACCAGCCTTGCTTAAAGGCCTCTTGGATAGGCCAGGGAGGATCAACATGACCTTTCAGTTGGCCGTCAGGTACATAAATATCTTCTACTTGGATGTTTTTTAGTTTTGTATTGGTAAATTCGACTTTAGCATAAGAACCCATAAAACCGCCGCTGGGTCTGAGTTCAAAATTATTTTGGAGCAGAACAAAATAAACTTTTTGGCCGCCGGCAATCAGGATCACAGTTTTTTTAAAATAAAGAAAAGAAAAAACCAAACCCAGACCAAGAGCGAAAATCAACAAGCCAACCTTTAATTTACCTTTATTAATTCGTTTTAAAAATTTTAACTTTTTGATTTTCATAAACAAGCTTTAAAAAATCATAATCAAGATTATCGGTTTTGACCAATTCTTTTTCCTGCGGTCCCCAAAAAATATAATTTATGCTGTTTTGCTGTAAAAATTGTTTTGCTTGTTCGGTCTCCATTTTACCGGAAAAAAAGGAAACCTGCTTTTCCATTTTTTCAGCAAAATTCGGGGTTTGGAAAGAGTGGCCAAGATAAACTCGGCACCAGGTATGGGCCGGAAGATGATTTGCGGTAAGGAAAGCAGCAATCACTCCGTCTTCATCCTGAGTATTTCGATCAAGGAAATCATAAGCCTGTTTTTCTGCTGATGACTGATAGATCCAAGGATTAACTGTTTTTATTTCCGCTACCCTTTTGCTGAAGATAAAAAAATAATCGAATGACGATATAAACAACAATAGTGAACAAAGAAGGATAAAATTCGTTCTTTCTTTAATTAAAGTTTTAATTCCGATAATCGTTAGCATACTGGCGCTGACAAAAAGGTTTCTCAAAAAAAGTTTTTGAAAACCCAAAGGGAGGTATAAAAGAAAAAATTGGCTTAAAAACCAAACTTTAATAAATGTCAGCTTGCTGGTTTTGGCTGGTTTTATAAGGCTTACAAATAGAAAAGGGGTCATAAAACCGAACCCCAAAAGCATTAACAAAGGATTGGCTGACGATTGTTGTTGCTTAACAAGACCTTGAAAAGAGGGATTGAAGATAAAAGACTTAAGCGTTAAAAGGCCAAAAAAACCAGCAGCCATTCCTTCCAACAAAAGCGGAAAAAAATTGAAAGCTTGTTTTTTCCGCAAACTTAAAAGAAGAGAAAAAATAAAAGTAATGGTTAAAACAGCCAAAATCATGTAAACATGAAGAAAGCACAGCAATAAAGTAGAAACAAAAAGAGATGGGAAAAATTTTATTTTTCTTTCAGTAATGGTCTTAAAAGCAGTAAAAAGCGTCAGCAAATAAAAAATTGAAGAAACTGCTTCGTGAGGTCTTTTTAACTGGCTTACCAGCATAAAGCCCGTGAGATTAATGTCAGGAACCGCAATCCGGTTGAAAAATATCCAGCCTAAACCACCGCCAAAGACAGCTAAGCTAAAAATCAAAATAGTTTTTATATAGTCGGAAACAAAAAAATGAATAAACCGATAAAGCAGCCATAAAAAAATACTGCCTAAAAAGATAGCCGCTAAATGAAAGGTTAGAATATCAGATAAGGAGAAAAGTTTAGCCAGTTTACCCAAGATTATATAAGTAGTGTGGATAGGCGCACCCGGTTGTTTTTCGGTAGTGTAATAATTTTTAAAAAGCCAACTTTTTCTCCCCAGCCTTATCATATTGAAATAAGGATTTATATCCCAGGGGTCAAACCAGGAAACCTGTCCGGTATACCACATGTTTTCCGGAGTGTTTTTAAAACCCAAAAAATCGGGAAAATGGATTAAAAACTGGGCGGAAAAAATTAGGACAGCGATGATAAAAATTATAGGGATATTTTCAAATTTTCTTTTCATAAATAACTGCTTTTTGGTCTCGGTAAATTTCCTGCCACGGATATTTATCCGGACTAGTTTTAAGCTCAAGGTCCAGAAAAGTATTGGCACCGATAAAAAGATAATCTATTTTATAGGTTGCCAAAGTTTGTTCCCAGCCCGGCTGGTGTTGGATGATATTAAGATAAATAGTGTAAGGACTTTTGAATGTGGAAGTCGGCCAAGCAGGCATCCGGCCGTCAACAAAAAAAATTGAATCAGGCAATTGCCACTCTAAAAAACCACCCCATTCATAAGTATTATAAATAGTACCTTTTATTTTATTTTCCTTGATAAAATCAACTGCCTTACAAGGAAAAGGAAACTTTCTTTTTTGCTGGCAGTAATTTTTCCAGCTTAAATCGATAAGTAAAGTATTGGGTAGTTGATAAAAAAGTCCCCATAAAAAAATTAAAATATTAAAACTTTTGAGTAAGCTGGTGAAATTAATATTTTTGAACCAGTTTTTGGCAAAATTCGCGCTTAAGATAATCAAGCAGGTTACCATAAAGAAAAAGGGAAGGTTTCTTCTGGCGCTAAGTCCAAGGTAGAAAAATGGGAAAAGACAAGTAAATAGAAACCATTGCCACCAGTTTTTATTTTTTTGGGTTAAAAATATGATAAAAGAAAAAACAAAAAATAAAACTACTAAAAAATATAATGATCCCGGAGGCGGAACCCATTCGGCAATCAATTTATGCATCGGAACTTTCAAATGATTTAAGCCTTCCCACCAAATTTTAAGGCCATAGGGATTAAGCATGGTTGCCAAAAAAGAAAGCAAAAAATAAAAACAGTAAAAAGCAAATGATTTAGCTGAGGTCTTTTCAATTAAAAGTTTAATTAATTGAACTAAAAGGAAAATCAATAGAATCATTATTCCTAAAATAAACCCACCGTGCAAATTAGCCCAAAAAAGAAAAATCAAAGGTAAGAAAAAATACTTTTTTGAAGTTTTCAAAATCCAGAAAATTAAAGCTATTCCTAGTAAAGAAAAAATTTGGGCACGCCACCCCAGGCCAAAAACATACCATGAAGGAAAGGTAATCAGAATAAAGATAAAACCGGTTTGATAGATATTTTTTTTTAAAGTCAAATATAAAAGATAAAAAAAAGCCGTAAAAATCAGGCCATTACCGAAACTTAAACCGGAAAATCCCGCCAAACGATAAATGACAGCGCTTAGTATTTGATAAAGGCTATAAGAATTTGGCCAGTGATAATCAAAAAGTAAAACCGTTAATTTGTTTTCCGTTAAAAATTTTCCTTGGCTTAGAAAATAATCACCATACCTAAGATGCCAACCCAAATCAGTATCGTTTGGAGGAAGAAAGAAAAACATAAAAACGCCGAGGAAAAAAATTAATTTCCAGGATATATTTCGAGTAATGGGTTTTAAACTCCAGGGGCGGAATCCTGAACCCTTTTTTCGACCAGACTCGCCTGCAACGCTATGCGCAGCATTGCGGGCAGGGAAGGACGGAGAATTAGACTCTCGCCCGCCTAAATATTCGCAATGCGAATTTTTGGCGGGGTTAAAAATAAGCTTCATTGGCCACCGGTGCCCCGTAAAAATATTGCCTGCCATGGTTTGTAATAAGAATAAAAGGTTCGTTCTTGAAGCACGGTTTCACCTCGGACTACCCGCCAGTCAAAAGCTGTCTTGGCGCCCCAGGCAGACCAGTCAATTTGTTTGACTACTCCAGCAGGTAAAGTTGGGTCGTCTTGGTAAAGGTCTGGTGGTGGTGGATTCTGGTCCCAGATTCTTGTCTGCGAAACAGTGGCTATCCGGCCGTCAGACGTACCGTAAAGACTATAGGTAAGCTTCACATTAGCGGTATCAACCTTAGTTTGAATCAAGATGTGCTGAGGAGTATCGTTTTTAAATTTAAAGTCAGGTGAGGGTGCAAACACGGTTGCATCCACGCCGACTTGATATTTTTGTTCGTAATAACCGACTCGGTAAGCATGAGCTTGTCTTTCTTCAATCGGTAAACCGGCATTCAAAGCCGCCCGAAAAAGAGTGGTTGATACCTGGCAAACTCCGCCGCCGTCGCCTAAAACCGTTCGGCCTTCCCTAATTACCCAAGCTTGCTGATAGCCGGTTTGGGCAGAAACATCTCCTAAGGCTTCATTTAGGGAAAATGTTTGTCCCGGAGTAACAAGTAGGCCGTTAATTTGACTACTGGCAAGTTTAATATTATGAATTCTGGAACTGATTGATCCCCAAAACCATGACTCGCCCTGGCCGATAAGTTCTTTGATGCCGAGATTGTTCACATTCTCGGTGCCGATTTTCGGCTTGGTTAAAATCACCGGTAAGTCAATAGTTAAAATTTTTTCCTGTCCTTTTTCCAGATTTTCAAGCCCTTGTCCAAAAAGCAGTTTGGTTTTTTCCTGATTCAGCGCCTGGCCGTTTTTGGCAGGCATGAATTCAATTACTTTACCGTTTTGAAAATTAAACAGGGCATTTTCGGCCGGCCGGTCGACCGATTGGGCCAACTGACTGCTGAAACTGGCAATTTTTTCCTGGTCAAAGCTGTTCGTAAAAGCCAAAAAATTGATTAATTCTGCCTCATTCAGTTCCCACGAATTTTTTTCAAACGAAAGAACAAGTTTTTTCCCCAAAAGCTTTTCCGCCCTAGTTTTGGTAGTTTCTACTTGTTTTTCAGCGATTGTTGGTAAAAGCTGCTCAACCGGTAAACTGATGTTTAATTTAAGCAGTTTAGCCAATTGATGATTAATCGTTTCTTTAAGTTTTATTTGTTTGAGCTCTTTCCCTGGTTGACCGCTTTGAATACTAATTTTTGATCTTCCTTGTTCATCTTTTATAAGCTGAATCGATGGAGGAATTGAAGGAATATCAATCTGACCGCTGATGCTGGCAATAACTGCTTCCAGTAAGGATTGATTGATTTGATAATCAAAATCCAAATTAACCTTTCCTCTAAGGCCATCTTTTTTATCCAGAACATCTTTTTTAAAATTTCCTGTTCGGCCGGTAAGATAAGCTTTACGGGCCGAATCAAGAGGTAAATAACGTAATCCCAGGTTTTCCAAGTTTATCTCCCAATTCTGTTCTTGATAGTTTAGTTTAAGAATGTTTTCCCGCCCTAAGGTTGCTTGCTGCAAAAGTTCCTCAGTCTGTACAAGGTTTCTTCCTCCCAAATCAATATTGGCTACTTTTACTCCTGGATAGATTCTTTGCCGAAAAAACAGGTGAAATTCAACTATAATCAGGAATAATAAAATGATTATTGCCCCTCCAGTAATTAGACAGACTTGCAACCAATAAGGAAGTTTAGGTATGATACTCTTACGTTTTCGTGGCATATTTTTAAGATAACATGAGCAGTAGTGATGATTCAAACATTAAGCCGGTTTCCCAGCCGGTTACACCGTCCAGCGGAGCGGTTGTTCCTCCTTGGATATCTTCTCCGGTTCAGCCGACTCAATCTCAACCGGTTCCGCCAAAAGAAACGCCTTCAGTAAAAGAGGAGGAAACTCCACCCCAACCGGTACAACCTCCAAGGGCAACCATTAAAAAATCTCCTTTTGCCAAAATTGTACCTTTATTTTTTATTATTTGTTTAGGGATTGGGTTATTTTTTTTAGTCAGTAAAGTTATTTTACCCCTAATTAAGAAAGATAAAAATGGACAGTCAGATACGACGCAACAAGAAAAAGAAATTACTTTAACCTATTGGGGGCTTTGGGAACAAAAAGAGATTATGGAGCCGGTCATAAGCGAGTATCAAAAAAACAACTCCAATATTACTATTCAATATATTCAACAGTCATATAAGGATTACCGGGAAAGACTCCAGTCAGCCTTAGCCCGCAACGAAGGGCCTGATATTTTCCGTTTTCACATAAGCTGGTTACCGATGCTAAGAAAAGAGTTGGCTCCCGGCCCGACAGAAATAGCAAAAAAAATTAATCTAAAAGAAAACTATTATCCCGTGATATCAGAAAAGCTTGAAGTTAGCTCTCAGATTTTTGGTGTTCCTCTTGGTTTCGATACGCTAGCGCTTTTTTACAACAGCAAAATTTTTTCTCAAGCAGGCAAGACTTTTCCTACCAATTGGGATGAACTTAGACGTACGGCTTCGGATTTATGCGTGGCTGACAGTAAAGATAAAACCTGCAAACCGGGAGAAAAAATTTTAACTGCCGGCGTGGCCTTAGGAGCAACGAGTAACGTTGATCACTTTTCTGACATCTTAGGGTTGATGATGTTGCAAAACGGCGTTGATCTTTCCGACCCGACAGGCAATTTAGCAGAAGATGCTTTAAAGTTTTATACTTTGTTTGTTACAGATGATGGTGTTTGGGATGAGAGTCTGCCTTCTTCAGTTTACGCTTTTGCTACGGAAAAAGTGGCGATGATTTTTGCTCCTTCCTGGCGGATCCATGAGATTTTGCAAATTAATCCCGACCTCCAGTTTAAGACCGCTCCGGTTCCGCAAATTTCGGAAAAACAAATTGCCTGGTCCAGTTTCTGGGTCGAGGGAGTTTCCAATAAAAGTCAAAATATAAAGGCAGCTTGGGAATTTCTAGACTATTTTTCTTCCAAAGACACGTTGGTTAAATTTTATAATCAGGCAACCCAATTGAGGAAATTCGGTGAGCCTTATCCTCGGCTTGACATGGCGTCCCAATTGGAAGATGACCCTTATGTGGGTGCTTTTGTAAAACAGGGACAGTGGGCAAAAAATTGGTATTTATGTTCTTATACCCACGATAACGGTATTAACGATAAAATCATTAAGTATTTTGAGGATGCGGTTAATAAAGTCCTTAAAGGAGAAGGAGTGGCGAGCGCTTTAGAGCCGGCTGCTCAAGGAGTAGCTCAGGTTTTGAATCAATACGGGGTTAAATGAGTGATCTTCGTAAGGATATTTTGAGAACTTTGGTTTACCATGATGTTTTTGACTATTCCCTTACGTTGGAGCAAATCTTAAAATTTTTTTTGCCAACTTCAAAAACCGTTGCCCTAAATTCAAAATTACCATCAGAGATTAAAAAGTGGTTAAAAAGACTTCAGCAAGAAAAAAAAGTTTTTAAAAAGGAGAATTTTTATTTTCTTTCTTGTAGCACCACCTCCAAAGAGGCTAATTTAAAAGACAAAGCTGATCTTAGAAAAGAAAGAGAAAAATATGCTCAACAAAAATTAAAGGTTGTTGTAAAAATAGTAAGGGTTTTAAGATACATCCCTTGGATAAAACTGATTGCCCTAACCGGTGGTTTGACGATGAAGAATTCGGATAAGGACGACGACATTGATTTTTTGATTATTACCAGCAAAAACCGGCTTTGGTTGACAAGACTTTTGGTAATAGTTTTTCTGGAAATATTAGGAAAAAGAACTAAACCAGGGTCGGCTAAAGCAAAAGATAAAATCTGTCCTAATTTATTCTTAGATGAATTGGCTTTAAGCATGCCTTTAAGGAAGCGCAATCTTTTTATTGCTCATGAAATTTGCCAAATGCAGCCGGTTTTTGATCGCGATCATACTTACAAAAAGTTTTTGCAAGCAAATATATGGGTAAAAAAATACCTGCCTTGTGCTTTAATTGAGATGAAGGGCAATTTTTTATATAAGCAAAAACTTGGACACAAGACCGCTCGTTTCTGGTTGCTGGATTTTTTGGAAAATCTGGCTTATAAAACCCAGCTCAATTACAAGAAGCTTAAAAAAAACTTTCCGGAAATATCTCCTCACTATGCCTTTTTCCATATTCTTAACCAAGAGAAAAATATTTTAAATAAATTCAGGCAAAAATGCCTTATTTACAGGTTATACAATTCAAGTTAGTTTTTGTGTTAAACTGAGAGGGAAGAAAAATGAAGAAAGCAAAGCTTTTTGAACAACTTACTTCAGGGAAAATCCGCTGTTTAGCTTGCCAAAGATATTGTCAAATTACTGATGACCAGGTTGGGTTTTGCCAAACAAGAATAAACAAAAAAGGTGGACTTTTTTCTTTGACTTACGGTATTTTAAGCGGTCTTCAAATTGATCCGATCGAGAAAAAACCACTGTATCATTTTTATCCCGGAAGTGAAGCTTTATCCTTTGGCTCTTATGGCTGTAATTACCGTTGTAAACAATGCCTGAATTCTTACTGCTCTTGGGGAAGCCCGGCAAGGGATATCTTGCAGACACTTAAAGCAAGAAGCGAAAAGAAAGGAACAACAACTAAAAACTTAAAATTTGTTAAACCAGAAGAAATCGTCAGCTTGGCAATTAACAAAGGTTGTGCGGCAGTAGCTTTTACTTACAATGAACCTTCAATCTGGGTTGAGTATGTTTATGATTGTGCCAAGTTATGCCGGCACAAGGGTCTTCATACTCTTTTTGTTACCAATGGTTCTTGGTCTGAGGAATGCCTTAAATTTTTAAGCCCGGTGATTGAAGCGACGAATATTGATATTAAGGGTTTTTATCCGGAAACTTATGCTAAAATGGGCGCTTTTTTCGGTGATTTATTAAAAATAACAGAATTGGCAGTAAAAAAATATAAAATCTTTACTGAACTAACTACCTTGGTTATTCCTACTATTAATGATTCGGAAAAAGAGTTAGAGCAAATTGCTCAGTGGATTGTTGTCAAGCTCGGACCGGATGTTCCTTGGCATTTGTCTCGCTTTGATCCTGATTTAGCGCCGGATAAGGAATTCAGGAAGTTATCTGACACGCCAATTAAAACTCTGAAAAAAGCTTATGAAATCGGTAAAAAAGCCGGTCTGAAACATATTTACGTTTGGGCGCCACCTAAAAGCTTTGGAGAAGAGTTATTTAGCATTGGTAATACTTATTGTCCCCAGTGCGGAAAATTGGTGATAAGAAGAAATGCTTGGGAGCCGGAGATAGTAGGATTGGATAAAAATAAATGTAAGTTTTGCGGCTTCAAATTGAATTTACGTCTTTAAGGTGAAGCGATTTCGGATTGTTAAAAGCGACCTAAAAACGCTATAATACCTTTAATGGAAAAGCAAGTTTTAGAAATAAGAGTTCCTAAAGATAGCGAAGAGACTCCTGAGGCAGCGGCTGCTTTATTTGCCAGTCTTTCCAACATTAAATCTTCTTTTTGGGAAAGAATTTCCGGCAAGGAAAAATGCTTCACTTTTGAGATTACTTTGGACAAACAAAGCATCCATTTTTACGCGGTGGTAAATTTGGATTTCGAACCGTATTTTGTTTCCCAGTTAACTGCCCAATATCCGAAGGCAATTGTCGCTCGGGTAAAGGATTATTTAACCGAATGGCCTTTGGCAAAGGCGGACTTAGGTCAATTGGTCCTAAGCAAGAGTTATTATTACCCCTTAAAAAGCTACAAAGACTTCCAGGATATTGATCCTCTCTCTTCGCTTTTGGGCACTTTGGCCAAGGCCGGGCCCGATGATAAGGCTTTAATCCAGTTTTCTTTGACACCGGCTGGGAGTAGCTATGCTAGTTCAACCAGGAAAATTTTAGATAAAGGTATACCAAGTGCTGATGGCGAGCACACTAAAGCGCATCCTCAAGCCAGGTTATTTGAGCAGAAAATAAGCCAAAAAGCCTTTAAAGCAGGTTTGAAATTACTGACTATTTCCGTTGATCCAAAGGCAAGCAGTGCTTTTTTGAATCATTTGGCCGGAAGTTTTGGCAACTTGACTTCCGGAGAAGGCAATTCACTGGAGCTTAAAAAACCCAGGGCAAAAAAGAAATTTTTAATGTCCATCTTAAACCGTCAGCTTAAATATGTTCCCCGTTGGCAATTTTTAAATATCGAAGAAATAGCCACCATTTTCCATTTACCCAACGAGACTTTAAGCAAAATAAGAAATATTGCTTGGGGCGGTACAATGGCGGGAGAACCGCCGGAAAACTTACCGATTGCTTTAGGTTTGACCGAAGCGGAGAAAAAGGAGATTAACTTTTTTGCCAAAACTGAGTTTAAAAACCAACTGACTAATTTTGGGATTAAACGGTCGGATCGCCGAAAACACATTTATATTATTGGTAAGACCGGTACCGGTAAATCAACCTTAATTGCCAACATGGCCATTAATGACATGAGGAATGGCGAGGGTGTGGCGGTTATTGATCCCCATGGAGACTTATGTGAAATCTTACTGGATTATGTTCCCTCTTTTCGTTTAAATGATGTTTGTTATCTTGATCCCTCAGACAGGGAGCACCCTTTCCACCTTAATCCTTTAGAAGTTAAAGAAAAAGAACACGCAGAACTGGTAGCTTCAGGAATTGTGGCTATTTTCTACAAACTTTATTCTTATTCTTGGGGGCCAAGATTAGAATATATTTTGCGCAACACGATTCTCACTTTGGTTAATCGACCGGGAAGTACTTTGGTTGATGTGCCGAGAATTTTGGCTGACGATTCTTTTCGCCAAAAGATAGTGGAAAAATACTCTGACGGCACTTTAAAAAGCTTTTGGCTCAATGAATTCAACAAAATGCCCGACAAGCTACGGTCGGAGGCGATCTCGCCGATTATGAATAAAGTAGGTCAGTTTGTGACTTCACCGATGATTAGAGGAATTATTGGTCATCCCCATTCAACTATCGACCTTGAAGAGTTTATGAATCAGGGCAAGATTTTGCTTTGTAATTTTTCTCAAGGAAGATTGGGTGAGGACAATGCGGCTTTGCTGGGAGCGATGTTTATTACCAGAATGCAATTAGCGGCAATGAACCGGGTAAAGGTGGCAGAAGAAAAAAGAAAAGATTTTTATCTTTATGTTGATGAGTTTCAGAATTTTGCCACAACCTCATTTGTCAAAATTGTATCCGAAGCCAGAAAATACCGGCTTGATATTTGTGTGGGTAATCAATACATTGGTCAACTGCCTGAAGAAATTCAAAAAGCAATTTTTGGCAATACCGGCACCTTGATTGGTTTTTTGGTCGGCGCTCAAGATGCCAATCTTCTCTCTCGTGAGTTTGGCAAAGAATACGAAGAAGAAGATTTGGTTAAGTTGGGCAATTTTCAGGTAATTATTAAACTAGCCATTGATAATCTAACCTCGACTCCATTCTATTCTTTGACCCTACCTTTACCCAAATGCCGCAATAAAAATCGGGAAAAAGTTCTTCAATTATCCCGTGAACGTTATACCAAGCCGGCCCGGGATGACAATGATTAATGTCTAAGATAGTTTCTTTGATCAAGATAAAAAAAATACTTGCTACTCGTTTCCCATCTGCTTCTATTGTTTTGGTGACTGGTTGTTTTGACTTGCTCCATAAAGCACATAAAGATTTTTTAAGAGTAGCCAAAGCTCAGGCTGATATTTTAGTCGTTGGTTTAGAATCGGATAAAAGGATTAGGCAACTTAAGGGTCAAGCAAGACCAGTTAATTCTTGGCATGAAAGAGCGGTGGCCCTGGCCGCGCTTAAAGCTGTAGATTTTGTTTTTCCTTTACCTAAAATTTTTAATAAAGCCGTTTGTCATCAAAGATTACTTCAATTAATTAAACCAAAGGTCCTGGCTGTTTCTGAAAACAGTCCTTACCTTGCGGCAAAGAAAAGATTAGCGAAGGCTAGCGGGGCGAGAATTTTTATTTTTCCCTTTAATCCCAGATATTCGACTACCAAGATCTTGACCCCAAACCATTCCTGCCTGTAAAACGGTCTTCACCTGTTATTATATGCACGTCAGGCTTAGGGTCGACGGTTTGAACCCAACGTGATTCAGGCCTTGACAAAATGAGTCTTAGTTTTTAAAATAGCAATTGCTATCAATGATTGATAGTTTTTTGTTAATAAAAAAATTAAAAATTTTTATACCAAAGGAGACCTAAATGACAACCGCAATTTCGAAACTTAAACCAACCCAAGGTTATGTTTTACTCGAACCAATGACGAGTCAGAAAAAAACTGCTTCCGGTATTTATCTGCCCGATTCTCATGATGAAAAACCCCAGCAGGCAAAAGTTTTAGCGGTAGGTTCAGATAATCCCAAAAGAAAAGCGCCTTGTAAAAAAGGTGACTTGGTAATTTATAAAAAATGGGGTGGTGACGAAGTGAAGCTTGGTTTAGGAGAAAAAGAATACTTGTTTGTTAAATTTGAAGATATATTAGCGATTATTAAATAAGGAGACAATATGGCAAAACAATTAAAATATGACGATGACGCTAGAAAATCTTTAGTTAACGGCGTAAATAAAATGGCTAAGGCAGTAGGAACGACTTTGGGTCCTAAAGGCAGAAACGTTGCTTTAGATAAAAAATGGGGTGCGCCAACAGTCACTCATGACGGTGTTTCCGTGGCTAAAGAAATTGAGCTTGAGGACTCTTTCGAGAACATGGGTGCACAATTGACTAAGGAAGCGGCTGAAAAAACTTCAGATAAAGCCGGTGACGGTACCACGACCGCGACCCTTCTTACGGCGGAGATAGTTAATGCGGGTATGGTCGCTCTTTCTAAAGGCGCTGACCCGATGGCTATTAGGAAAGAGTTGGAAAGCGGAGCAGAGGTAGTTATTAAAGAAATTAAAAAAACGGCCAAGTCAGTAAAAACAGATGCGGTTATTGAACAGATAGCTAACATTTCTGCTCAAGATACGGGGATTGGCAGCAAAATTGCTGAGGCATTAAAAAAAGTAGGCACAAATGGCGTGGTTACGGTTGAAGAAGGCAAAGGTTTGGATGTTACCATTGATTATAAAGAAGGAATGGAATTTGATAAAGGTTATGTTTCTCCTTATCTTGTTACTAATGCCGACAACATGGAAGCAGAAATAGAGGATCCTTACATTTTGATTACTGATCAGAAAATTTCTGCTGTTGCCGACTTTTTGCCTTTTTTGGAAAACTTGGTAAAAGTCAGTAAAAACTTAGTGATTATTGCCGATGAAATTGAAGGTGAAGCTTTGGCCACTTTAGTGGTTAATAAGCTGAGAGGTGCTTTCAATGTCTTGGCAGTTCAGGCCCCTGGTTTTGGTGACCGTAGGAAAGAAATGCTTGAAGATATTGCTGTTTTAACCGGAGGGACGTTAATTTCCGAAGACACTGGTCGCAAGCTGGATTCTATCCAAGCTGAAGATTGTGGTCGAGCTGATAAAGTTTGGGCTGATAAAGAAAACTGCCGTATTATTGGTGGCAAAGGCAATAAAAAAGCAATCCAGGCAAGAATTGCGGCCATCAGAAGAGAAATTGAGACAACTGATTCGGAATTTGATAAAGAGAAACTGGAAGAGAGATTGGCTAAAATGGCTGGCGGAGTGGCCGTAGTTGAAGTCGGTGCTCCTTCCGAGATAGAGATGGAAGAGAAAAAATCGCGCGTTAAAAACGCGGTTGCCGCTACAAAAGCGGCTATCGAAGAAGGGATTGTTGCTGGCGGCGGGATTGCTTTATTAAGAGCCAGAGAGGCGCTTAAGAAAAGTGATGAGTTTGAAGCTAGTGGCTGGCAAATTCTTTACAGTGCTCTAACGGCGCCGGCAATTGGTATTTTGACCAATGCCACTCCAAACTGGAGCGAGATATATCAGGGCTTGGTTAACGGTAGCAAAAAAGCCAATGATTTGACCTATGGTTATGATGTAATCAGGAAAAAATACGGAGATCTGCTGGAACTGGGAGTAATTGATCCGGTTAAGGTCGTCAGGTTAGCCTTGGAAAATGCAGTTTCCGTAGCCAGCATGATTTTAACTACCGGAGCTTTAGTTACAGATCTGCCTGAAAAAGAAGATAAAAATCCAGGAATGCCAGGTGGCGGCATGCCAGGCGGTATGGGCATGTAATTTAGAATTAGAATAAGGATTTAAAATCAGTCCCGCACCAGAATTGGTGCGGGATTTTTTTATTCACCCAAAGCAATTTGCGGTTTATGGTGTAAATTACAATTTACACCATAGAATTCCGGGAACAACATCAACAGGGTTGATATTACCTTCTTTGGTATTATAAATTTCCAAATGAAGATGGGGACCGGTAGTTCTGCCGGTCATTCCAACATTAGCTAAAAGAGTAGTTTTTTTTACTTTATCACCAGGCTGAACCATAATTTGTTCAAGGTGGGCATAAAGTGACTTATAACCATCGTTTTGTTCAATGACTAAAAAATTGCCATAACCCCATGTAGTATATTCAACTAGGTAAACTTTACCTTCAGCAATCGGATATACTTTTTCACCCATAACAGTAACAATGTCTACAGCCGGATGGTACCAATTATATCCTTGAGAGAGCCAGCCTTGAGTTGGTTTTTGGTAGGTTGTTTCCGTGGTGATGGCTTTTTCCGG
>Ga0307379_10006674_pt1 | contig 15817 bp, 9 predicted proteins | sample UN2MG_FD_202237 | JGI IMG/M metagenome (GOLD analysis project Ga0307379, IMG submission 202237) | Soil microbial communities from Risofladan, Vaasa, Finland - UN-2 | ecosystem: Environmental > Terrestrial > Soil > Coastal area > Acid sulfate soil | place: Finland: Risofladan, Vaasa | collected... | reverse complement strand
TAGGGCTGGCTTAGAAGCGGGTGATATAGCCGCTATCGGCATAACTAACCAGAGGGAGACTACTATAGTCTGGGATAAAAAAACCGGTAAGCCGGTTTATAACGCTATCGTATGGCAATGCCGAAGGACTGCTCCTATATGTGACCAACTTAAGAAAAAAGGGTTGGCAGAAATTATCCAGAAAAAGACCGGGCTGGTGGTTGATGCCTATTTTTCTGGTACTAAGATTAAATGGATTTTAGATCATGTAGGCGGGGCCAGAGAGAAAGCCGAAAAAGGAGAAGTTCTTTTTGGTACAGTAGACAGCTGGCTTATCTGGAATTTAACCAAAGGTAAAACTCATGTAACTGATTATTCCAATGCTTCCCGGACAATGTTATTCAATATTCATAACCTTGATTGGGATGAGGAAATATTAACAGAACTGGATATCCCCCGAGAGATGCTCCCCAAAGTTCTGCCCTCGAGTTATATTTATGGAAGTTCAGATAAAGAGATATTCGGAGCAGAAATTTCTATCTCCGGAGATGCCGGAGACCAACATGCCGCTCTTTTCGGCCAAGCCTGTTATGAGCCGGGTATGGCCAAAAACACCTATGGAACCGGATGTTTTATCTTGATGAATACCGGAAAGAAAATTATTCCCTCCAGGAATGGTCTTTTGACTACAATTGCCTGGGGGGTTAATGGTAAAGTAGAATATGCCTTGGAAGGGAGTATCTTTATCGGCGGAGCAGTAGTCCAATGGTTAAGAGATGAAATCGGGCTGATAAAAAATTCTAAGGAAATTGAAAAATATGCGCTAAAAGTTAAAGATACTACTGGAGTTTATTTAGTCCCTGCTTTTGTGGGTCTTGGCGCTCCTTACTGGGATATGTATGCTCGGGGTATCATTGTAGGGCTAACCCGGGGGGCAAAGAAAGAGCATATCTTAAGAGCAGCAGAAGAATCCATAGCTTATCAAAGCCGTGATGTCCTGGAAGTTATTCAGAAAGATTCAGGGATTCATTTGAAAAAATTAAAAGTGGATGGCGGGGCAGTTAGAGACAGCTTCTTGATGCAGTTCCAATCGGATATCTTAGGAGTTCCGGTAGTAAGACCTAAAATTGCAGAGATTACTGCTTTAGGGGCAGCATATCTTTCTGGTTTAGCGGTTGGTTATTGGAAAGACAAAGAGGAAATTGCTCAGAAATGGAAAATAGATAAAGAATTTTCCCCCAAGATGGATGAAAAAACAAAAGAAAAATTATATAAGGGCTGGAAGAAAGCAGTCAGCCGATCTCTAAACTGGGAGGACCCCCTTTAAACGCACTTCAATTTTCGAAAAATCAGCAATTACGACCCCCATTTTTAGCCTATTTTTACCTCCCTCGAATTACGAAACCCTTATAAATAGCCACTTTCAGATTTTAAGATGATGGAATTTTAATCAAAAAAGTGCCATTTTTGAGGGGTAAAGTATAAGTTAAGGAAAAATTTGCTCGTACAAGCAATTCTCGCATTATTCTCTTGAAACCCTTATTTTATAAGGCTTTCAGGAAGGTATTTTCCCACAAGTTTTACACCTTTTCCCCATTTATAAGTAAACATTGTTAGTTTTAATCCCTCTAACCGTAAACTTTTCTTCCAAAAAAGCAGGACTTTTGATAATCAATGCAGTATATAAATAATAGATTGTTTCTATGAAAGAATCGGCTCCGTCCAAGGCGGATACTGGAATGGTGTTGAGAAATAAAAAATGAAAAACGAAGAAAAAATATCGACGAGAAACCAAAAAAGAAGCCAATCTGACCGGCCCTGAATTCAAAGAAGAATTTGCTGGATTTTCTCTCTACATGAGAAAAGATTATTATACCGAAGAAAGACTCAAAGAAATGGGACTTAATGATAGCAGATAAAAGCTGTAATGTATGTGAAAGAAAAAGGAAAGATAACCAATAAGGAATATCAAGAGTTGAACGGGGTGACTAAAAAGACTGCAAGTCGTGACTTAGGAGTTCTAACAGATAAGCGTATATTGGGAAAGGTTGGATCTACGGGGAAAGGAACATATTATATTATGAAATAAACCGGCCAAAGGGGACATAAAGGGGACATAAAGAGGACAGTTTTTTTGTTCTTTGTCCTATCACGACTAATGTGTTTTTGTATTTTTGGCTTTATTTTAATACTAGCCACTATTCACTAACGACTAATTCAATTGGTTAATTAATGTATTTATAACCATATTTATTTTCTGTTTGTTTATATGGGCAGGATTTATAAGCAATTAGTAGAACAATAAATGTAAAGTCGTCTTACCTGCTGAAGTATTTGAATTTTAAAATCTTTGCCAAGATTCGATTAAAGAAATTGTGGATATGAGAAAGAGATATAAATAGAGGACTTTACTAACCTTTTGTCGTAATAATATTAAGATGTAGAAAAATTAAAAATGGCTAACTCTTTTGACTGTTGGTAGCGATTTAATAAGGTAAATATATATTCTAGAAGTGTGACAAAGAACCATCCCTTGTCACATTAGAAGAGTAAGGAGCATATAATGAAAAACATTAAAGATATACCGAAATTTGATAGACCTCGGGAAAAAATTGATAGAAATGGGCCTCAAGTACTTTCAGATATAGAACTTCTGGCTGTTTTGCTCGGGAGTGGGATAAAAGGCAAAGATGTATTTAAAGTAGCCAAAGATATATTAAAATTAGTTCAGAAAGATTTTAATGGTATTAATGTAAAAAGCTTAAAAAATATTGATGGCGTTGGAGCCGCTAAAGCGTCACAGATAATAGCAGCCATTGAATTTTCAAAGAGATTTTTAATTAAAGATAGAATAAAGATTACCTGTTCAAACGATATTGTAAAAATGACAGAAGAGCTGAAGGATAAAAAACAAGAATATTTTCTTACCTTTACTTTGGATGGAGCACATAATCTTATCGAAAAGAGGACAGTTTTTATTGGCACTTTGAATCAGAACCTTGTTCATCCGAGGGAAATATTTGCCGATGCAATAACTGATAGAGCTGCCGGAATTCTATTTGTCCATAATCATCCATCAGGTAATACCGAGCCAAGCCAGGAAGATATCAGCATTACTGATAGATTGATAGAAGTCGGGAAACTTATGGGCATTAATGTGGTTGACCATATAATTGTATCAAAAGATGGTTATTTTAGTTTTATTGAAAGAGGTATGATAAATAGTTGAGGTGAAAAATGATAAATTTTCAGGAAAAAGTTATTTTTATATGGAGTTTGGCGGATTTACTCCGAGGGGTTTATAAAAGAAATGAATATCAAAAAATAATCCTACCGCTTACGGTATTAAAGAGATTTGATTGTGTCTTAAACGATACTAAAAAAGATGTTTTGAAAGCATATAATAAATATAAAAATGAATTTGAAAATCTTGATGAAGTTCTGATGACTGCATCGAATCACAGCTTTTACAATTATTCAAAATACGATTTTAAATCACTCTTGGAAGACCCAGAGCATATTAAGGATAATTTATTACATTATATGGAGAGTTTTAGCCAGAACGTTAAAGATATATTTGAAAATTTTAAAATGCGGGAGCATATTACTGAATTGGCAAAAGCAGATTTATTGTATTTGTTGATTAAAGAATTTTCAGAATCTAAAGTGGATTTACATCCGGATAAAGTTTCAAATCAAGAAATGGGAACGATTTATGAGGAATTAGTACGGAGATTTTCTGAACAATCAAATGAGGAGGCAGGTGACCATTTTACTCCGAGGGAAGTTGTAAAGTTGATGACACACTTAATGTTTGCCAGTAGCAAAGAAGAGATGATGAAAAAGGATCTGATAAAAACCGTTTATGATCCTGCTTGTGGAACGGGTGGCATGCTCACCAGTTCAGAAAATTACATAAACTCTCTCAATAAAGATGTTAAAGTTGTATTATTTGGACAGGAATTACAGCCGGAGACATTTGCAGTTTGCAAATCGGATATGCTAATAAAAGGAGAGGATGCAAATAAGATTACAGGGCCTCTAAGCACATTATCTAAAGATCAGTTTCCTGATATGAAATTTGATTATATTATTTCTAATCCCCCTTACGGTGTGGAATGGAAAAAGGACGAAGATGCAGTAAAAAAAGAAGCAGAATATGGGTTTAACGGGCGTTTTGGTGCAGGGCTCCCGAGGATTAATGATGGCCAGTTGCTTTTTATAGAGCATATGATATCCAAGATGAATACAAAAGATGAAAAATCAAGGATTGCTGTTATCACCAATGGTTCCCCACTATTTACCGGGGATGCAGGTTCCGGGGAAAACAATATTCGTAAGTGGATTATAGAAAATGATTTAATTGAAGCGATCATTGCACTACCCAACCAGCTATTTTATAACACAGGTATTAATACCTATATCTGGATTATGAGTAATAAAAAGAATGAAAATAGAAGGGGTAAGATTCAATTAGTAAATGCTAACTCCTTTTTTAAGAAGATGCGTAAAAGTTTAGGTAATAAAAGAAATAAATTAAGCAATGAAGATATTAATACAATCGTTACACTCTATGAAAATTTTGAGGAAAACAAATATTGCGAGATTTTCGATAACGAAGAATTTGGCTATACAAAAGTGATTGTCGAAAGACCTTTACAGTTGAATTATCAAATTACAGAAGAACGGCTGGAGAATCTTTATTCTGTGAAAACATTTGTAAACCTGACAGAAAGTAAAAATAAAAATCCGGAAGAAAAATTAGAGGAAGAAAAAAACGGAAAAGAGAAACAAAAAACAATAATTAATGCATTGCAAATGATAGGGGATAGGCTTTACAAAAATTGGGATGAATTTGAAAAGAAAGTGCAAATAGCTTTGAAAGAATTTGGTTTATCTGCAAATTTTATAAAAAATATTATTTTACCCTTATCTGAGCATGATGATACTGCCGATTATGTTTTAGATTCTAAAGGAAAAAAACAGCCAGATTCAAATTTAAGAGATTCAGAAAAGATTCCCTTAAAGCAGGATATTAAAGAATATTTTGATAGAGAGGTTAAACCTTATTATCCTGATGCGTGGATGGATAGGAAAAAAGACAAGATTGGTTATGAGATCAACTTTACCAAATATTTTTATAAATATGTTCCACCCCGTCCATTGGAAGAGATTGAAAAAGATATTAAGCAAGTTACCGCTGAGATTCAAGAGCTTTTGGAAGAGGTAGAATGATGAAACCCTATAAAATTAAAAGCAAAGTACGAAACGCTTTAAATATGTTTTATGAAAATGACTCTTTTTTAATTGAAAATAAATTATGTGAGAGATGTTTAGTCCACAGAGTGGCTGTCTATTTGGAAAATGAAAGATTTTCAGATTATTTTATTGATTGTGAATATAATAAGTCGCTTCTTGATAAAAAGAGTGTACCAAAAATATCGTCTAATCTAAATGGTAATTATATCGATATAATAATTACTAAAAGAGATGATAACTATAAACATGACTTGATTTGTTTTGAAATTAAAAGATGGGATAATTACCATGGGAGAAATAAAGATAGAAAAAATCTTAGAATTCTAACAAAAGGAGACAAGTTCGGGTATTATTTTGGTTTTTATATTATTTTAGGTAAAAGCAAAGAAGAAACAAAGATAGAAATTTATTTTAAAGGAAATAAAATTGATGAATTAAAATTGGTGGAAGAAAATGAAGTTTAAACCATATTCAAAAAATAAGGATTCGGGAATAAAATGGGTTAGAGAGATTCCCGAAGGGTGGAAAACACATAGATTAAAATTTTTATTATCCTCTTTAGAATCTGGTAGCAGAGAAACTGGTGGTGGAAATCAATTAGATGAAGGGATTTTTAGTTTAGGAGGAGAACATATTAACTGGGATGGTACATTAAATTTAGAGAATCCTAGATTAATTTCTGAAGAATATTATAATTCAATGAACCAAGGAAAAATAAAAATAAATGATGTTTTGTTGGTAAAAGATGGTGCTACCATAGGGAAAACAGCAATTCTTATAAAAAAAGAATTTGAAAAAATAGCTGTTAATGAACATGTTTTTTTAATGAGATCAAATAAAAGGATAGATCCTAAATTATTATATTATTTAATTTGTAGTGATTTCGGATTCAAACAAATAAAACTTACTGAAGTTGGCTCTGCTCAAGGAGGAATAAATCAAGACTTTATTGCTAAAGTTTATTTTTCTATCCCAAAAGACAAACAAGGTCAAAGCACTATTACCTCTTTTCTTGATAAAAAAACAACAGAAATTGATGAGCTTATCAAAAAGGACAAAAAATTAATTGAGCTTCTAAAAGAAAAGCGAACCATCTTAATTAATAATGCTGTAACCAAAGGTCTTGACTCGAATGCAAAATTAAAAGAGTCAGGAATTCAACTAATAGAAAAAATTCCGGAAAACTGGAACGCAATGAAGCTGAAACATATTGTAAGTAGAAAAATAACGGATGGGCCACATGAAACTCCAGAGTTTATAGATGAAGGAGTACTATTTATTTCAGCAGAAGCAATTAAAAAAGATAAAATTGATTTTTCTAAAATGAGAGGTTATATCACCAAGCAAGTCCATAAAATTTATTGCGCAAAATGTAAACCCAGAAAAGATGATATTTTTTTAGTTAAATCAGGGGCAACTACTGGAAATGTTGCAATTGTTGAAACTAATGATGAATTTAGCATCTGGTCTCCACTTGCTTTGATCAGATCAAATAAGGAAAAGATTTTACCAAAGTTATTATATTATATTCTACTAACTGATTATTTTAAGAAGACTATTGAATTGTCCTGGTCTTTTGGGACACAGCAGAATATAGGAATGAGTGTCATAGAAAATCTTAATATTATCATTCCTAGTATAAGTCAACAAAATTACTTACTAAATTATCTCAACCAAGCCACTGCTAAAATAGATGAAACCATTCAGAAAATCGAACAAAAAATAAAACTTTTAGAAGAATATAAAAAATCATTAATTCATCATGTTGTGACTGGGAAAGTTGATGTAAGGGAGGTCTGAAATATGATCACAAATACCTCGGAAAAAGATTTTCAAAACCATATAGTTAATCATCTGTTATCTACGGGCTATGTTAAAAGAGAGCCGGGTAATTATGTTAGGGCAGTATGTTTAGATCCGGAGCTTATCTTAAAATTTATTTTAAATACACAACCAAAAGAATGGAAAAAATTTCAAAATATATATAAAGACGATGCGGGAAAGAAATTCTTGACAAGGTTAATAAAAGAGATTGAAAGAAAAGGCACAATCAACATTTTAAGGAACGGATTTAAAGATGTCGGTTGTTATTTTAAATTGTTTTATCCTAAGCCCAATACACATAAAAATCCTGAATTATTCAAAAAATTTGAAGAAAATATTTTTTCTGTAATTGATGAACTAAAATACGAAAAAAAAGAAAATGGTAACAGATTAGATTTGGTCATTTTTATTAACGGCTTACCAGTTATTACCATTGAATTAAAAGACACTTTCTCCCAGGGAGTTGAAAAGGCGATAAATCAGTATAAAAATAATAGAGCTTCAAGTGAGCCAATATTCCAAAGGTGTCTTGTGCATTTAGCTATGAGTGATGAAAAAATATACATGGCAACAAAACTGGAAGGTAATAAATCCAAATTCCTGCCATTTAATAAAGGACTGGAAAATCCAGAAGTAAAAAATGATTACAAAACTTCTTATTTATACCATGACATTTTGCAGGTAAACAAGCTCTCAAAATTAATATCAAATTTTATCTATATGGAAAAAGATAAAGAAACAGAAGAAATAAAGCCCATTTTTCCAAGGTACCACCAGTTGGATTGTGTAAATAAATTATTGTCCGATGCAGAACCCGGCAAAAATTATCTTATAGAACATAGTGCCGGAAGCGGAAAAACAAAGACAATTGCCTGGCTTTCACATGGACTTATAAATAAATTTGATGAAGATGATAATAGAATTTACGATATAGTTGTTGTGGTATCGGATAGACTAGTGATTGATAAACAACTTCAAGATCAGGTGCAGTCTATTGAAAAAGTAAAAGGTATTGTTGAGAAAATTGAGAAACATTCGGAACAGTTAGGAAAAGCACTGAAAACAGGGAGTAATATTATAGTAACCACTATCCAGAAATTTCCTTATATCTTAGAAGAGATTGGTTCTCTTCCTGAAAGAAAATATGCCGTGATTATAGATGAGGCACACTCTTCACAGGCAGGAGAGAATGCCAAGGCGTTGAAAAGAGCGTTATCCACAAATAGTTTAGAAGAGGCAGAAGAAATTGATTCAGAAATTATGAGTGAAGTTGATGAAGAAATTCTCAAAGAGGCTGAAGCTTATAGAAATTTGAAAAATATATCTTTCTTTGCCTTTACTGCTACACCGAAAAATAAAACTTTAGAGATGTTTGGCACAAAAGATGAACACGGAGGGTATAAGGTTTTTCATTTATACTCTATGAAACAGGCGATAGAAGAGGGATTTATACTTGATATTTTGAAATATTATATTTCTTATGAGAGTTACTTTAAATTGATTAAAACAATAGACGACGACCCTAAATTTGATGAAAAGAAGACCAAAAAGTTGCTTAGAAATTTTGTTGAAGTGCATCCAGTTGCAATATCAAGGAAAACAGATATCATACTCACTCATTTTATTAATTCTACTATCCACAAGATACAGGGGAAAGCAAAAGCAATGGTGGTAACCAGGTCAAGACTTCATACTGTGCTATATAAAAAAGAATTTGATAAACAGATAAGAGAAAAGAATTTTCCCATTAAGACACTCGTCGCCTTCACCGGTATTGTTAAACACGATGAACAGGAATATACAGAAAATTCTATGAATAATCTTTCACTTAAAAAAGCAATTGTAAATGCTTTCGAGGAAGATGATTATAAAATACTTATTGTAGCAAATAAATTTCAAACCGGCTTTGATAAGCCCCTGCTTCATACAATGTATATTGATAAACAGCTAAACGGAATTGCAGCAGTACAAACATTAAGCAGAGCAAACCGAATTTATCCGCATAAGAACGATACTCTGGTACTTGATTTTGTAAATAAACCGGATGTAATTCAAAAATCATTTCAACCTTATTATGAATCAACTTATTTAGAAGAAGGCACAGACCCGCATAAATTGTATGATTTGTATGATGCATTATTAGATTTTCAAATTTTTGATGGAAATGACATAAACAATTTTGTGGATAATTATAAAAAAGGTGCAATTCAACCAAAACTTCATAATATATTAAATCCAATTATAGATGAATTCAAAAAATTAGATAAAGATAAAAGAGGTAGTTTTAAAAAAATATTACGAAGATATCAAAATATATATTCATTTTTATCTCAGTTAATACCGTTCTTTGATGTAAAGCTCGAAAAATTGTACATATTTGGTAAGTTTCTATTGAGAAAATTACCTGCGGAAAATGACACAATACCCTACAATGTCTTGGAGGATGTGGATATTGATTCATACAAGATCGAAAATAAAGGTAAAAAAGAAATCGAATTAACTGGATATGGAGAGTTGAAGCCAAATTCAGATGTAGGAGGAGAACCAACTCCACCGTACAATGAAGCCTTATCCGTGATTATTAAAGAGTTAAATGATGCATTTGGTACTGATTTTACTGATGACGATAAATTATTCTTAGCCGGGATTAAAAATCATCTTATGGGAAATGAAGACTTAAAAAATAAGATTAAAAGTAACTCTAAACGAAAAGTCAAAGTGGTATTTGATAGTTATTTTAATGAAGAAATGAAAACTTTACTAAATAATAACATTGAGTTTTATAAAAGAATAGTTGACAATGAAAAACTCAAAAACCAATTAAAATCTTTGTTGTTTGATTCAGTATATAATGCGTTTATTAAAGAAACCAAAAAGAAAAATTAAAATTGAATAGGAAATATTTGGAGGGAATAAAAAAGTACCCAGATAACTCAGATAATTTATAATGTTATACAGGAAAGGAAAATTAAATTATGCCACTCTCGAAATACTCGATGGATACGTTTATTGCTCCTCGATTGTCAGAACTAACAAAAGTTATAGCTCCAGATCTTCATTCTTGCACGAAAGAATATGGTAATTGGGTTATCAATTTCATACTTAACACAATAGTTCGGATTAAAATCAAAGAACAAAATCGACAATTAATTATGTACTTCCTAAGAAAAGTAGAAGGAGCTTTTCAAGAATATCATGAAGGGAAATATTTTTTAGAAAACTATATCACAAATCGTAATAAAAAAATATCCTCTTATTTCCACTCATTACGACACTTTGAGGTAGCTATGTCTTTGGCTTATCAAGCCTTCGAAACAATTCGAATGATGATTAAAGAGAAGTTATTCACTAAGGAAGATGGGACTCCTCTACAAAGACTAAATAAACTTCAAAACCTCAGTAAGCATGCAAATAAAGAAATTTCTCGGAGTGATTTCTCAGGCGAATTCAACATTTCCATCTGGTTGACAAACGAAGGCATCGAAAGCCATGAAATAACGCTTTCGTTTTCCGAATTCTCTTTACTTTTAATAGAGTTAGCAAAATTAGCTGAAGGCATTTCAAATCCGCCATTATCTATACAGAAGAAAAATATTACATAACCTTTCACCACTTACTGACAAAAATGTCAAAATGTCAGGGGGAAGCTTGTATGTGCAGCGAAATGTTACGGGCATGGTTCTTTGTTTCTATTAAATAAATAGAGAAGATATGCCAAGACAATAGTTTGGTAATTTTTAGTGGAAAACCTATGGGGTCTGAGGAGTTTCTTAACAGATAGTTGAGGCTTCAGGTATTATTATAGATAGACATCCTAAAGGAAGACATCTTAAAAGGGAAAGTTAAATCATAGAAAAATTGGATGTGTCTATTATACCATTTTGTCATTCATGGGAAAGCAAGAATCTTTCTTTACTCTTTACAGTTAATATCGATAAATTCCCATAAAAAAGAAGGATATTTTAAATTAATGTCGTATATATAAATATGCAAGGATAGTTAAAATATTTGAACAGTTTAGTCTTAAAACTGATTAAAAAGCTTTATTATGTCGTTTTGGTAGTATAACACAGTATTATGTCAATTAGTAGATAAATGAAATTACGCCTCTTATAATTGAAGGAAGCTAAAGTACTCTTGGAAAATGGAGAATGCAGAATGAAGCTCAGAGAAATCATTGTTAAGAATTTCCGCTGTCTGGTAGATGTAGTCATTCCTATATCAGATACCACCGTCTTAGCCGGCGAAAATAACTCTGGCAAGACAGCTCTGCTTGAAGCGTTGGAGATTGCATTGCCTCGGAGCGCAGTGGGCAGAGGAACACCCTTTAACGAATATGACTACTATATGGTCAAAACTAGTGACTCGCCTCAGACGAGTGAAGGCATTGTTATAGAACTATGGTTTCGAGAGGATGCACCCGATGAATGGCCTAATTCTTTAATTCAAGCTCTTAATGAGATTATCCAAACTGATCCTGTGATGGATTTGGATTCTATTGGGTTACGACTATCGAGCAAATATGATGGAACAGCCAAAGAGATTGTCACCAAATGGGAATTTCTTGCATTGGATAGCCAGCCGTTAGGAGGAAAAGGTACTAGCCTTGGTAACCTGACAAAATTTCTCTCTTACATCCGTTTGTTTTATTTGTCTGCTCTCCGTGATTCAGATGATGAATTTTCCCCGCGTTCTCAGTTCTGGGGCCGAATACTCCGTGACCTCAAAATTAGCGAAGAACTAAGCAAGACCCTCACAGAGGAGCTAGCAACGATCAACGATGCCTTGCTGACGGCGGACCCAAGGATTGAACAGGTAAGAGCATCCTTGGACAAAATTCAGAAAATTATGGTGCTGGGAACCGGGCAAAACACTTCAATACAAGCGTTGCCGTTCAAACCCTGGGACCTGATGTCGAAATCACAGGTAGTAATCAAAGCTCGTGGAACTGAGATTGACCTTCCGCTTGCAAGGCATGGACAGGGTATGCAGAGTTTGGCTATTCTCTTTCTTTTTCAATCCTACATCAATGTGTTTCTCAAGCCATCATTTCAGCCAGATACAGAGGCTATTTTGGCTTTAGAAGAACCAGAGGCGCATCTCCATCCCCAAGCGACCCGAGCTCTTGCGACGAATTTAGGCGAAGTCAAAAGCCAGAAGATTATCTCAAGCCACTCACCCTATTTCATTCAGGAAATTCCATTCACACAGATTCGGCTGCTTCGTAGAGATGGCTCATCGTCCAAAGTCTTTTATGTTAAGCGATTCTTTACCGCTAAAGTGCCGGAAATACAAGAACTGCTGGATTTTTGTACGAACAATGCAGCCAAGTTTACCTATCACACACGCACATCAACACTCACCGTAAGCGGCAGGATGGAGGAGAAAGAATACCGCGATTTGCTTACAATCTACTCAGGTCAAATCGAGGTTCATGCAGAACTCAAGAGGCTTATGGATGAATCTCAGTTGTATCTTAGCAACAAAGACCTCGCCGACCTCGATACCTACGCAAAGCGTATTCGTGGGGAAATACTCTTCGCATGCGCATGGCTCTTGTGCGAGGGCCAGAGTGAATATCTACTGCTTCGATATTTTGCGGAATTGTTGGGGAAGTCATTAGACCAGGCGGGAGTTGCGGTAATAGATTTTCAAAATAACGGATCTCCAGGCGCCTTCGTGGGTCTGGCACGGGTTTTTAAAATTCCGTGGATTATGATCTGTGATAACGATAACGAGGGAAATAAATTTATCAAGCAGGTGAAGGACCGTGGGCTGATAGATGAAGAAATTAACGAGCTTATCCGATCATTACCAGAAAAAGAGATGGATTTGGAATTATTTCTTGTGAAGAATGGGTTCGCCTTAGAATACAGACAGATTCTTACCGAGCGAAACGTTAGTCTGAGCAAGAAGGAAGCTGAAGTAGGATTTAAAGATGAAATTGCCTCAAAAATAAGGACGGATAAGACAGGCTACACCATTGCGTTGATTGAAAAACTTCGATCAGTGGGTGCGGACGAATCAAGAGTCCCTGAGTTTCTTGGAACGGCTATCAAAGACATAATTGCAAAGGTGGTATAGCATGAGTACCAGAGAATTTATCGCAGCTTGGAAAGAATTAAGCCCTATTCAGAGAAAAACAGCGGAATGGGATGAGGGTCATTTGTTTGTGTTGGCAGGTCCAGGCTCGGGGAAGACAAGAGTCCTGACTTCTCGCATAGCGCGCATTCTTGATTCTACCCAGGACAAAAATTTCCGCATCCTCGGTCTGACTTTTACTAATAAAGCGGCAGATGAAATGAGAAGCCGTGTGACCAATTTTGTACCGGGGCAGGAGGGACGCCTTTTCCTGGGAACTTTTCATTCATTTTGTGCTGATGTTTTACGCCAACATGGAACACATTTAAACATCAATCCCAATTTTCAAATATATTCGCAGGACATTGACTTACAGGCTGTCTTGAATGATGCGGTGGAAGAAGCTAAGAAGATGTCCGATGTGGTAAGCGACCTTGATAAGGGAAAACTACCCGTTATACAACGTCTAAAGTCACTTCTTGTTTTGCCTGAGGACTGCCGCGAGGTATTTAGGGATACAGGATTCGGAGAACGAATGGCCGTTGTTTATCCAGCCTATGAAACGGAACTAGCCAAACGGAATGCCCTTGATTTCAACTCCTTGATTTTCAAAGCGTATCAGTTATTCACGGAGCTTCCCGCTTTTGCCAAACGTTATCAGACAGTTTATCCCTATATTTGCATAGATGAGTTTCAAGATACGAATCATGCTCAATATAGTTTTATCCGCGCTCTCACTGGAAATCAACATAGAAACCTATTCATAGTTGCTGACGACGATCAGATTATCTACCAGTGGAATGGGGCGAGTCACAAACGCATTGCGGAGTTTATGAAAGATTATTCGCCGAGGGTAATTCAGTTACCTATGAACTACAGGTGTCCACCTGAGATTGTGGAGTTAGCTAATAATCTTATCCGCCACAACTTTTTGAGAACAGCCGACAAGAAACCGCTTGAAGCATTTTGCACTAGCCCAGGTAAAGACCCTGTTCATCTGCTTCCGAAATTCCTCGACTTCGATACTGAAGCAGCTGAAATAGCTAAGGACATCAAAAGGCTTCACTCTGGTCACCTTGGTTCGGTCGTCATATTAGGAAGAAGCCGTAAGCTACTTGAAGGTGCTGAACTGGCATTGCGAAATGAAGGATTACCTGCTGTAATCTCTCAGCGAAAAGACGAATTTGAAAGTACCCCATTCGTGTGGCTTCACTCCATTTTACGTCTTGCTAATGACAGACAAAATCGTAGCCACTTGGAGGCTGTATGTGGTACTTTTGCTCAACTTGCCAAAGTAGAAGTTAATTTCGAAGATGTTGTCGAGCAAGCCCAAGGGTCAAACCTTGGCTACTTGCAGCACTGGGTTAAGATTGTACGTCAAAAGAGTCCAAATGCCCCGGTAAAAGAAGTAATTGACCAGGCATCACGCTACTTGGGAGAAGGCAGAGACTTTCGAACATTCAGTAAATTTGCACTCAATTGGTTTAGCAAGCTGACACAAGTCCAGCAGCAAGCCAACAGTGATCCTACCGCCGAAGTATTTGCTCGTTATAAAGAGGAGCGTTCTGTGTGGGAGGAATTGATTAGAGAAATAACAGATTCTTTGGGTGACGAAATAACCTTGGAGGCATTCCTGCAGGAACTCCAGATGCATTCGAAAGAGCCATCTCCTAAGCCGGACATAGTAATTCTTATGACAATCCATGGAGCCAAAGGCAAGGAATTTAATCACGTTTATCTAATTGGACTTGTTGACGATGAGTTGCCTTCCTTCCAGAGTAAGCAAAAAGGTGACAATAGCCCGGAGATGGAAGAAGAACGACGTAACTGTTTCGTCGCAATTACCAGAACCATTAAAACTTTAACTCTCAGTTACGCAGAAAAATATAGGGGTTGGCCAAAAGAACCGTCCAGATTTCTCTTCGAGATGGGGTTATTAAGCGACCAAGGTGATAAAAGATAGTATAAAGGTAAGACAAGGGGACATTTCGTTGTGCGGCCAGACTTAGGTCGTGATATTTAGCAGGTGGAAACCCTGCCTGGTAAGATTATAGCCGAATCACCAGTAGCGAGTCTTGGAGTCCTGTGGAGTAATCCATAAGATTTAAAGTATAATGGGGGTCAGGTCTTGCAATGCAACATTGATACTTTCGAATTTAATGCTTGAAAATGTCAGAGGGACGGTTCTTCTGACAATATAATACCAAAGAAATAAGGCAGTATAAAGAGATGATAAAGTTTTCAGATATTTCAGGCAATATCATAAAATAGAAATATATAACATAATACTAAAGGGGTTAGGAAACCCACTTAAGAGTTTATTAATTCTAATAATTTTTATGAAGAAAAGAACTTTCTTGAAAGACAGAGTATAAGATAAATAGTGAATTTAATACAATAACTGAAAATCAACGGGGTTAGGTCTTGAAATATAAGAAATTCAGGCCTCTGGTAAAAGAGCAAGAAAGATTCAAGGCAATACCAAAGTTAAAGCTTTTAATTAAAATATGAACGAATATGCCAAAATTATTAGAAAAATATTTGACACGCAGTGTAAGGATGGATGTTGGAAAATGCTCCCGGAATCTGACAGGCATTATCCTACTTACCTTCATTATGTTCCGAACTTTAAAGCAACCTTATGGACATTAATACTGCTTGCAGATATAGGCTA
>Ga0307379_10006673_pt1 | contig 15818 bp, 15 predicted proteins | sample UN2MG_FD_202237 | JGI IMG/M metagenome (GOLD analysis project Ga0307379, IMG submission 202237) | Soil microbial communities from Risofladan, Vaasa, Finland - UN-2 | ecosystem: Environmental > Terrestrial > Soil > Coastal area > Acid sulfate soil | place: Finland: Risofladan, Vaasa | collected... | reverse complement strand
GTAACTTTTCCAGTTCGCTATTTGTGTTCTGGTCAACAACCAGACTGGGCCGCAGCTTCGCGGCGGAATATCACACGATCACAATGTCGGTCTCAGTGGAGGATCGAATCCCCTGAAATGAGGGGTATTTCAGGGAGCAGGATGAGGTGATGTGGGAGGCGAGACCGGTCCTGAGCGCGGTCATCCCGCGGCGAACACCTCCGCCAGCACCCGGTGTACCAGCTTTGCCGCGATGAAGTCGCTCGCGTGCTCGCCCGCCAGCGGAAGCAGCTCCACGACATCGAACCCGACGATACGCCGGTTGCGGGCCACGCGGCGAACCAGCTCATTCACCTCGTACCAGCTCAGTCCGCCGGGTTCCGGCGTCCCCGTCGCGGGAAGCAGTGACGGGTCGAAAGCGTCCAGGTCGATCGTCAGGTAGACCGTCTCCGGCAGCAGCTCCACGACCCGGTCCATCCAGCCGGTGTCGCCGCGCCCGGCGATCTCGTGCGCCCAGAACACCCGGTCGGGATCGAGCCCGGGCATCTCCGATGCGTCCACGGCGCGGATTCCAACCTGCACGATCGAGCAGCGCTCGCGGGCCCGCGCCATTACGCAGGCGTGATTGTGTGTCGATCCCTCGTAGGACTCCCGGGTGTCCCCATGCGCGTCGATCTGCAACACGCCGACACCCGGGAAGGCGTCGGCCGCGGCCTCGACCGCGCCGATCGTGACGGAGTGCTCGCCCCCGAGCACCACGGGCACGGCGCCCCGCGACAGGACCTCAGCCGCGGCTGCCCGGACCCGCTCCGCCAGTTCTTTCGGCCCCCCGTTATGCAGGATTGGGGGCAGCGTGACGATCCCCCGCTTCCACGGCTCGGAGTCCGTCTCGATGTCGTAGAGCTCGATCGTGCCCGAGGCATCGAGCAGCGCCGCGGGCCCGCGGTCGGCCCCCTTCCGCCACGTGCTGGTCAGGTCGTACGGAACCGGGATGATCGCGGCCGCTGCCGCGGCGGGATCGGCCGGCACGCCTTCCTCGCCGAGAAACGGCGGATAGGCCAGGTCTCCGGGAGTCGACGGATTCCCGTTCATTCAAGCGACTCCAGGTAGGTGTAGCCTTCCAGCGCTTCCTGATAGAACCGCAGCAGAGTCCGGGTCTCAGGAAGCGTCATGCGCCCCGCCCGCACGGCCGTCTCGCAGTCCCGGACCAGCCGGGGATACAGGCGGTCCACTTCGTACTGCATGTAGCCGAGCACTTCCCGCGCCGTGTCCCCTTTGACGACTTCCTCGATCGACCAGCCGCCCTCTTCGTGAAGGCCGATATGCACGACGTGGGTGTCGCCGAACAGGTTGTGCAGGTCGCCGAGCGTCTCCTGGTAGGCGCCGACCAGGAAGACAGCGAGGTAGTAGTCCTCTCCCGTCCGAAGCTGGTGCAGTTCGAGCGACTTCTTCACGTCCCGCACGTCCACGAACCGGTCGATCTTCCCGTCCGAGTCACAGGTCATGTCGGCCAGTACGGCTTTGTGCGTAGGCTCTTCATCGAGCCGGTGGATCGGCATGATCGGGAACAGCTGGCCGATCGCCCAGCTGTCCGGCAGCGACTGAAACAGCGAGAAATTGCAGAAGTAGGTTTCGCTGAGAATCTCCTCCAGGGTCTCCAGCTCTTCCGGAGGCACTTCCATGCTGCTCATCACGTCGGCGACGCGGGCGCAGGTGGCCCAGAACAGCTGCTCGGCCAGGCCACGGAACTCGAGACTCAGATAACCCAGGTTGAACAGGTCCAGGGACTGCTCACGTGCCTGGACCGCATCATGGTAGGCTTCGACCAGCGTACGTTCGTGCACCGACTGGTAGGCGTACGCGAGGTCACGAATCGGCTGTGGCAGCTCCTCATCGTCCGTCACGTCGACGGCCCCGGAGTAGGTGGTCCTCGGTCCCGCGGCTCCCAGGACATTCACCACCAGTACGCTCTGGTAGGCTGCCATCGCCCGGCCGGACTCGCTGATGATCGTCGGGTGCGGTACTTCCCGCTCGTTGCACACGCTGGCGATCCGGTACACCACCTCGTTCGCGTACTCCTGGATCGTGTAGTTCATCGATGACGGAAAGTTTGTCCGACTTCCGTCGTAGTCCACTCCGAGACCACCACCCACGTCCACGTACTCGATTCCCACCCCGAGGCGCACGAGCTCGGCGTAAATGTGTCCCAGCTCGCCGACCGCCTCCTTCAGCCGCCGGATGTCCTGGATCTGACTTCCCGTGTGGCAGTGCACGAGTTTCAGGCAGTCCAGCATCCCGTGCACCGTGAGCAGCTCGACCATCTCGAGCACCTCGCTGACGAACAGGCCGAACTTCGATTTCTCGCCCGCCGAATCCCGCCAGCGCCCGGCGCCCTGGCTCGCCAGCTTCACGCGGACGCCGATATTCGGCTTCACGTCGTAGCGGTCGGCGTGCTTGAGCAGCAGGCGGAGCTCGCTGAAATTCTCGACCACGGGAATGATGTTCCGACCCAGCTTCGCCGACAGGATGACGGCCTCTATGTAGCTGTCGTCCTTGAACCCGTTGCACACGATGAGGCGGCCGGGCGAGTCCTCGGTCATCGCCATCACTGCCAGCAGCTCGGGCTTCGATCCGACTTCGAGACCGAAGTCGTAGTCCGACCCGTAACGGAACACCTCCTCCACGACCGGGCGTTGCTGGTTCACCTTGATCGGGTACACGGCCACGTACCGGCCCTCGAACTCGTTCTCGTCGATCGCGGCCTGGAACGCATCGCGCAGCGTGCGCAGCCGGTGGGCCAGGATCTCGGAGAAACGGATCAGCAGCGGCGCCGTGAGGTCCCGGTCGCGCAGCCCCTCGACGACTTCGAGCAAGTCGATCTCGGCATCGTTGGTGGCGTGCGGCCGGACCACGACGTGCCCGTCTGCCGAGATGTCGAAGTACCCCTGCCCCCACGCACCCACCTGGTACAGTTCGGCACTGTCTTCGGGCGTCCAGCGCGTGCCGCGAATCCCGGCGGTGCTCGTTCGCGTATTCATGGATGCGAAGATACCGCGCACCCCCTCGACCCGGAAGTTCGTTCGGGCGTTTCAACCGTTGGGTCGGTGGCGGCGTCTAAGCGGACGTCAGGTGTGATCCCGTGACCGATGGAGGAGAGAATGTTCGACAGCTCGAGATCAGGGAGCCCCGCCGCACTGCTCGGGGCTCTCGTCTGTTTCGCCGCCCTTCCCGGCGGCGTGATCGCCCAGCAGGCGGAGACGTTTCAGCTCCAGGGAGACGCCGTAGCGATCTACAACCTCGCGGGCAAAGTCCAGGTCCGGGGTGGATCCGGGTCCGACGTGGCCGTGTCGGTTCGCCGCGGCGGCTCCGATGCGGGCCGCCTCGCAGTGCAGACCGGAAACGTGAACACGCGTCAGAAGGGGTTCGGGTCGGTGAACTCCCTGCGGGTCGTATACCCGCAGGAAACGATCGTCTACGCCGATGGCAACGGCAATTCAGAGATCAGGGTGCGGGACGACGGCACGTTCTTCGGTGACTCTGACGATGGAAAGAAGATCAAAATCCGGGATTCCGGCTCCGGCGTGAAGGCCCACGCGGATCTCGAGATCACCGTTCCGTCCGGTCGTGCCGTGCTTGTGGCGCTGGCGGTCGGAGAGGTCCGGGTCGAGAACGTGAACGGGCGGCTGCACGTGGACGTGGCGTCCGCCGACATCTGGTCTTCCAGAGGCAAGGGTGACTTCGTGTTCGACACCGGTTCCGGCGACATCGAAGTCAAGGGCCACGACGGCGGCCTGGTGTGCGACACGGGCTCCGGCGACGTGCTCGTCGAGAACGTGACCGGCGGCGAGTTGAACTTCGACACCGGCTCCGGTGACGTGAGCGGCCGGGGAATCAGGGGCAGTTCACTGCGCGCCGACACCGGCTCCGGCGACGTCGAGCTGCACGACGTGAGCGTGGACCGGATCAACGCGGACACGGGCTCCGGCGACGTGATGCTGGACCTCGCCTCGGCGGCGAGCGACATCCTGGTGGACGTGGGAAGCGGCGACGTGGTGCTTCGGCTGCCGGACGGGTTCGGAGCGACGATCGACGTGGACACCGGCTCGGGAGACATCAGGACCGATCTGCCCGTGCAGGTGACCGAGATCGACGACGACGTGCTGCGCGGAACGATCGGCGACGGATCAGGACGGGTCAGAGTCGATACGGGATCCGGCAGCGTGAGGTTCGAGAAGCGCTGAACGACAGCGCGAACTGGAAACAGGGGCGGGGGCAGCCGGCTCTCGCCCCGACCGGCGGTCAGCCCCCTGGAGGCCGCCCCGTTGGTCCCCAGACGGTCACATTCTCGAGCTGGCCGCGGGTCTCCGCCGTGTCTATCACCACGACGGTTTCCGCCAGCTTGTCCTCCAGGCCCTGCCGATTCGGATCCCACAGGATTCGCAGGAATCCCTCGAATCCCGTGAACAGCGAGGCGGCGTAGCCCCCGAAACGCTCGAACGACACCCAGTAGCCGAGCGGTTTCCCGTCCAGCCGCACGATCCGGATGCTGAGCAGCCGCTTGCCGGGCGTACGGCCGCGGAAGAATCCGGTCAGGAAGGTGAAGTACAGACCGGACCACCCGAGTCCGAGTCCGAATTCGTCGAGCAGGTTGGTGACCGTGCGGCGCAGACCTTTCTCCTCCTCGGCCTCGAGCTCGGCCCGGGCCTCGTTCAGCCCCTGCTCGAGACTCTCCTGCTCCTGCCGGAGCGTGCGGATCCGCCTGTCCCGCTCCTCGAGCTCCGGGGCCGCGACTTCCGCCGCCACCGGCGGCCGCAATTGTTCGATCGACACGGAATCGCCGTCACGCAGGGCGGCCGCGTAGGCCGTCAGCATCTCCTCGAGCGAGGCATCCTGTCGGTCTGAGGCGATCTCCGACCCGTCTGCGGGACCGATAGCCGCCCGAAGCATGTCTGCGAGCTCTGCGTTGTCGGGACTGTCCCGCTCTATCGCGGCGACCAGGTCCAGCATCTCGTCCCGGCTCATTCCCGACTCGCGGTAGCGTTCCACGAGCCGCGCCGCCACCTCATCCGCGTCGGCGGTATCGGATTCGGTGACCAGCGACAGCAGGTCCCCGATCGCTCCGATCGACACGGGCACGGGATTTCCGCCCGGGCCCTCCGTCTCGAACAGAACCGCGTCCTCGGGGATCAGGCTCGGACCCCACATCACGAGCACTGCGATGAACAGGACGGTCGAACCGAGGCAGCCAAACCCGACCCGGGATGTCTTGCTGGCGGTCGTCTCCTTGCGGCCCCGGAGCGCGAGCCAGAACAGGAACGCTCCGGCGGCCAGCGCGAAGAAGACCGCCCGGGCGTTGGCCAGTAAGCTGATCAGCGCGAGGTCGATGAGAATCGCGGCGAGCCGGCGCCACGGGTGAGCGAGCGGAATACCCAGCAGGCCCGGCGCGACGGAAAACGCGTCGGGAGTAATCATCCGGCGGGGGTCCTCGGTAGTCTCCATCCCCCAAGTTCAGCAGTGATCCGTTGCGGGGCAACGGGAAGGCGTGGAGTGGGAGACCCGACCGCCTGCCGGGTCTCCCGCCGGCATCAGGTCCTGACCCGGCCTTCCAGCGCTGCTTCGACCCGCTCGGCGTCCGGAACCCGGATCCGTACGCCGCTCTCCGGTCCCTGCCACTCGACGTGCAGGTCATCCAGGATCTCGGGCACGACCATCATCGCACCCTCGATCGCTTCCGGAATCTTCAGAATCACATTGCCGTCGTCACTCTGCCAGTTGAACTCGGGCGCTTCGGGAAGCTCGACGGTGACACTCCGCTCCTTGCGATCCCGGAGGATTCCGACCGCGATCGGGCCCTGTTCCGCCTCGCGAATGGCGCTGGCGACCTCGCCGGTACCGTCGATCGTCTTTCCGCCTACCGACAGGATGATGTCACCGGCCTTCAGGCCTGCCTTGTCGGCCGGCGAATCTTCCTCCACCGACGTCACGAGCACGCCGTTGCGCCCGTCGAGCCCGAAGTACTCGCCCAGCTGGTCACCGACCGACTGGATTCCCACGCCCATGCGACCGCCGCCCATGAACGCGAATACGTTGCCGACCGCCGGCGTATGCCACTCGGCCCCCTCGCCACCCGAGCGCAGACGCTCCTTCAGCTCCTCGATCTGCCCCGGAGCGGGACCGCGAAACGAAAAGCTGCGCACCATCGATTCCCGCTCGGCGATCTTGACCGTCACGTCCCGATTCTTCTTGTCCCGGATGACCTCGAGCTTCACCTCTCGGCCGGCCGGCGTCTCGGTTACCAGGCGGCGCAGCTGCGCGGCACTCTCGACCTGGCTGCCGTTCCAGCCGACGATCACATCGTCTGCCTGGAGCCCGGCTTTCTGAGCCGGACTGTCGTCTGACACATCCTCGATCCGGGCTCCGTACTCCCGCTTGAGACCGAGCTGCGACACGTCCTCCGCGTCCACCTCGCTGATATACACGCCGAGGTAGCTCCCGCCGCCGAAACCGCCGCTGCTCACTATGAAAGGAGCCGATTTCCCATCGCGCTCCTCGACCTCGACCTTCTCCTGGGCCGAGCCACACCGCGCCGTGGCCGTGACCAGCGCCACCGCGCCAAGCGCCGCGACCGCCATCCGCAATTTTCCGATCCGCATCATCGTCCCTCGCTGTTCGTTTCGCGGAGCCCGTCTCCGCTTCCGTCCAATTGGACAGAGGACGGTCCCCCGGGGGTTGCCCGACAGAATTCCAGCTTGCCGGAAGGCGGGCGTCAGGGACGGACGAACGGGAGGGCGCGGGGCCGCAGCTCGAAGCTGGCACTGCCGCTGGTCCAGGTCTCGCCATCGACGTTGAACCAGAACCCGGGCTCGGCCTCGACGCTCACCGACCGCGCCCGGGTGTGCTCGACATCCGGGTCGGCCAGGTGCCGTCCGGCGAGCACCCGCGGAATGAGCACACCGAGTCGGGCAAGCGAAGCTGCCCGGATCACCACGACGTCCAGCCACCCGTCGTCCACCCGGCCCCCCGGGGCGAATGGAATGCCGCCCCCGGCGTAGCGGCCGTTCGCGATCACCAGCATCCGGATTTCCTGCTCCGTGCGACGGCCGTCGATGTCGAGCAGCACCCGACGGGGACGCAATTCACCGAGCTCCGCTGCGGCTGCACGTACGTAGGCCAGGCTCCGCCAACGACGCTTCATGCCAGGACTCATGCGGTCGGAGATCCGGCCGCCGAACCCGCCGACCACGGCGTTCCAGGCATGCAGGTCCGGGACGGTCGCCGCGTTCGCGGCTGCATGGATCGCGTCGATCGGGGTCGCCTTGCCCCCGCGCAGCAGCGAGACCGCGCGCTCGGGATGCGTGGGCACTCCGAGCGACAGCGCCAGATCGTTCCCCGTGCCGATCGGGAGCAGGCCGCACTCGACGTCCGCCCCCGAGTCGAGCAGCGCGGAGGCGAGCACGCTCACCGTGCCGTCGCCGCCGGCCGCCACGATCCTCTCGAATCCCTCGGCCACCGCTTCGAGTGCGAGCGGACGGACCGAGTCCGGCGCCTGGCTGACGCGTATCTCGGATCCGGGAATCGAGGAAACCGCTTCTCGGATCCGCTCCGGCGAACAGCCACCGCCGGCTGCCGGGTTCAGGATGACACAGGTGCGCATGATCCCCTAATTTCGTCTCCCGGAAGGCCGTTCACCACGGGAACAGATCGGAAGCTACTCAGATGACGTCCCCAGAAGCCCGGGACCAGGCCCGCGAGCTGATCGCCTCATCCCGATCCATAGCGGTGCTCACCGGCGCCGGAATCTCCGCCGAGAGCGGCGTGCCGACGTTCCGGGGCGCGGGCGGGTTGTGGCGCGGCCACAAGGCCGAATCGCTCGCCACACCCGGGGCGTTCGCCAGAGACCCGGCCGAAGTATGGGAATTCTATCATGCGAGAGTCGAGGGTCTGCGCGGAATCGAACCGAACGCCGGCCACCGGGCGCTGGCCGCGCTCGAGGCCCGGTGCGAGCGATTCTGGCTGCTGACCCAGAACGTGGACGGCCTTCACCGCGACGCCGGCAGCCGGAATCCGATCGAGCTGCACGGAACGATTCGGAACGCTCGCTGCCACTCCTGCCGGCGCGAATGCGATATCGAAACGGCCCTCGCCGGATGGACCCCGGGAGACGTACCAGCGTGCACTGCCTGTGGGGGCTCCCTGCGACCGGCGGTCGTGTGGTTCGGAGAGGCGCTCCCCGTCCCGGCGCTCCAGGCCGCCGACCAGGCGATCCGTTCCTGTGACGCGATGCTGGTGGTCGGGACATCCGGCGTCGTGCAGCCGGCAGCGTCCTTTGCGTACAGCGCGAGCAGCCGGGGCGCGACGGTGATTGAAGTGAATCCCGAGGAGACGCCGATCTCGGACATCGCGGACGTCGTGTTGAGGGGACCGGCGGCGGTGGAACTGCCGTTCCTGCTGCCGCCGGAGGACAGGCAGGGTCTCAGGAGCGAGTCCGGGGCCGACTGACAGCCTCGAGGAACGCCACCAGCAGGGACCGGTCGAGGCGGCCGTCCTTTCGCACGCCGCTGCACACGTCCACGCCGTACGGCCGGACGACGCGAACTGCCTGGCCCACGTTGTCCGGTGTCAGGCCGCCCGCCAGCAGGATCGGCAGGTGGATCGCATCCGAGATGCGGCGACTGAGTTCCCAGTCGTGCGTCTGGCCCGCCGGATTCTGCCAGCGGAACGGGGGCTCCGAGTCACCGGAATCGAGCACCAGCGCGTCGACGTGCCGTGCGATCTCGCTCGCGGCATCGAGTGCTTCTTCGTCCATGACGTGGATGGATTGGGCGATGAAGATCCCGGGGGCCTTCTCCCGCAACCGCTCGTACTCCTCGGGCTGAAGCGGGTCCCACAGCTGTAGGGTATTCACGCCGGTCGTGCGGTACAGCGCTTCGAGTCGGTCGACGTCCGTGGTCGCGGTGAGCACGAACGTGCCGGTCGTCCGGGGGACCGCCTGGACAATTTCGGCGATCGTCTCGACCGGGATGCGTCCTTCCCCGGACGGGGTCTCGTCCACCATTCCCACCGCCGCGACACCGAAAGACACTGCGAGTCGAGCCTCATCCGGAGACGCGATGCAGCAGACTTTCACTTTGACCGGCGGAACGAAGTTCATCCAGCCTCCACTCGGGGTCCTCGCGGACCGGGCCACAGTTTGCGAATGGGAGCGTGACAAATATTGCAGGTTCTGGGCCGCCTGACGAGGGGAAGCTCATCGGGTGGCCGGATTGCGGTCAGATCAGTCCGTCCACTGACAGGTAGACACGCCAGGCATTCGGATCCCTGCCCTGCAACGAGCGCGCGACATCCAGACGGATCAAGCCGTCCAGCCCCGAGACGCCGATTCCCGCGCTGATCGCCGGATCGTCGAACGCGAACTCCGACCTGGATCCCGCCCAGCCGAGATCGCTGAACAATACGAACCTGAGCGCCGGGTTCCGCGTGCCGAGCTCGACGCGGCCAAGCCAGAACGCCGTCCCGCGATGCGCGTCGGGAGTGTTGGGAAATGCGCGGAGCGTCTCGACCCCGCCCAGAAAATAGTATCGCTGCGGCGGAGGAGTTCCGATCGAGCTGCCAGCCGAGGCCTCCAGCGCGAGTTCGGCCAGCTTCGCGATCGGCACTCCTACGCTCCCGGACCCGGCGAATCGGGCGTAGTCGCGGTCTCCGACGGCCCCCTCGGCCCACATCGTCGCCGTGTAGATCGGTTTGTCGGGATCGCGCCCTGCCTGCAGCCGAACCCGGCCGGAAACTCCAAACAGGGTCACGTTCTCCGCCGTGACGTTCTCCGGAAATTCGTAGTCGCTCAGCAGGTGCGGTAGAGAAACGTCCGTCTCCTTCGGCGCGTTGCGGTGTCCCTCGGCGAATACGCGCAGTTCCGTGCGAACCGGCCCGCCACCACGCCAGCCGATCGACGCCCCGGTCACCCGGTAGTACTGAGCGTCGTCGTAGGCGAGCAACAGCGCCTGCGCCGATGGAAGCAGGGCGAACGGGTTCCCCCAGTCTCCCACGTCCTGCAGCCGCCAGTAGCCCGCCATCTCCAGCTCGCCGCTTCCATACCGTTGCACCAGCGAGGCCGAGAGATTCGGAACCAGGTCCGCCAGACCGATCCGCGCTTCGCCGATCAGGCGAGTCTCGCCGTCGAGGGGCACCTCGGCTCGCACCCCGCCGCTGAGCGCTTCCACCCGGTTGTAGCGGAATCCCGCCAGGCGGATCACGGGCTTCGTGGCCGGCGCCGGGGGAAGGGTGATCCTGCCGAGGCGGTCTCGAATCTGATTCAATTCTTCATCATTAAATGGTTCTGCGTCAGACAGTTGACTTTCTTCGTCACTGTCGAACCATGCGACGAGCGATTCCTCAGGAGGCAGGAGAATTATGCGCGTTGGACCGTCGGGATTCTCGCACGGTTCGGCGTCGTCGGGCTGCTTGCCTTCTTCCCTGGCTTCCTGTTCCTCGGCTTCGTCCTCCACGGGCTCGTCGCGATCGCGCTCCCGACGGCGCCCTTCGTGAGGATCGTCACACGGGCCGATTTCGCTGCGAGTCCAGCCTTCGGGAACCGGGAATTCGGGATCGAGTCCGGGCTCGTTGATCTCCACGTCCTGCGTGAACGCCTCGACGACCACCGGGATCGTCAGCAGCGAGCCCAGCTGGCCGTCCCCCTCGAAACGCACCCGCGTCGGGAGCCACCACTGCAGGTCGTAGAGCGCGTACTCCACGATCATCGCTTCGACACGAAGGATGATCGGCTTCAGGAATCCGGGAACGTCCTCAGCCTCTTCCGGTTCGTCCAGCTGCAGATCGAACGGCCGCGCCGGCCGGAACGCGCCCCGGACCAGCGCGGCGCTGGAGAGATCGAACCACAGCGAGCCGGCGAGGATCTCGAAGTCCGAGGTGCGCGGCTCGACTCGAACCTCGGCGAGCACCACCTCCTCCCCGGACGGAAGAATCACGCGCATCGTGTCGCCGGAGGCGAAGCGGTAGTAGTCGCCGGCATCGTCGGCCAGCGGGTGGTGAAACGGAGATCCCGCGAGTACCAGGCGATCGCCGGCCGGATCGACCGGAAACTCCGTGAGGTTCTCCGGGCTCTCGGCCTCGATTTCCGCCCCTTCTCCGGCAATCGGGACGGCCCTGCGAATGCCGAACCACCGGATGGTCTCCACGCCGGTGGAATCCCAGCGCACCCGCCCCACGCGCTCGCTGGTGAACAGGCCGCGCTCCCGCCTGATGTCCTGGGTCGTCAGACCGACCGAGATCCTCTCCCGGATCGTCGATTCCCAGCTGGCGAGCCCGGCGGCTTCCCTCCCCCGCTCCGCCCGGGCGCGCCGGATGAGCTCCCGGACCGCCTCGTCGCGGAAGGTGTCGGCTTCGATTGAGGTTCTGCCCGGCGGGACGGAATCAGAGCGGAACGCAGCGGATTCCTGGGGCGAATTCGCTGCGGCGAAATCGGTTGCGCATACGCTCAAGATCGCGCACGCGACGACGATTGCCGGTCGGTACAGGGAACTCGCTGCGCTCATGGTCTCCCGTACGCGGCAGAAGCTCGAGAGGTGTCACCGCGGGATTCGCACGGGGTTTGCCCGAGCTCGACTCACGGTGACAGTTTGCGGCCGGGGTGGGCGTCCCGTCCAGCAGCAGCCCGCCCCCGGCCCGTCCAACCACCACGACCCGGATGGCGATGATGCCGATCACGAGCGTGAATCCGGCCACCGGCCGGAAGATTCAGTCATACGAGCCTCACGACGCCGACGAGATCGAGCTCCGGCTCGCCCGTGCCGTCACGGCGCAGGCCGAATTCCGGTTGACGAGTCTCGAGCAGCGGGCCGCGATCCTCCACCGGGCCGCTGACGAGCTGGAGTCGCGAGCCCCTGAACTCGCGCGGCTCATGACGCTGGAGATGGGGAAGCCGATCGGCGCGGCCGAGGCGGAGGCCTTCAAGTGCGCCCGGGTGTGCAGGTGGTACGCGGACAACGCCGCCCGGCTGCTGGCCGACGAGGAGGTGGCAACGAACGCGCGCCGCAGCTTCGTCCGTTTCGAACCGCTAGGCATCGTGCTCGCCGTGATGCCGTGGAATTTCCCCTTCTGGCAGGTCTTTCGGTTTGCGGCCCCGGCTCTCGCCGCGGGGAACGCCGGCCTCCTGAAGCATGCTTCGAACGTTCCGGGGTGCGCGCTCGCGATCGAGCAGGTGATGCGCTCGGCAGGCGCGCCGGATGGCATGTTCCAGACGCTGCTCGTCGGCTCCGACCGCGTCGAAGGGCTGATTCGCGACCCCCGGGTCCGGGCGGTCACTCTCACGGGAAGTGACCCGGCGGGCCGAGCAGTGGCCCGGGCCGCAGGAGACAGCCTGAAGAAGACCGTGCTGGAACTGGGGGGCAGCGACCCGTTCGTGGTACTGGAGGATGCAGAGCTCGAAACGGCGGTCGCGACCGCGGTCATCGCCCGCACGATGAACAACGGCCAGTCGTGCATCGCGGCCAAGCGCTTTCTCGTCGCCGATCCGATCGCGGACGAGTTCGAGCGCAGGTTCTCGGCCGCGATGGGCGCCCTGTCGGTCGGTGATCCGCTCGACCCGGCAACGGATGTCGGTCCATTGGCTACGGCGTCGATCCGGGACGAGCTGGCCGCCCAGGTGGATGCGACGGTCGCAGCTGGAGGACGGCTGCTGCTGGGAGGAAAGCCGGTACCGGGACCCGGCTACTTCTATCCACCCACGGTCGTGGCGGATCCTCCCCCGGGATCGCCTCTCCGAATCGAAGAGACGTTCGGGCCCGCGGCGGCGGTGCTGCGTTTCGGCTCCGTCGAACAGGCAATCCAGCTGGCCAACGAGACGGAGTTCGGACTGGGCGCATCCGTGTGGACCCGGGATCCGGGTGCGGCGGCGCCGTTCATCGATGGAATCGAGACAGGATCCGTGTTCGTCAACGGAATGGTGGCATCCGATCCGCGCCTGCCGTTCGGCGGAATCAAGAACTCGGGATACGGACGTGAGCTGGCCGGGTACGGCCTGCGGGAGTTCCTCAACATCAAGACGGTGTGGATCGGCGACTGACTCTTCCTCGGGCGGCATCGACCGGGCTGCGTCGAGCGGCCGGCACCGGGTCGCAAACGGCTCCCGGCCCGAGGTTGCCCGGCCCGGGACGGAGGCGCAGGTTGAGAGGTTTAGGCCGGTCTTCGCCCGATATCCGTCGTGAACGATACTGAACGGGAGTTGAATGATGATCAGCGACGTGCTGGTGGATGAGATCAACGAGCAGATCAAGTTCGAGATGTACTCGGCATACATGTACCTGGCGATGTCGGCGTGGTGCGCCGAGCGGAACCTGTCCGGATTCGCTCACTGGATGACCATGCAGGCACAGGAGGAGGTGGATCACGCGATGCGCTTCTTCAATTTCCTGCTCGAGCGTGGGGGACGTGTGGAGCTGCAGGCGATCGATGCCCCGCCGGTCGACTACGGTTCGCCGGTGGCCGTGATGGAGAAGTCGCTGGAGCACGAGAAGTTCGTCAGCTCGCGCATTCACCACCTCTACAAGCTCGCCGTGGAGGAGGGTGACTATCCCGCCCAGGTCATGCTCCAGTGGTTCGTCTCCGAGCAGGTCGAGGAAGAGGCCAGCATCGACGAGATCGTGGAGCGGATGAAGATGTTCGGATCTGACGGCGCCGCCCTGCTGATGGTGGACACGCAGCTGGCGGCCCGCACCCCGGGAGCGGAGGAACAGGCATGAGGATCTTCTCACGACACGTGGCTCTGGCAGGGCTGCTCGCGGCACTGGCCGCGTGCGGTGGAGCGGGCGACGCGGACGAGACGCGGGCCTCGGGTACTCCCGATCCGGTAGATACGGAGCTTCGACCCGAATTCGCGGTGGCTCTCGACATCGACCTGGATGAGATGCAGCGATCGAGTACCGGGCTGTACACGCGGGACGTCGTGGAAGGCACCGGCCTCGCGGCCCGGGACGGCTACGTCGTAATGGTCCATTATACCGGCTGGCTGCCCACCGGCGACGTATTCGACAGCAACGTGGAAGGGGACGAGCCGTACTCGTTCCAGCTCGGTCGACGGTCCGTGATCGCCGGGTGGGAGGAGGGAGTCCAGGGCATGAGGATTGGCGGCAAACGAATTCTCGTCATCCCGCCCAGCCTGGCCTATGGAGCGCGCGGCCGGCCCGGTGCGATCCCCCCCAACGCGTATCTGGTGTTCGAGGTAGAACTCCTCGACATCAAGATGTAGGGAGGCGACCGCGCCTCCTTCTCCGGCCACCCCGGGGGACGGTCAACGGCCCGTCCCCGGCCGCGTCTCGCTGGCCATCGGGCTGATTTCCGGCTCATTCGGTGGCCTGCTGGGCATTGGCGGCGGCGCCGTGATGGTACCTCTGCTGACCGGCTGGGCCCGCCTGGATCAACACTCGGCGCACGGCACCAGCCTGGTCGGCGTGGTGTTCACCGGCATCGTCGGGGCACTCGTGTACGGCAATGGAGCGGCAGTCGATTGGCAGGCGTCGCTCCTGCTGGCGCTGGGTGCCGTTCCTGCGACGATCTTCGCCGCCCGCTCCAGTGCGAGGATTCCGGCAGTCGTGCTCAGGCGGTTCTTCGGACTGTTCCTGATCGCCAATGCGATCCTCCTCCAGTTCAAGGGAGTGGTCCCCGTCACCGGTCTCCTCGATGGAGCCGCCGCGACCGTGTCGCTGGTGATCCTCGGTATCGTGGTGGGCGGGCTGTCGGGACTGCTGGGGGTCGGGGGCGGCGCCCTGATGGTCCCGGGCCTGGCTCTGGGACCCGGGTTTGCTCAGCAGGTCGCCCAGGGAACGTCACTGGCGGCCATGGTGCCGTCGAGCGCCGTGGGCGCGACGGTTCACGGGCGTCTCGGTCACGTCCGGCGGGACGTCGTGTTTCCTCTCATGCTGGGCATCGCCGCCGGATCCTGGTTCGGGGGAAGCAGTGCGCTTGCCCTGCCCGATCGCACGTTGCGCGTGGTGTTCTCCGCCGTGCTGATCGTGCTCGGCGCCCGCTACGTGTTCCGAACCGGACGGCCGGCCGCCGAATCCGCCTGACCGCGCCTCCTTCCGGTCAGGCTTCAGCCGCTTCGGTAATCTCTGCCTCCCACTCTACTACCACTGCTCCCGCGAGCGAGGCGGCCGTCGGACACTTCGATGCGTGCCTGGCCAGCGCCCGATCCACCGCCTCCCGGCTGCCAGCGGGAATTCGCAACGTGTACCTGACGATGATCTTCGTGAGCACCGGCAGTCCGTCCCGCACCTCGTTGATCCCTTCGACTTCGGCCGCGATGTCCTGCGGCGCCAGGCTGATCTCGCGCGCCTCCAGCGCGCCGTTGAGCGTGCCCAGCATTCAGCCGCCGGTAGCCGCCACGATGTAGTCGACCGGCAGGGGAAGGTCCTTCGAATCGATCCGGTAGTATTCCTTGATCGGGCCATGAACGCCCATCTCGAATCGCGTCCCGGCCGCGATCTCCGCTGCCCGGTGGACGCCTTCGACCTTCACGACCTTTCCGCGTGCTACGTAGAACGGATCCGACATTCGTGTCTCCCTGGCGAGGGACTGAGGGACTACCGCCGAGACCGGCGCTCGCCCACCGCGTGTCCCGGCTCATCCTGCAGCCAACCTATGTGTGATCCGCCACCCGGAGCGAGGATCCTCGGTTGCCGGCTGATGTACGACAGGCGTGTAGCGGTGGGAACGAGCGAATGACGGAGGTACCGGAATGATGGAGTCCAGCGACAGCACCGATCGAGTCGATCGAACCGACGAAGAGTGGCGGGCACTGCTGACGCCCGAGCAGTACAGGATCACCC
>Ga0307379_10006672_pt1 | contig 15819 bp, 9 predicted proteins | sample UN2MG_FD_202237 | JGI IMG/M metagenome (GOLD analysis project Ga0307379, IMG submission 202237) | Soil microbial communities from Risofladan, Vaasa, Finland - UN-2 | ecosystem: Environmental > Terrestrial > Soil > Coastal area > Acid sulfate soil | place: Finland: Risofladan, Vaasa | collected... | reverse complement strand
TATAATTCTCCCTTCCGGTAATATGTATGTAACCTCTCCCGGCATACAGCGATCCATCACCATCTTCTGTATTTCCTAATTTATAATTTCCATAACGATATTTATCAGCATACATATACTCCATTAATTGTTCTGTATCAGCAGCCATTACTTCCTCTTCTGTTACTCCAGATCGTAAAAGAGATGTTTTTCTTTTATCCCATACATTTTTATTGGTAAACTTAAATGGTTCTTTTATTGTTGTAAAATTATCTGTTTCAAAAGCCATTTGAGCTATAAACATCCTTATTTCATCTTGATCTGTTATCCCATTTTTTTCTAAGATATCAATCATATTAGGCGGAAAATCATAACCAAGATTATGTATTTGTTTTAAAAATTCATCAGGTGCTGTACCCGACTTATATCCTTTTCTCTTTTTTACTTTTCCACCTTTTTTATAAGCACTTACAGAATCAGTTGCATTTGGATTTGCCTGAGATATCCAATTATTTACTGATGAAGATCCATGTTTCATTTTAAGCAAATTTAAATCAGGGGGAGATATTGCAATTTCTCCTGGGCTTACTGCTACCGGAACGCTGCCTTTAGCATATCCGGCACTACCAGTAGTTCCTTCAGCATATTGTTTAATAGAATTTAATTCAGCTAAAAACCTTTTCCCTATAATTTGTCCTTGAGGTGTTTTAGGATTGTTGTTAAATATTGCTGTTCCCGGTGGTAAACTTGTTTTAATACTGTCTGATGTACTTGATCCTGTGCCTCCAAAAACTCCACTACCGCCTGCATTAGTGCCAGTAGCGTATCCTTTTACCGTTCCTCCGTTATTATAATAACGCATTCCTTCGCGAATTCCAGATAAATTATTTTTTCGTATTTGATTGTTTGCTTCTATATCTTCTTCATGAAGTAACTGTCTATTATCCTGAGCATAACGACCTAATGCCATTTCTTGATGACCTAATGATTTCATTTGTGATCGCCATCTTGATTCTGATTCTTGCTTAGCTCTTGCAAATTCTTTTTTTTCTTTTCTTTTTTGTCCAAGTACTTTAATTGAACCTAATGCTGCTCCTACAACAGCACCAACAGCAGCTCCCGGTAATCCACCTACACTTGCCCCTAATCCACCCCATTTCCCTACTGAACTAGCATAATCTCCAGCCATAGCCCATCCTTTCTTTTTTCCAGCAAAATCGCTATTTGCAACAAGGTCTCCGGCTGTAGAAAGAGCTAATCCTGCTGCTGCTAATCCAGGATTGCCTTCAGGAAGTTTAGTATTAGTAGGAAGTCCCTTTTTCCCAATTCCTAATACTCCGGGTTTTCCATCACCAATTCCTAAAAATCCCTTTTTAATTGGTTCTGTATAAGATCCTACTTCTCCCTTTAATGCACTTAAACTAGCTGATCTATCATAATTTAATCCAGTTTTATTAATTGTAGGATTATTTACTGAAGCAATATTTGTAGGTGATTGATAATCAAGAGTAGGATTTAAGTTTTCAAATTGAGTGCCATAACTAGCCATTCCTGCATTTCCATTCATCCCATTAAGACGATCATTCATAATCCCATGTTTAGCATATGATGATACAATGCTATTACTATTATTTACTGAATTATCAGAAACAATAGCTCTCTGCCTAGCATCATTTTTCCAATTCTTTTGATTTTCTGGTATAGTATCATTAAGATTTGGTGCTCTTAAATCTATTTGTTTTTGTTCCATTGGATTAACTGGCCTTCCAAGCCTTTTTTCCAATTGTTCACGAGTTATTTTTCCCTTATATAAAAGTTCAAATAATTCGTTTTCTGTAGGTGTTTCTCCTGTCATAGCTATATTATTATTTGAATTTCCAACAACGCCTCCATCTGCCATTTCAGTATATTTAGATCTTGCTTGAATTTTTTTAAATTTTATCATTTCTTCATCAAGATCAATAGGGACTTCAGTTCCGTCATTTTCTTTAAACATCCCCCAATTTTCTTGTGCGTATTTATGTATAGTTTTTCCCTTTTTATATTTATAAAAAGTTTTTCGAGCTTCATCTAATGCTTTTATTCCTTTTGGTACATATTTAGCTCCTGCTATTGGACTAGGAGGTACAGACATACCAAGAGTAAATCCTACTGCCCCTGCTAAATGATCTTGCCAATCTTTTTCTGGAAATTGTTTTATATAATCCTGTTCTAAAATTCCGCCAGCTAATACAGAAGGATGTTTTGCTTTTCCTAATACTTCTAATTCTTGACGAGAAAATCCTAAAATTAACTTATCTGATGATCCAATTGGATTTTCTTTTAAATCAGTATCAACTCTATTTGCTCCTTCTTCATAAATTTTATTAGCAAAATCCATGTAAGTTCCCATGTTTCGTTCCTTAATAGGAGTTGCTTTAATCTTAGGAAGATTTACTTTGGTTGATTCTTGTGCTGTAGGGACAAAAGAATTAATTCCTTTTAAAAAATCTGGATTCTTTTTATTTTTTAAAAAGTTCGCATAAGAATCTTTTAGTGCCTTAAAATCTTTTGGATCGTTTTTAGTAGCCATTATTAATATGCCTTTCTATAAAATGTTTGTATTGAAGTTAATTTTACAACTGTATCATTTGATATAGTTGTATTCCTTACTCCATTAACATATTGAGAATTATCGATCTCTAAGGTTACAATCATGTATTCTCCAACCATCCTATCGCCCCTAGAAGCAAATGGTATTGTAGATAACCATGTATCATCCCTATACTCATATTCTTGACTTGATATAATATCAAGATCAATGTCTTGTCCGCTTTGCGAAGCAGTACTTACTCGTATCGCTGAGTAAAAATCTCCGAGAGTTCCGTTAAATCTAAAATTATTAAAAATCTTTGATATATCCGGTTCTGCGTTAACTACAAACTTAAGCAACGATTTATGAACTAATCCATAAAATTTACCTGCATCACCAACATTATTCTCATGAATCTCGTTAATCGTACCAACTATTTCCCAATGAGTAGCATCTAAAGAAGGTATTGTCGCTGGATTCCCTGAAGTATAACTTAATATACATACATAAATCGTAGAAACCTCTCGTACCCATGAAGCATAAGCTATATAAGCAGTAAGATTAAAAATCTCTGTTCCATATTTAGGGATATTATAATTAACTGGTGTCCACAATCTTTTATTACCACGAATAAATAAAGTAGGTTGATAAGTATATCTGCCAGTAAACTGCATTTCTTCCCCATCAAAACTCCAAGCAAAATCACCTTTATTTAAAGCTTTATCAGTGACTCCAAGTAAACTAATAATGTATTCCCCATGTTCATCATCATAACCACCTACTATTCCATTACCAATAAGATGTTGTTCATTATAAAGCCCTGCTCCAGTAATTTTATTGAATAAACTAAAATTCATTAGTTTTACTGCAACTTCCTGAGATTTTCCATCAAAGCTCATATAAATTATCGCTTTCCTTCTAGCATCAGGCCATAAGAAAAATGAATCTCCTTCTATAATACCATATTGATGTTGACAACCAAAAACATCATTAATCTTATCAAATCTATCTGCTACTTCTCCTACCCCTAATATGATAGAATCTCCTAATGAATTAGGAGTAATAGCTCGTTCTTCAACAGAGATATAGCCTATATCGTCTTTTTGCCAATAATATAATCTTCCATTTTTGGGTTTAAGTGCTACTAGTGGCCCGGCTGAACCCGGAAGATCTTTTATGCTTTGTTCTGAAAATATTCTAAAAGAATCGATTCTTTCAAAGTTCCCTTTTTTTGGTGTCCAGATATAACGTGTTTCATAAAGATTTCCTTTTAAATCTTGTTCAGAATGTCCTGCTAATGGAATTCCTGATTCTTGTGCAGAATAAGCATCAGTATATAATAATTGTTCTATCTGATTATATTGACCTACTCCAGAACTTATTCCATCTATATTTCTAGGAATTCCTGAAGGTCCAGTTCCATGGTCTCCTGTATCTCCTAATATTTTATCTTTAGCTACATGTCGTCCTTCCCTAAGCCCAATATTTACATTAGATTCTACTGGAAATATAATAGTATGACTATATCCCCAAGGACCATCTACAGTATTATTATAAGGTTGATTATCTCCATGAATTAATTTATAAGCTAGTCCATCTTTAGTATCATTATCATTATCTAGTGGCATCATCCTACAATAATCAAACATCTGTAAAAAGCAATCTCCTCCCCATACTTCTATCCCATCTGCTTCATATTGTGTTTTACCAACAGCACTATCTAAATAAGCCATAAAATCAGCATCAAAAGCTTGATAATGTCCAACAGGCATATAAGATGTAGCTTCTTTTGCTGAATCAGATGAACCACCATAAGGTGCAGCTTTTTCTATTGTGATGTTTATTAAATGTTTTTCTATTTTACTAATATGTGTTTCATCATCTCCCATGTAATTTGGACCAGCATGACTTAATCCATTAGCTGACCAATCTGGATCTGATCCACTTTCATCTGCCTTAGTTTCTAAAAAATGACAAGTAGCTCCAACTGCCATATTAGTAAACCAATATTTAAAACTTACTTGAGTATCATATCTAAGATGTCCTCTATGATTAATAACCTCTTGCTCTGATCCTATTCTAGCACTTTCTTCATCATCATTAATAACTCTACAATATGTAACATCAAGTCTTGCTGTTACATCCGATGCTGTGAATCCTGTTTCTGTTTCTTTTATTAAGTCAAATTTTGAATAACTATTCCAATCAAGAGTATTAACAACTCCTATTATATTTTCAAATACTACAGTACTTCTATTTGCTGCTGAATCTCTTAAAATTGCTACAGTTTGAATATTAGCAGCAGGCGGTACAGTTGGTAAATCATTTCCATAATTTAATAGAAAATCTGGAGAATAATATAAATAACAATTTTTCCAACGAATCCATGTGTATGGAGGATTATTATAAGTTAAATCTGTTACTAAATGATTTGGATGATGCCACCAACAATCTGCTCCTTTTGCTCCTGTATAATCTGTAAATGGGCCTCCTCCTTTATCGCTATTAAAATTTGAATCAACTAATGAATCACCTGTCCATGGAGTTACACGATAATGGTCATTAGATTCAAATCCAGGAATACTATTAGATTCTCCATATCTAACTTTATGCATAGGATATGCCAATCCTTGAGCTACTATTGAAGCATCTCTAGGTGCACGAACAATCATAAATCCTTTAAAATGATTAGGCAAATCTGCTACAGTTAATGATGTGGCATTACGTTTATTTATATCTGTTACTAAAGCATTAAAATCAATTCCATCAAATCGTATTCCAAGATGTTGCATATAATGAATCCAATAATTTACTGAATCCCTTGTAACCATAATATTATTATTAGCACTTACATCTGATCCTGTATGAACATTAGTTATTGAATCGTGCCACGATCCAGTATTTATATCAGCTAACCAATGTACTCCATAAGGATTTCCCCAATTATCTAATAAACATATTCCATACCTATAATTTTCATTTCTCCAAAGACTTTGTAAATAATGTGATACGGTAGCACCTTTATTATCTGACCAGTCATCAACAATATCATATACATTAAATTGCTCTGGTGCTACAGCAATTGTATTTGTGCCAAATTTTCTAGTTACAATTACTGGTACAGCTGTTCCAGTTCCTGTGTAAGTATCTACATGTGGTGTTCCTAAATAATGCCAAACTGTATCTTGTAAATGATTAGTAGCACTAGTAGTTTCTTGCACATTCCCTCCATCTGATCTATACCATTGATTATAAACTAATCCGGGATTAGGTGTTCTTTTATCATATAACTGATGCCCAAATAAAGGTAATGTGCTTCCGTTATTTACATGATTTTTTGTTCCTACACTAAAAAGCTCATTAGTTTCATCATGCAGCACTTCTCTCATTATTCTATTATATGTAGCATTAATGCTTGGATCCCATCCAATCATATATCTAGTTCTTATATGACCTAGAAAAAGAGTTTTTCGTACTATTCCACCAGTTTTATTTGATAAAATTCCTGAAGTAGCATCAATAATATCTTCTGCTGTTAATGTTTCCACTCCAATCATATCTATATGATCAAAGTCCATAGATGTACCATTTATTTCTTCATAAGAAAATACTATCGGCGGTTCTGTTACTACATTAGAAGTAGCTTTAATATAAGCTACTCTAATTTTATTATAATTAATATCGATATCATCAATAGTTATTCTTATTCCCCAACCAGTTTGTTCATTAGTTAGATCATCTTCTCCAATAGCTTGACCTCCCATACCTTGATATTCATGGTATAAACTTGCATTAACAGCGAACTGTTCGATTAATCCTTCTGTAATATTAATTGGTCTTGATCCTACTGTCCATGAAGTTCTTGCTCCGTCAGATGCTTCTAATTGATAGAAATAAAAATAAACTCCATTAAAAACATTGCCCTCTATTCTACGGTTATATCTTATATTTCCATAAGTAACTAGTTTAGGAATAAGATCGATTAATTCTACCGGATAATAATCAATAACCTTAGTAACACCAATAGATACATAAATTTGAACAGCCCCTGCTGTAGTAAAAACAGTTCCAGCAACTTCATTAGGCCCATAATCCGTACCACCATAAGTTACCGTTCCTTGAACAACCATATACTGCACTCCAACATTAATAGAAAGATTTCCAGAAATTATATTTTTTCTATATCTAGCATGGCGCATATTAAGCACTTTTGGAGGTACATTATTATCCCACCAATACACATTAATATTATTATCATCATCACGCCAAAAATCAGAACCTATCTGAAATTTTAATGATGCACCTATATCCTGATGATTATAAAGTGGATCATATGCACCAACAACTTCATTTGTATCAATATTAATTAATCCCCATTCTAGGTTTGACCCTCTAAATGGAGATGTATCATTCGAAGAACATATAAAAAGGTAATCTCCTGTATTGATATATCCTATTGCAGAATAATTGGGATTTAAGGTAAATGAGTTTGAAGTTCCTTTAATATTTTGTATAGCATATTTACTGCCATCATAACGCTTAATTCTAAAGTTATCTACTTCTCTAGTTGAGCCTTCTGGTTGGAAATTCGGAACAACGTCTGGATACATTGGCCCTTTAAATTCATTAACATGCCTTTTATCCATAAGTTATGCTATAACAATTGCTGTTAATAGTTTAGAGTATAAGAATTATTTGGTTCATTTAACCAATAAAAATCAAGAGATCCTGTATATGGGCTATTTTGTAGTACAGAAATACGTTCTGAATCTAATGTATCAGGTTCAGCTTGTTCACCTCTAGCATAACTTACTGCTTTATTATAATCATAATCTAAATCTTTGAGATCGCCTCTAGATATTCGTTTTTCCATTGCTCCAAAACGTGTACGTTTTGCATACATTAAATGAATTCCAGCCTTTATCGCTTCTTGATTTTCAGGATATACTAGAATGTATCCTTCATCATCTGTAGGATATTTAAGATATGGAACTAATGCTTGTCGTCCATCAAATTCCCTTGAATAAAATCTTAATTGATCTTGATTAATTTTATAATGCATCCAATTACATTGAGAAGGATAACCCATTACATCAATAGAAAATAAACTTCCAGCCATTATAGTTGTAGATGATGCCCTGTTTCTTACATTAGCATGTAATTCATGTAGATCTAATAAATTATCTTCAGTAAAATCAAATCCAGTACCAAGTATAAAAATTCCCGGATAAACTGCTACAGCACATTCTGGTAAGGTTACAGTATCTCCAACAACATCAAAAAGGCCAATAGTATCTTCAAAATTTTTATATCCACCAATTTTTCTATCAACTCGCTTTCCCCAACGATGGAATAAAGGAAAAAATTTATTATCCTCAATTCCCATATCTTCCATGGCATCAAGTATTATATTTTTTATGCTTAAATTCTTCATGCTATTTTTTCAGTAAAATACTTTCTTTCTTTAACTACTGAATGATATAACCTTCTTTTTAATTTTACTGAAGCATCAAATTTATAATGATAATACTCCAATTTTGGACTATCGAATTCAATAGTGTATTTGTATTGTAACGTAGATGGATTACACCGCTTCTTACGTGCTGTATCTCTGATTTCTTTAGCCGTCCGAGACCTTCTTGTGATAATCATTTCCCCAAAATGTGCAGGAAAAAGATATGCTTGTTCTTTAAAGATTACATCGGTAATCATTTTGAAGTATTCTTTTACTATTAATTTTGCCTCTTTATCACTATAGGCTTTACTGTCTTTGTCATATATCTTAGTAACTTGTTCAACAAGCTTTGACAAAGTTACGTTCATCGTTGCTTTAAAATCAATAAATCGTCATTTGCATTATTAACTATATCAGCTACTGTATCTTTTTCTAGTGCAAAATCCTTCGTTAAAATCTTCATTATTATCACTTCTGTCATAGTATAACTAATAGGATATTCATCTTCAACAGTCATTCTTCTTTTTTTATCAGTAAATTCTAATAATCCATTTCCTTGATAATCAGGGTTTTGTGCTATAAATGTACCGCCGGCCAAATAATTAATGCCATTATGTGTAATTCCGCCACTAACTATCGTATAACTTTCCCCTGGTGCATAAGCTGTTTGATAGATTAATCCATTTTTAGGAGGCGTATGTGTTTGAATTGCATATCCTTCCATTGGATTATCCAATATTAATACCGGACGAATTATTTTCTTGTATGGATATATATACACATGATTGTTAATTCTAGTAAACCACTTGAATGTACAATATTCTGGATGTGTTACCTTTTGGCCAAAAGTATTATATGCTGTATAATAGTATTGTTCTTTAAATGGACTTAGCCTATTTGGTGGAGCAATTGAATGAATACCCTTATCTCCTGTTAAGGAAACTACTGTTGGAATTGAGAATTTTCCAATTTTTGTATTTAACGTGAATCCTGTCATATCAGGATCATTAGCACCTATTTCTGTAGTAGTAGTTTCACCCATGTCTTGTAAAACCATGGGATCGATCTCTATATTTCTTGTAAAACTATCTCGTATTTCTTTAGATCTATAAGCGTTAAATCGCGATAACAAAAATTTGTCATTAATCCGACTGTCTTTACTGACTCGGCTATGTTTTAAGATAATTGAGAGATCACTATATGTATCTATAACCTTCATTGCCTATCCGTTTTTGTAAAGATAATAAAAAAGGGAAGTCGAAACTTCCCCTTTTTTAGCAAAAAATCGAGTAAAGGTGTGTGTATTAGGTTATCAAACTAACAAGTACAGCTAAATAAGCTACTTCATCGCCATCAGCATCATCATACCAAATTGCTTGTTGAACAAGTCTAGTTGGATGTGCGGTAGTTGCATTTGATGGTGATGTAGCATCATACTCTATAACAAAACGAGCATAATCTGTTCCAGCCACAAAAGCTTCTCCGCCTTTAGCTGTATCACCAGCACCATTCCAATTACCTGAATTGATTCTTCCTGTAGAAGTTTCATAAACAGGTACTCCTGCAAGCATTTCAGTTACATCACCAAATTGATAAACTCCAGCATCAGTTACAACTACATTTGCTATGGCAATATTTTCTCCTGCAATAGTTGATGTTATGCCTTTATTTAATGTTCCTTGGCTAAAATATGCTCCATCATCCAAAACATATAATACTTGCGTATTGGTAGGAAGGGCGGTCATGGCTAAGATTGGACCACTAACAGTTCCTACTGATGTTTCTGTAGCATTAAAAGCCACTGTAGAAGTTTGAAGAATTGTGGTAGCAGTACCCGCTGCGGCAGGAACGATAACAATACCGGTAGCACCGGTAACATCGCCAGTTATAGTTTCATATTTTGCAGTTGTATCAGCAGTGTGTGTTAAAACTACGCTAGGTCCAACAGTAACACGCATTTTTCCGTCTTGGTTTGCTTTATAACCAATATTTTTTGAGATGAAATAAGCATCATCTACTGCAGTTCCTGATAATGGATCCATAATAGCACGATAAGGTTGGAAACGTTTTGCCCATTCTTGGGAAGTTTCACTTGGATTACCAATTTGAATACCATATGTGGTATTAGCCACAATAGTAGGGAGAGTAATACTTACTAACTGCCTTACTTCTGCAACAAAGACATCATTGTGAATAGCTCTAATCTTATTTGTTTCGATTGGATCTAATCCAGGAATATTAGTGTATCCTGCTTTTGTAGTAATATCAGGAGTTACTCCTAATGTGTTTTGTACTGTCTGCTTAAAAAGATATGCTTCCATGTTTATAGTTTTTTAAATTTGAAACAAAAATAATGTTTAGTTACCTTCTACTTCTTTCTCTTTAACTCCGAATTTTTCAAAGTTGTGAACATTTCCAGATAATATTGTTGCAGTCCTTTTTGCTATTTCTTCATGAGATGTATTAGGTAACTCTACTGATTGTATTTCTGATACTGTTCCTGCACCAGTAAATACAGTTATAGCAGTTGTTGTAAAATAATCTCCTGCATTATAAGTTGCTGTATCATATACTATACTTCCTGTTTCTACATAATGCGTTGTTACGGTAGTTAATGGAGTTCCTGAGCTTCTAGGTTCACTAATATAAGGAATAAGATGTTGCCTAATATAATATAAAATAGCAGCAGTAAAAGCATTAAATTGTCCATGATTAACTACTATCGTATTACCGATTTCATTATGTATAGGATAATCATCATTAGGTCTAGTATGTGAATTAGAAAATGATCCTAATGTTTCACTTATAGATCCTGGTCGCGAATTCTTAGTAATCCCTGCTATTACAACAGATAATCCTACATCATACCTATAGTCTGCTGGAAGTGTAAGTACATCTAAAACAGGAATTAATGGTAAGGCGAGAACAATAGTTCGTATTTCTGCACGTAATCTTTCTACTGTTTCAAAAGCATATTTCTTTTGAGCATTTTTTATATTATCATATCGATCTTGAACAAAATCATCTGTTGCTACCTGAATACCATAAGATAAACGAGTATTCCCCCATCTTGGAGAGGCAACTCTATCCAAGTGAAATCTTACTCGTTCTCTTATTTCAATAATAGTCATCTATACTGATATAGTATTTAATTCATTTGGTGAATCAATATTATCCTCTTTAGCTAATTTATTAGCCTTTCTGGTATCTGCAGCTTTTTGTTGTTTACTACGAGTATCTGGTTTAGAAGGAACATCTTCAGTAGGATTTATAATCTTTACTTTTGATACTGCTACATTGGATAATGCTAAAGCAACTGCATCATTTATTGCAGATTGTATATCAAAAGGGATTGTTTCCTTTTCTTTTGTTTTATTTGAAATACTCTTAACGGTACTAGTAGGTAATTTTTCATGTGCTTCAGCAGCTAAAATACCATAAAATGAAGTATCCTTCATTATATTACGAATAGCACGTTCTTCATCATGTCCAAGTACTCTAGTATCTTTATATACTACTCCTTTAGCTACATCATCAGTGACAATTCCAGCATATTTAGCTTTCCGCATAACAATTTTTGCAGCTAAATATTCTTCATCACCATTAATTTCAAGATCTTTTTTGAATTGCTTTGGATCTGCTTGTAATTTTTGGAGAAGCATAGTTTTAATTCTTTTAACAGTATTTCCATTAGGATTGATTTTAAATATTAATCCCCAATCCTTAATTTCTTCTTCAGGCATTTCAAGTATTCTATCCTGAATCTCTTTTGCTGTTTCAATTTTATCAATATATGCATCGGCTTCTGCTTCTGGATCATCAGTAATAAGACAATCTGTTTGATCAGTTCCCATAAGGATACTTAATTTAGACCCTTTGTACCACATAGATTGAGTCCACGTAAAATATTCATTAGCCTCTGCTCTATTATCTAAATTAAATGATTTTGATCCTTGAATTCTAATTTTTTTCCATTGATAAGTGCCATCTTCTTTTATTCTGATAGCTGTCCCTAACCAATAATCTGTATCAGGCATTTTAAACCCTCTACAGAAATAATCATTTGCATTTTTTGCTCGATAATCTTTAGAATTTCCACCTAATCTTGGCTTGTTCTGTTTTATTGTTACATACTTTTTTTGTAAAGACACTTTCTCCTCAAAAGGAAAAATTGTTTGAGAGAGTTTAGTGATTTGGCCTCTTCCTGATTCGCCTAATTGAATTTCTTTTGTTTCCATTTTTCGATTTGGTTTTTAAAAAAGGGGGGATTCGCCCCCCCTTTATATTGATTAATATTTCTAGACAATTGGTGAACGATGAATCATACCACAACCTTCTGTGTTATAGATTACGATCATATCTTGCATTAACAAATGATATTCGATACCATCTGTTGAGCTCTGGATATCCCATTGGGAAGCACCAGTCATACCGTTTTTCATGTATTCAACCATTCTACGACTTACCATGTCGTTTCCATTACAAAGGATTTCAATGTTTGAACGACCTTCAGTTTTGTTCATATTTAGGAAGATGTACATTCCTGACTGAAGAACACCACCATCTGATCCACGAGCAGCCCAAGCTGATTCATCATCAAATAATGGATGTTGAACGAATGTAAGGCTGTTACCCTCAAAATTCAGAGTATCAAAATTAGCTCCTACGGACATATCTTGTCCTCCAACACTATTATTTACATTAGCATTGGTCCGGCCTCCATAACTATTAGTCCAAAGATCACGAAGTACAATTTGTGCATTTCCGTATCCTTCAGTACCTGTAACAGCATAAAAATGGTTGCCGAAATCTTCTCTGTTAGATTTTTTAACAAGAGTCCTCATCATATCGGTAAAATCATCAATTGTAGCATATCCATCTACGCCTGATCCGAATGATTCATTGCCACCTTCAAGTTGAGGGATAAGTCCATTACCTATGATAATGTCATTTCCTTTTTCGTCTTGAAGATTACTTCTTTGTAGGTATTCCCCATTAGGGCCTACCATTGATGAACGTGAAACCCACTTATGGAATTCGTTTTCACGCATCCATTGTAAACGGTTTTGACGTTGCTTACTCCACCACCAACCTTTTCCGGTTGATCCAAAGTTGTACCACACTACTTCTGTCAAAGCGTTTCCTGAAATTTCAGTAGACTTTCTTTGAATAGTCATGTGTTCTATGTACTCCTCTGGATAATGGCTCCTAGAGTAACCTCTATCCGACATTTCGCCAAAAGTTGAGAAGAAGCCAAAAGCTGTCTTTTCACCTGCTTGCGGTGCTACATCAGTATTCCAGTCAAATAATCTTCCATCAACTGACTTAAAAGTATAGATATAAGCACCTGGACTTCCTGTGTAACTCATTACACGAGCTTGGAATGTTCTTGAATAGAACTGTACATTCATACCTTGGGTTTGATAATCATCCTTTAGTGTGAGCGTAAAAGTACCATCAGCTAGGGTAGTGCCTACTTGATTTAGTACTGTAGAATTGATCTGGATTCTACCCATCTTACGATAGCGATATCCTGTTGATCCAATTTTCTTATTTTCTGGAATTTTTCCAATTTTGGACTTGGTGCGGTTTCCAACTGTATCGTACGGAGACTTTGCTCCTGAAACGATCAGCGTACTGAGCATCCTTGGTTCTGTATATTCGATTACCTCACTGATCTGCGGCACTGTTAATGCAGCCTGAGTCAAATGAGATGTTTTCGTACAAGTGTGGTCCCACGTTTTTTGCGTAGGGGTTACAAGAATAGGCATATCTTATTCAGTTTTTGAATTGATAAGTTATGACTAGGGATGTTTTTTAACCTCTCATAATATCTTCCCCTGCATTGAAAGCATCAACCACTGCTTGTAGACCCTCCGCTTGCGTAGAATCTGCCTCGCCACTTTTCCCTCCTTTGCTAATTTCTGTCGGATTATACCGATTCTTATGATTTGCTAATTTTTCGTCTTTAGTTGCACTTTTCGAAGCTTTTGCAATATTATGTTTTAAGCTAATCTCGTGTAGCTCATTTTTGATAACCAACTTAGCAACATATATTGGATCATTTTCTAATCGCTTGCGATATTGATCAGGATCTTTAAATCTTGCTATTATTTCCCTCCTTGTCTTGTCAGGAATGTTGAATCCATCAAATGTAGTGGTTTTTTCAATTTCAGATGAAACATCATCTAAAAATTTATTATCAATTTCTAATGCCTTAGTTTGTTGATCACTAACAAAAGTTTGCATTTTGGTATTTACCTCTCTTAAATATTCCTCACGAAGTTGTGTTACATCATTTCTTACTTGAGTAGCATATCCCTCTAATTGTCCTTCTTCCTTTAATTCTTCTATCTTTAATTCTGCTTCATCTGGAGTCATTTTATCAGTGATCTCCAAATTTTTCATAGCAATTCCTTCATTGTTTAATGCTAAAATATTATCATATCCAGCTACAGGATTTTGAATTTCTCCCCATGTTTTACCATTATTAAGTTGATGCATCATGAATTGAGTTTCTGGAGAAAATCCTTTTAATGCTCTTACATCCTGAATTACTTCTTCTCTTAAGCTTTCTTTAATTTTTATATCACGATCTTTAAGTGCATCAATTAAACCTTCGCGAGTATTAGCCTTTAATTCTAATTCTACGCCAGAAGCTTTAGCTATTTCTGAAAAATCAGTTAATGTAAGATCATTTGTTATATCAACCTCTTCGGGTTTCTCAGGATCTACTGGTTTCTCAGGATCTACTGGTTTGTCAGGATCTTCTAATTCAAGTTCTTCTGGTTTTTCAGGATCTTCTGGTTTTTCAGGATCTTCTGGTTTTTCAGGATCTACTGGTTTCTCTGGCTCTACCTGATTTACAGGTTCAACCAATTTTTCTGGCTCAACTGCATCATCGGGTGCGTTGATCGTTTCATTTGCCATTGCACTTACTTCTTCTGCTGTAAGTTCACCAATTTCTTTTAATACTGGTTCTTCCATTTTATATAGATTTTATTTTGTTTGTGTCGGCTTATTGTCAGCCGCATATCGTTTTGATTCAGCATCAATTTCAGCTTTTTCCATCGTCGTAATGTTAGCTGCTGCTGCTTTTCTTCCTTCTAATTCAGCCTCTAAGATAGCTAAATCCTTTTCATGTTGTTGAATATCTTCTCGATCTGCAGTAACCTGTTCTCCTTTTGCTTGTTGTAATTCTTGTGCAGCTTTGTTTTCTTGCTCTCTTTGTTCTGTTACATAACTACGCATTTGATCATAACCAACATCCATAATAGCAATTGCCTCTTGTACTGTTTCTGCCATTTCAGCTTTTGCCACATCATGATTTCTAATCATTCCTCCTTGTATATCAACATCAGCTCTAGCAATTAACCGTTCTCTAATAAATTCTTCTTTTTGTGAATCGGTAATATATACTCCATAATAATCATCCCAAAATTCATCATCACTTCTAAGTATTACAGCAGCAGCAGTTCCAAGTATTGCATTAGCTTCATTCTTTCTATAATATGCCATTGAGATTTTTCTTTTCTCTACATATTTACACATAATTTTTTCTGTGAATCGATTGAAAAAATATACAAGAGGAGTAGTCGCTGCTTGAGAATTAATTTGATTGTTTTGTGCATTAGTAACTGTTGAAGATGCTGGCGTATCACCTAATCTATCGTCATTAAATCCAATGATTTTATTGGTAGTATCTTCAATTTCATAACCAAGTTTTATAAGAGAATCCATCGATCCTGTTAATCCTAAATCTACCTGTTTAAAAAAATCTCCTTGAGTACGTCCTTCTTGTGCTAAATTACCA
>Ga0307379_10006671_pt1 | contig 15820 bp, 6 predicted proteins | sample UN2MG_FD_202237 | JGI IMG/M metagenome (GOLD analysis project Ga0307379, IMG submission 202237) | Soil microbial communities from Risofladan, Vaasa, Finland - UN-2 | ecosystem: Environmental > Terrestrial > Soil > Coastal area > Acid sulfate soil | place: Finland: Risofladan, Vaasa | collected... | reverse complement strand
CAGTCATATTAGGGGTACCATTGGTACCGTCACACAACTGCCAATTTGGTGGCAGTGTGGCAAATGCAGCGTTAAACATAATCACACCACCGATGGGAGTAAATCCTTTAAACCCATCACCAGAGGCTACACCCGTAACTGTGAGATTAGTTGCACCAAGATTGACAAATGTTCCATCACTTGCTAGGTCCAGTCCGATGGTTGTACCGTTTATCCTGAAATTGACACTATTGTTTCCGGCGACCCGAAGACCGCTGGTGATTTCACGAATGCTTAAGTCAACAACGTCTCTGGTCGCTTTTGTTACCATTACCGTTATCCCTTAGAAGGTCTTCGATACGATGTGCCAGTTTGTGCCATCGTATACAATAGTTACTGAACCATAGCCCGTGTTGATTAACAATGGGCTCGCTATTCCGCTGAATAATACTCCCGCATGTGCAACTTGGATGTTATTTGTACCGGCACCACCAGATTCGTCCGTAATGACCAGACGCCGACCGGAACCAAACGTACCACCCGGAACGGTTGATAGGTCAATAGTCACAACTGATGATGTATCGCGGACACCAACATAACTTTCTGTGGTTCCGAGATTATATATTGATGAATTAATACCAACTCGGGACTCGAAGGTCTGAAGGGTATCTGCCGTAATAGAAACGGTTCCGCCGCCACCATCAGTGACAATGATTCCGTTACCACCAGCGATTGATTTGAATCGTAGGTCTATTCCGGTTTTTGTAGAAAATAGACCAACACCCACTCCCAAATTAGATGCGGTGTTTGCTTCGCCCGAGTTGGGCGCTACGATGATCCGCTGGAAGGTCATTATGTTGATGTCATCGTTCAACACAGTCGGAACATTTAGAATTATTTCATCATTCACCAGTGGTGGACTGAAGCTCACTAGTGCCCCGGAACAAGCTGCCGGAGCAGTTATTACTACAGGAATTTCAAACACCGCGAGACCAACAACTAACCCAACCGTGAAGGTTCCATTGAATTCTGGTTCATTACATCCAGTGATGGTTATCACGTCGCCGGGTGCCGCACCGTGTGCGATTGAAGTGGTAACTTGAGCAGTCGTTGCTGCTGTTTTGACAATGGCATTAATTGTGGTATCGGCTGCTGATATATTATAATCTTCACCACCACCGGTTAGTAATGCACCGTTACGGAATACCATGGTACATGCTGGATCAACACCGGCAGCGCCGATGTCAAAATCAGTAACCGCCGCTGGCTGATTTACATATCGGGCTGTAATGCATTGTGCGTTCTGAAGAATCGCAGGGTCTTCCAAAACAGTAGATTCGAGCGTTCGGGTGTATACTTCGACCGCTGCTGGAACTGGTACGGCAAAGACGACGGATGAGCCGATGACATTGTAATCACCACCGGGGTTCGGTGTCTGCCGAACGCCATCCAAGAATACTTCTACGAATTCGGCATAGATGGGAATAGTTCCCAAAGAGAAGGTGTCACCACCCGGTCCCGCAATACCAGAAGATACCGATTGCTGTTCAACATATCTGGCAGCAAATCGTCCGCCCATTGGTTGCCATGCTGCTCCATCCCATACGAAAGATACCTCAGTATCCGTGTCGAAGAACAATGAGCCATTAGCGGGGATGGGAATAGTCGGTGGGTTGCCACCAACTGCACCTACATCAGCAGGAATACCTTCCAACGGAAACCATTCTATGGATGCTGCTAAGAAGACGTAAAGAATTTGTGCATCGATTGCGAAAACCATACGCCCATCAAAGTTCGCAGGGTCCGCCGATGACGGAAGGGTTGCGAGGATTTCTACTACGGACGCAATCGGTTTACCAGTTATGTCATCTAGCTTGATGCCATATCTGCCGCCTTCTAGTAGTCCGTATGGGATGAGAGTAATAGCCATCTATTTTATGTCCTGTCGTTGAACCCGAATAAGAAGGCATTCATGACCAATGCCGTAGCCGGAGCCCCAATTGTGACTTCCAAACTGATTGTTTCTGCGCCTGTTGCATATCGGGTAGTACCTTCAATGCTGTACTGATGAGCAGTTGACAAACTCGCGTTTGAGATTGGTGTTTGCTCAAGAACATCTTCAGCAGCAGCAATCTGGAGATTAAAGTGCGCCGGTCCAGCAACAGCCGTAGCTGACGTGGCGACCAGTACCAAATAACTAGGTAACCATCTCGTTCCGTCACCCGGTGCTGTAAACAGTGGCGTAGTGGCCACTGCCGTCATGTCGATTCCGGTAGCCGTCGGAAGCATATCGAGAAGTCCAGAATTTCCGGTACCCCGAGTGATATATGGGACGAATGCCGCTCCATCATAGTAATGAGGAAGTTTCAAATCCGACCTATAGAAATTCATACCCTCGACTGGGTTCGTAGGCTCGCTGTCGTTGGCGAAATTCTCCAACAGGTGATAGATGCTATCACCGTAGATCGTTCCGTAGGGAGCAATACCTTGGCCCTGAATCTCGACTGGGAACGATGCACCAGTGGTCGTGCCAACATTAATGATGGCTACTGTTACTCCTCTGGTGTTCGTTAAGCTAATGGCTGGCATCGTTTTGATTCCTCTAAGTTGGTATTTATCCGATTACACGCAGATTCGCACGCGAAGGGTATAAACCACCTCGATGATACGATTCGCCGACTTCTGAATAGGTGAAAATGTGATATGTGTGAGAAGCAACCCGTCTTGCGACTTTAGTCCAATCTCGTCGAAAATGAACAATGAAGCGTCGTTGATATTGAATCCAACATTGTCGAAGGCTTGCTGCCCAAATGGTTCGTCTTTGTCGATTACACAACGGATTTCCACATCCGAGAATAATGTACCATTGACGTGGCGCACGGCCATTTGATTACCCGAAGGAGCACCCAAAGTGTCATCCACGACTTCAAAATACGTCGGTACGTTCAAATCCGATGCACCCACGGTATTAGGGGTGGCAAATATGATATCCCCGAGTGGGTTGATGGTGGCACCACCACTACCAAAATGCATGGAATATACGGAGCCGTTGTCCCGATTTGCAAGGCCACGAGCAAGAATAATGGATGCATGCTCATTGTGAATGGCGTTACGCTGGTCGAGCAATACTTGCCCTTGGCCATTGCGCATGTACATGTCGCGGAGTTGTTCCGTATCAAAGGACGTTTCGCATTCCAGTTTCCGGTCTTCCGCGAGGCCGACCTTATCATCATACTCTCGTATGAGGACGTGTCCCTCTAGGCGGATAGTAAGTTCTTCTGACAGATGCATTTTAATTCCTCGATTTAGTCATATTTACGGCGGGCAGTCGCCGGAGTGTTGCATAATGTGAAACGCATCCGGCCATTGAGCCAAAGCGTCCGTCGATGTACCGTAAGCGTAGGTTCCATATCGGATTCCCGCGCCGAACGCTGGATAGCCCACAACCGGTGGCTTGGTGAATGGGTCACCTACGTTGAATAGAAGATTGAACCCAAATCCATCGTATTCCCAAATCTGCTGATGCCGCGTTACATAGTATTGCGCACCTACCAATGGAACAGGGTCGGTATTCCAAACCGTGCCATCCCATGTGTAAGTCATATTAGTCGTGGTGTTTATGATTTGCATCCCGACCGGCTTGAATGTATCGAAGCCGTTAGGTGGGTCGTAGCTTTCATGATCTGGTAGAATATCCGCTACGATGTTCTCCATGCGCACGAGGATCGATTCTGGCAATCCATTTGGTCGCGGCACATTGTATGTGATGGAGAAGAAATCGTTTACCGGTGGCACGGCATCGAATCGCAGGATTCCGCCTACGATGTCATATCCATACGGAGCTATACCCAACGGCGCTACCATAGAATCAACGGTGTATCCACCCAGTGGACCAACGTGCCAGCCATTGAAGGTATATCTCACTACATCGGCAGGTTCGATGTATGGGATGAACTGTGCTGATACGGTCTCACCCGGATTCGGATTCACGTCAATTACCAACGTGGTGCTCATCTGAATAGTTCGGATGACGCGAACGGAAATGTCCGAGCCAGTCGGTGCATCATTGCCGTTAACAACAATGACAATTCCGACGCCGGTTGGGACTGCGCCATCTACTGCATCAGGTACCGCTCCACCAGTGACAAGTAATATTTCGACTAGTCTAGATGCACCGCCGCCATTGTGCGCGTTAGCAAATTCTGCATCAGCAGCTAATATTGCAGCCACCACCAAATCAGCAATATCTTGGTCAGTCTCGGCTCCGGTAAACGGCACCGGTACCAATGTCGTGCCGCCAGCAACCGGTGCCGTTGTTGATCCATCCGAGAACCAGAAACGGTATGTACCAGTTACGGCAGATAGGTCGAACCATGCCGCTGGAACAGCACCCGCAGGAAGGCCCGCGCCGGTAGTACCGGACCAATCCAACTCGGTTGATTCTTGACGAACATTCCAGTTGATTGTATCTGGATTAGTATTCGTGATTGCGTAATCAGGATTGTAGGGTGGCATCTGCCAGCCGTTTTGTATTTCATCACCAACAAAGATTAGGACACGTGCGATGTTGTCCGCGTCGTTAAGACCGGGTATTACATCAGTTGGTGAACCATTAGTTGCAGTTGATGTGAACACAATATGTTCAACGTCTGTGACCCCTTTATTGATGATTCTGGTTTCTACTTCTTCGCCGCCAGCCATCGGCGCGAGGAAGGTTACTTGGTCTACCCCGGTTACGGTGTAGTCCGTTCCTCCCACTTGATATCGACCATCAACGAACACCCATGTGGAATTCGATGTGGCGAAGCCGCCCGATGTAGTATTGAATACCGTTTGAGCGGCACCCGCAGTGAACTCGTCTCTCGCGAATGCTAATGAATTATCCGCGACGTTATTACCCACGGTGTAGAATATGAGTTCGTCACCTAATGCTGGCGCAGTATCAAATCGCAAATCAGCAACACCGGCCACGACGGAATAATCCGTAGGTGGAACCAGATTTCTATTTTGGAAGACAAACATATTATCCGCATTTAGTGAGTTATCCAGATGACCAGTTTCGAAGTCTGTCGCGAAGCTGTCACCGATCTCATCAGTACCGATGACTGTCGCGTTATTGGGACTTATTACTGGTGCAGGCTGTATCCACGTAATGATGGTACGGGTGCCATCCAATGTGTACTCGACGCCTTCGGTTTTAAGTGCACCATTGAGGAACACGTATCCGATTTCGGTGCCCGCTGTGGTGGTGAACACGAAGTCCACACCGTTAGCAGTGAAGTCTTGTTGGTCTGGAGCCAATGTCGCTATTGCGTTATTGAACGTTCCGATGAATCCGTATTCAACCCCCTCGGTCATTGGTACAAATACACCAAAACCACCTTTCTGCAACTCAATAGAAACGATCTCGTAAGACATTGGGCTCGTGCCCATGATTACTGCCGGATCAACAACAATGATGTCTTCTGAGGTGTTGAAGAATTCAGTACCCGGTGGGATGAATTCCTGAGCACCGATGCTCATTATGAAAACACGACGACCGACGTTAACTGGTCCATTGTCCCATGCAGCCACATCCCATGGGGTAGTATCCCATCCGGCATACGCTGCGGTGTAGTCGTTGATGACGCAGATGTTAACGCTATCCGTCACTTCGGCAATGATGCGCTCTTCTGGCCGTCCACCCAGTGGATCATTTACGTCATAGCATCCACGGATGAACCCAAATGCTATTTCGTCACCCGGTGTTGGTGCAACAGTAAGAATTGCCGTGAACGTGAACGCCGCGTAGTCGAAGTCGTACACGTAATCAACCTGTGGTTCCAGTAGCGTGCCATTCAGGTAAAACTCAATCCACGGTCCGGCAGTGGTAGCGAATGTGTTTCCATCACCACCAACAACTGTTCGGAATTCCGTCGGCGGAACGCTGGTTCGCGCAATCGCATGTTTGTAGTCGCTTGGTGTCGGTAAGAATAATGACTCATCCAACGTCGTACCAATGAATGTAGGATCAGCATCGGCATAAAAACCTTGGGACTGATATATCTCTACAGTAAATGTTGTAGCAAGCGCATATGTTGTATTGACGAACAACTGAGTGTGACTTTTGGTTATAATGATGTAATCCGCATCAACTTCCACACCGTTTTGCTTGACGACCGTTCTCACGGTATACAGAGTTGGATCGAAGATTGCATCAATTACAAATTTAGAAGTAGCGCTATCACCAACTATTGTTGCTAAGAGGTAATATTCATCGCGGCCCAAATCATCAAAGTCCCAGAGTGGTTTATCCCATACAGAACAGGGAAGCTGTCGCGTGTCCCACGAGGCGGTGTCCCATCCACAGTCATCTAACGCGTTACATGATAGGCGGTCGAGGATGAGTGAAATTTTCTTATCAGGGAATTCCAATATATTCGTTTCAAAGGGCTCTATTTGCGCGGATGCTACCGTATTGACATCACCACGGAATTTGGTTCGGAACGGCTTCACGTTCAGAATATTATCGCGGATAGCAGACACTTCGTCTGGTCGGACGAATGGTGAATTGTCCGTGGATGTACTAACTTCGGTAGTAATGTATGAAGTCTTGAAGAACCAGTCACAGCGTGGGTCAGGATGCTGGACTTTCATTTCATGCATTAATGAATAGATCAAATCATTCTGTTCGGCCTTTTCCAATACCTCGTAGATGAGGAAGTACAGCGCACCGGCTATTTGACCAGCAGAGCCACGGAACCGAATTGGGTCGGCAACGATATTGCTGTTTATCGTTACGGTATTGTTGTCAATACCAACCTGTATGAACGCTCCGTCCGTAAGTTGGTAATTCGCCGGAACTTCCAAACCGGTCCATGGGTCAGTCTCGCCAGATTCAATTACTCGAATGATGTCGCCTTCTGCATACAGATCGAGATCGAAGCGGCGGGTTCTTTCAGCAATGGTTTGCACACTTTCGTACACATCATCACCTTCCACACTTCGTTCAATATATGCAGCACGCTGCCAGAAACCATCTGGATTGATATCAGTGAGTTCGTCTTCTAGTTTGAATATTCCAGTCAGGATATCAACTGCCGAAAGATTCTTTCTAACAAATATCCGATTTATAGAACTGACGTATACATCAACCGCTAAACCTACGTCGGCGAATACTGTTTGGATTGGGAAAAAGCACGAGCCATATTTTTCGGAGTCTGCAAGCAATGGTGATGGAACGGCATTACCTTTTCCGTCGATTTGTGCTAAGCAATCACCCATCTTTTCCACGATCTCGGCAGGCACGGAGAAGAACCTGCTGCCCTGTGAAAACAGGACGAAGGCTCCATGCGTTTGAAGGAATCTCTGATCAATAAGAATCTCAAGACCATAGCTGTCCTGAACTTTCTCACCATCAGTGAAGATGATCATATTGTTGGCATCTACGGGAGCAAACCATGGCACCTGATTAGCAATAGGATCGCCTATTCTGGATGAAACCTGAGAAGCTGTTAGGTTTTTGCCTCTCGGGTTTTCTCCAGTGCTGTTCAGAACCCAGAAATAATAAAGAGTGGTTTGTACATTATTGGTTGACCGAGTTGTGATTTCCACAAACGACGGATTATCCAAATTCAACGGAATACCGTTCGGGTGATTCGGGTCATTTAATCCTTCCACGTATTCTCCCCATTCGGACGGAAGAACTGGGGATTCTACCCATTCGTATATGTCAATGTGACCGAACACAACTTCAGGGTCGCCCGTTGCAGGAGTATCGGGACTCGTTTCAATCTCGAACTCCAACTCGGTCGTGGAAGTTGCTATAACATCCACATTTGTAAGGTTATATTCGCTTTGGTCACATTTGCGAATCGTTACAGTAATCGTTTCACCAATATCCACCCCATGTGGTACTGGAGCAGTACGTTTGATGTCCAAATAGTTGTATGTGGTGATGACTGTTCGGTCATCATCATCGGGACGCTCAATGGTTGTTTTGTAGTACAGAAGTTCTCCCCAGAATTTGGCAGCATTTTCGTATTCCGGCAACAAATCACGGTATGGAATATACAGTTTTCTGGTGGGGTTCCACCATAGGCTACCTACCTGAAAATCTCTCCAGCAACGGTCGTTGGAAAACGCAGAATCCGGTCCAGCGTTGTACCGTGCAGGATCGTTCTCAACAGTGTAGTCGAGTAGGCATGTAGCTCCGGTGTCGAATTTTTCCAACTGTGGATCATACTGAACATGATTCAGTATACTGATGTTATTTTCTACATCATACAGCTTGGCATAAAACTGGTAATTCTCGACATCAATGAGTCCAGTATCCCGGTTGATTGGAAATTCTACATTGCAAGAATCTTCGGTTTCGCACTCGGACGGAGGCAAAATCCATCTAGGATTATTTGTAGGATCAGTACGGTCGAAGTCTGGCACTTCAATGGTGTTGTTTCGGGCTTCGATTGGATCACCGAAATTCATAACCTGTACTTGGTCACGGAAATCCGACCGGTTAACATCTATTCGGGTGACTTCCCGGCGGGTGTCTCCGAATTCCGCTGGCCCAACCTTCCACGCCCAGTCTTCGTTGATAAAGAAATTGTCGCGACCAATCGTACTACCACGGGTGAAAGCGTATATGGCGCGGTTCGTTCCTTTTGTTTGGGCCATACCACGGTAATAATCAAAGCGGGTGCGGTCGGCTGCTCCAACTGGAATCATGTATTGCGAGCTATCAGATGATACGCGGCGCTCGATGCTCGGAGTACTATTCACCGAGTTCGTTACTGAACGAGATTGGTTTGCCGGTACGTACCCGTATAGGTCACGTGCAAGCTCCCGCTTGGTTGGATCATCGATTGTATTGAAGCGATCATAGAATCTGGTAAAATCAAACGCCTGCTTTTCGAAGTTTGGCAGGATTGAACCACCGCTCAAAATATAACCGTTTGCTTCCAATCGTCCCTGCCAGTTTAATGTACGGTACGAGTCTATGACCAACGTCTTCTGTGACAAACCACTAATGGGGTCGTAGATGACATCATTGAATCGGGTCGTGTTGGAAAATACCACCACGTGTTCTGCTTCGATGAGGTTAATACGCACACCGAACATCTCGGTCTGGTCGTCTGCCACATCAGTACGGGTTATTTCCAGTCGATCATCAATGCGCGATACCCGAGTTCCGTCTGTCTTGATCGGTTCAGCGTTGCGGTTCAAAATACCATAGGCACCGTGCATGATGGTTTCCACACTGGTTGTTTGACCATATGGGGAAACGAATTCTACCTCATCCTGTATTGGGCTATAATAGAACGTGTCCTCGTCGAGGATGTCTACCTGCGGATTCGGGTTCCAGACACTTTCGACTTCTAATACCCATCGTGCGAATCGTTTTGCACCGAGCATCCAATCGCGGGTGTCGCCGCCTTCAGAAAGCGTATCGAATACCCAACCTTGTGCTACTAAAAATCGCCCGTAGCTCAGCATGAAGTTAATGACTTCAGTGGCGGTCTCGAAGTACCGCCCATATTCAATTTGTTCGTACTCGCCGGTACCGGTTGCGAAGTATGGGAATGTCACATTGTTCACAACGAACTGTCGCACTTGGGTGGATGTGCTTGATTGTGTCGTTAGTACCTGAACGTTAACAATATCGCCTTCCATGAGTTCGACGATGTCTTCTATGGACACCGTATTGTTTTTTGTATCAACCGATATGTGTTGATTCTTCATTCGTGCGCCATTAACCAGCACTGCCAGTCGGGCAGTATCTTGTGCGGTATTTTTAGATGGTAGCCGGAATTCAGTAACTTCAAATGTGTGCTGGAGTGATTTGTTCGGAAATACCGAACCACCGGTCACGTTATAATCGCCACCATCGGTGAACACAACGGTGAATTCTTCATCAAGAAGAAGCTGGCCACCCGAAGTCGGAACGGCAGAACGGTCAATGGTAAAATACGGATCGAATGGGTCGAAGCCGAATACACGGTAGCCACCACCAGTTGCCTCGCGTGCCACCAAAACACCAGAAGCGAAGTTTTGCGAAATTGGTTGTGATTTGTGAAGAATTACATGCACGTCACTAAATGGAATCTCTGCACGGGATAGTGTCGATACGATTGTTCTAGCTTCGTTGATGTATCCGGCACATTTCCACATTAGTGCGGGAGAGGTGTTTTTTACCACCCTAGCAAAATCAACTGTGGGACTTCCACCACCAACATTAATCGTTTCCGAAATCCACGCATGAACACCAAGATTTACTTGGGTAACGCCGTTAATTACTTCTAGGTGAATGGGACGGGAACTAATGTCTGGGCGCGTGAGGGTATCTCCGTTGACAATGTGCGGACCATTGAATATAGGATATGTTCCAATCGCGCCAATCGGCACCCGATTTGATACCCACAGGGAATCCGTCCATTGGCCATTCTTCATCAAGTAGCCAGCCAATGCTGTCGAGAAGGAGAAGTATGAACTGTTCAGAAATTCCTGCTCCATAGGAGAGCCATCGCCGAAAATCCAAATATCGTCGATTCGGTGTTGATCCAGCTTGGCGTTGTCTACTACTCCGGCAGCGATTGGGTCCAGTAGTTCGCCAACAGCGTCTACTGGAACCGGTCCAGCCATTATAAATTGATCGTTTTGGATCGCCCCTGAAGGATGATTAACAATGCCAGCCGCGAAATCCGTCCAGATTGGATGAGCACTTCCATATCTTGGCGTTCCATCGGGAGCCGTGCTGTCGGGCACATAGCTAGTACGCCACCATTCCGGTTCGACACTATAGCCCATGAGTTCCCAAGCCGCACTGTGAGGCCGGAAAGAGTTGTATACGCGTGAATAGATTCCGACGTAATGTCCCTCCACTCCTGCCGAACGAAAGTTCCAAGTGAAAGGGTCGGTATCATCGAAAGTGGTATTCTCGCTGAAATCGTTTTCGCGGAAGATAATGAAGCGTTCGAAATCGCGACGGATGATTTGTCTGAATTCATTTGTTGTGTACTCGAATGCAAATGGGCGGTTCCAACGGTCAATGAGAAATGTCCCCAGTCCGTTGAAAATGTAATATTCACCATCCCCATTGTTCAAAAATATATCGTCAACAATGGCCAATCGCGTCAACCACTGTCCTGCATTGAATATGGCGAATATGGCGGTGTTGGTAGAGAATACTCGCAATCCCTCTGCCGGTCCGACGATGGCATTAAAATCTTCAACCACATCATCGACCGGTTCGAGGGAAGTACTCGGAGCATAATTTCCATAAAAATCTGATAGGGTAATGCCCGCGTTATTAAACCGCGCCGAAAAAGTGGAATTTTCCACTTTGAACGTATCTGGTGTCGCACCGAAAAATCGGGTTTGGAATTCCAACCAAATCAAATCTCGCTCGTCGGAGAATGAAGGGATTATGGTTCCTTCATGTCCGAGAAGCACCGTCTGTCCATTGCGCTGTTCGTATGAGCGCGGTTCGTATAGCGGTGAGGCACCAACACGTGGTGGCGAGGGTGGAATATAAATTGGTCGCGGATTTGGATCGACAACCGTGGTGGAACCGGAGGCGAGCAGAGTCTCAAGGAATGTCCCCATTTCAGAATTGTAGAATGGGAAATCTTCAGTCCTACCCACGAAGATAGAAGTCAATACCGCATCACATGCCTCACTGGCTGTCAGGCCAGCATACAGTGAACCGTTGCCGTTGGTGAACGATAAGTCATCCCACAATTGATTCATCTTATTGGTGAATCGGAATAATACTTTGTTGTAATCCTTAGCCATTCGGCGAATTGCATCAGGAAAGTCTAACCGCGTGTCCTGTAGAGTAGACAGCGTGCGCAGTAGGGTCTCCTCAGCGTCGATTATAGTCGCGCCACGGGAAGGGTTGCGGTCAGTCCATCGGTATGAGTTTTGTCCCGTTAGAGACCCTTCAAAGTCGTCCTGTGCCCCTATGACGCCCGTCATGTGACCAAGCATGCGCGAGCGCGAGGCTGTCGTTAGGATTTCGTGGTTGGGATTTGACGATAATCCGACTGGTATATCATACAGCCCATTCGCGTCACCCGCTTGTTGTGTTAGTTCATCGGACTTGTGCCAAATACCATGGAGTAGTCCGGTGTTGGTGTCCAAAAAATAATGGTACCCAATGGCCGTCGAGGTGTCTGATTCTAAAGTCACCTCAAATAGGAACTCTCCAGTATTATTGAAACTGAGAGGAAATCCTAAGACGGGGTCGTCCTGAGTGGTCACACTACGCAGGTACTCAAAGATAGTGGTTTCTTCACCGGTATCAAATCCTTCTAGTGAGGATTGGTCTACAGCATACTTTTTGAACACCGGACTATCGTTGCGGTAATCTCTAGTATCACCAGCAACAGGTTCAATTCCGTCCCAGAATTCGAGAATCGGACGAACCGCTTGGTCTTCGTTATCGGTGGCTGCACGGTCTACCGGCGACAGGTCTTCCTGATGCCTCCACCAGTTGCGTGTTGTCCAGTCATCTGTCAGCGTTCCATATTCACGGGTATCATAAAGGTACTCGCCGTCTGTTCCGGCGGTCCCCGGTGGACCATCAGCAGAAGTATATGACAACGTCTGAAAAGTACCATTGAAGAAGTATTTGAATACGCGCTCGCCCCCGAGGCGGCTGTCTTCCCAAATCATTCCGGTTCTTGTTGATTCTGGTAGTGAGGAACTGATGACAACAGGAAGTGGAATCCACCGTCCGGCTCCGCCGCTGTATTTCCAAACGATTGGCCGCTGGTAATCTGGACCAGTTCGTGCGACATAAAAATACGCTGGTGCGACCACTTCGGAAAAATCGGTAGGCACGTCGGATACAACTTCTAAATTCAAAAGCTGCCACATTGCTCCATCAGACCGGTATACCAATCGCTGGTTCGAACTGGCGTCTTCCAAAAAGGTTCCTGCCGCTGCGGGTGCGGGGAGTCCGTTATTGATAAGTGCAGCATGGGGGGCCAGTGTCACACCATCCCATACGTGGATCACTGTTTTAGAATGGGACTGTTCCTTGGTGACGTACTCGCCCTGCACATCAGCCGTTCCCGTACCTATCCAAAGGTATCGGGAGAAGTTGATGTGCTTGTCATAATTCAGTGGTGGCGTCCACGCATAGTAATCAACCGAGAATACTCTATTGGGGTCTGATACTTCGCCACCATTGGTATCGATTTGATTGACTAGGTCGGTATACGAGGCAACACTCTCCCGTTCCTGAGTATCAGGATTGATAAAGGTAGAACCGAGTGCCAGTTGATATTTCTGACGTTCTGCGGTTCCTTCTAAGATAGGTGGCGTGCGCTCTAAGTCCTCGGCAGTGAGGGAAGAGAAGTTGCCTATGAAGCCATTTAAGAAGTTGGCCTGTTCCGGCTCAAACGAAGGATCATCCGCAATGAATGTCTCTTGGTTGTTTTGACGGGTCCGAAGATTGTCAGGATAACTGTTAAAGGCTCTGCGTTCTTTAGTCATTGAGTAGTTGCCATTGGTTCACTGGTTATTTATCCCGCGTCCGTGTTGCATATAGACATGATTAAAGATAGTCACTTTCGTGAGGAAAATCCAGACAGGTTGACGGTTTGTTGCAGTTGGGATAGAATTCTCATATGTACGAATCTTTTATTATCATAACGGACGTGGGTGTTGAGCCCGATTACCGTGAGGAATGGCCTAAATTGGGTATCGCTCATATCGTTCACGTTCAGGATTTCGGGTCAGTCGTCTTGGGAGGAATGACGTACCAGATGATAAAACACGACGGTCGGTTTGAAAGTCAGGAGACCGCCATCATCGACCAATATTCATACGAGGGCGTCAAGTGTGCTGTTCAGTACTTTAATGATGGCCCCTCAGTTCGGTTTCCCCCATCGTTGGGAACCATCGGCTATCTCGACGTGAAATCATTATACGGAGAGGTTCCACCTGTACAACTTTGTTGTGACGACATATCGGAGGCGGAGTACGGAACGTATTTGGCATTTGATACCCTCCCAGAAATTAAATTCATTCCTTTGGAAGAATAGGCTTGACATTCCTAAATATGTCCGTATATTAGTTATATTGATTTTATAGCCGTGTAGCTCAGCGATTAGAGCAGCGCCCTAAGAAGCGGTTGGAAGGTACACTACAGCCGCCCAAGATAAAGTGAAAGTCAGTGGAAGTAAAGGGAAGCGATCCTGAAAAGCTATCAGGGGAACCAACTGGAAACAAGCTGGAATGAAGCGATTATGAAAACTTAGACAAACGAGGCGTGTGTCGGTGGTTTGACTCCATCCACGGCTACCCATTTCCTTAATGGAGAACAGAGATGAAATTTACTTAGAAACAACAACTTGGTTTAGCCGAATGCCCCTACATGGAGCGTTGGGTTCTTGATTTCCACTTCTTCTCCATCCGCCTACATCATTGGTTCAAATCTGATGATGACCTCTACAAACACGACCACGCTTGGTGGTTCTATACTTGGGTAATTTTCGGTAGCTATACTGACGTTGGCTCGAACGGAACTGTGTTTCGTCCCAGATGGTCACTCGCGTACTGGCCCGCATCTCATCGCCACACAGTCGTCGTAGACGAACCCTGCTGGACAATTTGTTTATGCGGACCAGAGGAGCGCGAGTTTGGATTCTGGGTAAACGACAAATTCGTCAAAGCCAAGAAGTATTTCTACAAATACGGTCACCACCCTTGCGAGAAGGGTGGTGAGCGTAAGAGAACATTCGAGCGTTAAGCGATGATACCGATTCTGAGTTCTTCGTCCGTGAACGAGTTAACAACCTCGATGTCATCAGCACTGGTGGCCGAAATGAAAAGCTCATCGGGCTCGGAGCGGATTTGGAACAACCGTCCGAATGACTCCGTGTCCGAATTCGGCACCGCAACCACCGTCTGGATATTTGGTGCCATCTCCTGATGGATGAACGCCAACAGTTCTGTCATGTAGAACACTTCACCAAAGTTCCAGTTATCAACACTGAAATACACATCAATCGCTTCGAGGATTCGCAAGCGTAGATCGTTCTCACTGAGCAATGAACCCTCGGATCGGACAACCTTGAAGGTTGCTTGTAGTTCCGGTATTGCCTGCTCACCAAACAAAATTTTGTATCTTGCCGAGTGATAGATTATAGCATCACTCATCGCTTTGAAGTCATCAAAGTCTGCAAAGTCAATACGTAACGATTCTGAGGTTGCTTGGGCTGGCAAGTCCGCAGTCGGAGTATTGTTAGTCAGCGCCGTTCTGAACGCATCGTCGTATGTCGCAGTCAGGATGTAGATATCCATGACGTTCGATACCGATGGATCAATCCGGTAAGCATCAGGTGCATAATGCAGCCACATGAATTTCAGATTACTACGACCTATCAACCATTTGAAGGCAGTCTGGTCGGGAGCCACTATCCACGCAACCGTCGTGATAAGGTCTGCCACTAGCCATGTTTTCGTGGATATATCGTAATGTACATCACCTTCTTGAATTGTAAATTTAGATTGCGGCAATGCGGTCTGAACCTGTTCAGGAATTCCCGAGGTGTAGCCACTGTTATCAATGGCTTCACCAGCGGCAATATCATTACCGGCAGATAATCCATACGTCCCTCTCGGGCCAGTTGATAGGCTGATTGGATCGAAGACGGAAAATCCGAATTCCTCAATCTTCCTCCACAATACTAGGTCGGTAAATCCGTCCTGTAGTACGATGTCTTTGAAAATGAACGGACTGTCCACGAAACCACTATTGTCGGTATCGGCAGGACGCACTTCCAATCCGTTGGCGTTGACGTACCCATCTGGAGATTTCAGTGTGTCTTCAACATATAGTGGTACGTTCTGA
>Ga0307379_10006666_pt1 | contig 15831 bp, 17 predicted proteins | sample UN2MG_FD_202237 | JGI IMG/M metagenome (GOLD analysis project Ga0307379, IMG submission 202237) | Soil microbial communities from Risofladan, Vaasa, Finland - UN-2 | ecosystem: Environmental > Terrestrial > Soil > Coastal area > Acid sulfate soil | place: Finland: Risofladan, Vaasa | collected... | reverse complement strand
AGCGCCGGATTGCCGGCGGAGACGAACAGGGCCCGCATCCGTCCCTCGCCCGGGGTGGTGATCTCCTTCGCCATCAGCGAGGCCGGGAGCGCGCCCAGCACCTCGGGAAAGCTGCCAATCCGCGAGCGCAGCTTGCCGTAGGTCCCGGCGCCGATCAGCTCAGCGACGCGATCGAAGGGAATCGCCCCCTGGCCGAACAGCGAGCCGCCCTCACGATCGAGGTTGCCGGTGACGAGTGCCAGCGCATCGAGCAGGAAGCTGACGAGCGTGCCGCTGCGGCCGAGGCATGAGCCGGTACGGCCGTAGACGGCGCAGCCGTCGGCGGCGGCCAGATCGCGGGCCAGGGCCTGGACCTCGGCGGCAGCGACGCCCGTGTGGGTCTCGGTCTGCTCCGGCGGGAAGCCGCCGACCAGAGCCTCGAGCGCGCCAATCCCCCGGGCCTCGGAGGCGGCGGCGCCATCCTGCAGCGACTCGCCGAAGATCACGTGCAGGATCGAGAGCAACAGCCAGGCGTCGCTGTCGGGGTTGACCGAGAGGTGCTCGAACTGGCTCGCGGTCTCCGTCCGCCGCGGGTCGACGACGATCACCCGGCCACCCCGCCCGGTGATCGCATGCAGTTGGTCCTTGATCCTCGGCGCGCTCATTACGCTGCCGTGGGAGACCATCGGGTTGGCGCCGACCATGAAGAGGATCTCGCAGCGCTCGAGGTCGGGGATCGGCAGGACGAAGGGCGAGCCGTAAAGCAACGAAGAAGCGGCGAAGCGATTCGAAACGTCCTGGGAGGAAGCCGTGTAGTAGTGCTGGGAGCCGAGTCCGTCGAGGAAGCCCTTGGCCCAGAGCGGATGTGAGTAGCTGAAGGCGCCCGGGTTACCCATGTACCAGCCGATCGAGCCACCGCCATGGACCTGCTTGATCGCGCCGAGCCGCTCGCCGATCTCCTCCAGCGCCTGCTCCCAGGGAATCCGCTCGAAGCTACCGTCGGCGGCTCGCTTCAGCGGATGCGTGACCCGATCGGGGTCGTTCTGGATCTCGGTCATCGCGATCCCTTTCGGACAGGCGAATCCCTTCGAGAGGGGGTGCTCGGAATCGGGCCGGAGCTTGGTCACCGCGCCGTCTTCGACGGTAGCCACCATCCCGCAGAGCGGCTCGCAGATCCGGCAGTAGGTGACTCTCTCCTCGGTGGCCATCGGCCCTCCTGAATAGTCGCGATCGCTCGCGATTGTCGCGCATCGGCAGCACCGACGCCAGGGGGTGACCGGCGAGCCGGTCGGCCGGCCTTCAGCCGATCCGGTCGCCGACCTCGTACGCCTCGTCGAGGTCGAGCCCCAGCCGCCCGGCAATCCAACAGGCGACCGGCGCCGCGGTCCGCTCCGAGGAGTGCGCGGCGACTGCGGCAAGCTTGAGCAGCTTCTCGACCTCCTCGGGCGTTGGCGCGTCGCCGCCCACCGAGGTAGCGAAGGCTGCGATCCACTCTTCTGCGGTCATGCGCGCACGGTATCGCCGGCGCCGGTCGGCGCGGACCCACCGCGAACGAGGACGAGCAGGGTCAGGCCCTCCACCAGCGTAATCGCCGCGAGCGCCCAGACGACCTCGGTATTGAGGACCAGTAGGGCGCTGATGATCGCGCCAGCGATCATCGCGACGATCCCGGCGAAGCGCAGACGATCACCCCACTGGTTGTGGGCCCCTTCGGCCTCGTGCGCCGCGAAGCCCGCGATCGCCAGGGTCAGGACCGTGGTCCGCAACTCCGGCACGTTGATCCGCCGGATCGTCTCGTTCCGGACCCCCATCAGGCCCGCGAGAACGGCGATTATCACGAGGCGCCGGAACTGTTCGTCGCCGTCGAATCCGATCGCCAGCGCTGTCGCGACCGCGATCACGGCGACCTCGATCCGTACGAGGTGCAGCACGTAGTAACGCCGAGGCTGATCATGCCGCTCGACGCGACCGATCAGAGCGGCGCCGGCCAGGAATGCCGCGAGCGCCACGGCCGGTCCGTCGATCGAGAGCGTTGGCGCCCCGGCGATCGCGAGACCGAGCACGACCAGGTTGCCGGTCATGTTCGCCGCGAACACCTCGCCGAGGCCGAGGAACGTGACGGCGTCGATCATCCCCGCCGTCATTGTCAGCAGCACGAGGCCCCTGACTATCCCTGTGTCGACTCCCTGCTCTGCTCCGTCGGGTTTGGCCAAGCGTTGCTCCGGGGGGGATCCTAGATGTCCCCGGAGCGGCCCAGCCCCCAGGACTCAGGCCGGGGACTCGGCGGTGGCAACCGGGGCGCCGCCGAGGGCCCGGCGAAGGAGGACGAGAGCGACGCCCACTCCGAATCCGACCGCGAGGTTCCCGGCGAGCAGGGTGACGACGCCGACCGTCGCCGCGATCAGGCGATCGTCGAGGCGCTCGAGCCGGGCTGCGAGTAGGCCGTGCTCGAAGGCGACGAAAGCGAGCATCCCGGCGAGCGCCCCCGGTGCGAGGACCATCAGCACGGCAGGCAGGGAGGCGCCGAGCAGCAGCCCGGCGCCGATGAAGATCACGCCGGCGGCGACCGTCGCACGTCCGCTCCGGGCTCCCATCGAATAGTGCGCGGTCGCACCCCCGGCACCGTGGCAGACGGGCATGCCGCCGCTGAGCCCGCCGATCACGTTGCCGGCCGCGATCGACGCTGAGATCCGGTTGGGGACGACGCGGGAGGCGCGCTCACCAAAGTACTGACGCTCAGCGTCACAGGTGGCGACCACGGCGTTGCCGAATGTGAGCGGGATCTGGGCGATGACCAACGCCGTCAGCGCGGTCGCGAAGGCGGCGCCGTCGGGCACCGCGAGGCTGACCGGCTGGGCGCCGAGGCCAACCCCATCCGGCAGGCTGCCGGCGAGGACGCCGACCAGCGCACCAGCCCCGAGCACGATCAGGCTGGCGGGCAGGGAGCGGTTGCGGGCAAGGACCAAGACGATGAAAGCGCCGAGGGCGATCGCTCCGCTGAGCAGGGGGTCGATCGCCGGCAGACCCTCCCAGTTGCCGCGCTCGGCGAGGCTGACGGCAGCCTTCAGCAGCAGCAGCGCGACCGCGGCCTGGATGCCGCGGACGAGGACCAGCGGAAAGCGCGCGCTGAGCCATCCGGCCAGTCCGCTGGCACCGAGCACGCCGATGATCAGCGCCATCAGGAGTGCTCCGGCCGCGAGCACCTCGGGGCCGAGATTGAGCGCGATCGCCGCCGCCGCGAATGCCTTCAGCGGCTGTACGGGAACGGGCACACGGAAGTAGAGCGCAGTGGCCACGTAGATGGCGCCGACACCGACGAAGACGGCCGTCGCGTTGAGGCCGTTGAGCGTGATCATCGCGATCGCGATCGGCAGAAAGAGGCCGCAATCGCCCAGCCCACCGGCCAACTCGGAGAGCCACGGAGTCCGGGCGCGGCCGGCACCGCCCTGCCGCGACGAAGTCACGACGAGGCGCGCTCGACCATCACCGAGGTGGCCTTGACGAACGCCGTCGCCTCGACTCCCTCGGCGAGCCCCAGTTCCTCGACCGAGTCTCGGGTGATCGCGGCGGTTATCCGGTGCGGGCCCGACTCGATCTCAACCAGCGCCATCACGCCGTCGATCTCGACCGAGGTGACGACGCCGCTGAAGCGGTTCCGCGGCGAGGCCGAGGCTCCGGTCTGATGCCTCTGCGGGGCGGCGCGCAGGCGTTCGACCTCCGCCACCGGGACCCGACGCCGATTCGACCCGTCACGGGAGGTCTCGAGCTTGCCGTCGCGGTCCCAGCGCCGCAACGTGTCAACGCTCACTCCAACCTGCTTCGCAGCCTCACCGAGACTCAGATCCTGCGCCATTACCTAAGCATTGCATAGGCAGCAGGCTCCCTCGCATCCCCCTGTTCCGACGAGTGTCAAGAACTCCCTGATTATCAGGGGGTTCTTGACAGTCGCCCGCTGCGATGATCGCCGCGTGGCGAGGAGTGTGACCTTCGGCCCCGGCCTCACGGCCACAGCGTGAACTCCATCGTCGTCCAGACCGGCCTGAAGCCGAGACGCCTGTAGAGATCCTTCGCGCGACCCTCGTCGTCGGCGAGGATCCAGAGATCGGCGACTTCGCCGGCGGCGCTGATCGCGGCCGGGGTCAAGGCGGTGCCGAGCCCGGCGCCACGATGCTCGGCTCCCACGTACACCTGAGTTATCTCGGCGGAGCCGCCGTCATGCTCGAGCTGGGCATAGGCGACGCATGCCTCTCCGGTCTTCGCCGCGAGCACCTGCACGCCCCGCAGCAGCGCTACCTCACGTGCCTGCTCGAGGTAGTCGGTCGGATCCTGATCCGGGTGCTCGTCGACAGCCCAGGCCAGGCGCAGATGATCGACGGCCCCATAGTCCACCTCGACGACCTCGAGCTGCGGCTGATCGGAATATCGCGGCGGAGTCTGCTCGTGGCGCATCCAGAGCAGGCGTCCTGCAACCCAGCCGCGTCCCTCGAAATCAGCTCGCAGCGGCTCGGCCACCTCGATCAGGTCGAAGTCGATGCGGCCGTGGTCCAGCCCTGCGAGTGTCGTCTCTGCGAAGTCGATCAAGGCCCCGACGTCGATGCCTGGATCGTCCTCGACTTGGACGAGGTTGAAGTCGTGATAGCTCGGGTAGCGGGAGGCGCGAACGACGGCGCCGTGTTCCCAGGCGGTCCGACTGTCACAGACGGAGGCGTGAACCGCGTCGCGCCAGGCCCGCGCCCGGGCGGCGCCGCCGGCTGAACCATCGGCCGCAGTCATCGCGCGAGGAACTGGTCGACGGCCCTGGTGAAGGTCTGGCGCTCCTGGAAGAGGAAGGCGTGGGCGCCGTCGAAGATGGTTAGCTCCGAGGCGGGAACCCGGGCTGCAATCCGCCTCAGGTTCACGGGCGGCACGACCGGATCGCGGCGGCCGGCCGCAGCCAGGGTCGGCGCGGCGATGCCGGCCAGTTGGCGGTAGTTGCGATTGCTGCGCAGCCAGGGGTCCTCGGCCCCGACCTGGGAGTCGGTGGTGGCAGCAGGAACGTCGAAGTCGTCGGGGATCTCACCGCTTCGGCTGGCCCGCTCGAGCCGACGCAGAAACCGGCGACCCTCGGCCTGGCGGTCGGGCGGGTAGAGCTCGCGCAGGATGTCCTCATCGGAGGGGTTCGGCTTGCTGTCGATCGCCTGCGCCTCCGGTGTGCCGAGCACGGACTCGGCCCCGCCGGGGTTGGTCCCGGCCAGGATCAGATGGGAGACCTTCTCCGGGTGATCGACAGCCAGGCGCTGGGCGACGAAGCCGCCCATCGACCAGCCAAGGACGTCGGCCGCGGCCAGATCGAGCTCGTCCATCAGGCCGGCGGTGGTCTCGGCCAACGAGTCGAACGAGTCCCCATTCCAAGGCCCCGAGAGCCCGACTCCGGGGTAATCGAAGAGGATCAGCCGATGGCGCTCGGCGAGCAGACCGAGCAACGCCGGATCCCACTCGGCCATCGTCGAGCCGGTGCCCGTCAGCATCAGCAAGGGCGGTCCCTCGCCACGCTCATACCAGGCGATGCTGGTCTCGCCTACGACCGCGACCTCGACCCGAGCCTCGAACTGCTCGGGCGGGCCGCTGCCACAGCCGGCCACCAGCAACGCCGGCAACAGACAGATCGCGAGGCGCACTCTCATCGCAGCAGCGTAAGGCCGCCGCAACCCGGACTCAGGCGTCGGAGCGGCGTACGAGCCCGATCTCGAAGTCGCCGTCATCCCCCTCCTCGATCAGGAGCCGGGCGTCAGCTTTGTTTCCGTCGAGGAGGTCGAGCCGTATGCCCTGCTTGTCCCAACTCCGCAGTTCGCTGCGTAGCGGCGAACCGTCCAGGGTGATCGTCGTGATCAGATCGAGGTCGGTGCCCTTGCTGCGGAGGCGGGCCGTCGTCCGCGGCAGCCAGCGGCGGAACGATGGTGAGGTCAGGCCGCGCAGCGGGTCACGCTCACCGCGCGCCAGCTCGATCCGCTCGCCACCCTGACGGTTGGTGAGCACAGTGCCGGCGAGCCCATCGCCGCCGAGCAGGAGCCCGCCGCCCCCCTTCTCGACCTCGACGCCGGGAGCGAACTGCAGGAAGCGCGCGTAGCGATGCGCCTCCTCGGCCCGCAGCCGGTCGACGATCACCAGGACCCGTCCGGGCTGATAGACGAACAGCCGCTGATGCTCGACCCCCTGATCGGCGAGCGCCGGATTGGTCCCGAGGATCGCGTAGTAGCCGTGACCCTTACCGGTCTGGCGGATCCCGCTCCCATAGGTCCCGGAGCCGTCGCGCGGGAACTCCTCCCCGTCCACGGTGAGCACCGAATGAGCCCGGGTCGCGTGGGCGAAGGCGAAGTTCTCGTCCTTGTCCTTGTGGTAGAGCCCGGTGTCGGTGATCAGACGCCGGCCGCGGTCGAAGAGGTCGAAGGTGAGCGCATCGGCGTGCTTGTGGGCGTCGGAGAAGTAGCTCGCCATGACGGCCAGGTAGGCGCCGGTCGCCTTGACCACCGCGAGGCCCGAATCGGCCAGCTCGAGGATCCCCTGGTCGCCCCGCGCTCGCTTTTCCGCGAACCTGGGCAGGCGCTTGAGGTCGGAGTCACCGAGCTGCGGAATGCGACCGTCAGGCTCACCGAGCCAGCCGACGACGTCCTGCATCCGCCGCAGCAGATCGGTCAGCTCCGGGTTCGCGTTTCCAGGAACCGCGAGGAAGCGGCTCAGCGTGCGGGCGATCAGGATCTGGTAGCCGGCCGAGTGCTCGAGCCAGAAGCCCTCGTCGGCGACGGTGCCGGCGGCGATCGTCGCGGCAAAGCGTTGCCGCCCGAGTTCGGCCCACTCCTGCGCCTGGGGCAGGGAGCCAAGCTGGCGGGCCAGGAGGGTGAGGCCGAGGTCGACGAAAAGCCCGTGGTTGGTCGGTTTATAGGTGTCAGGATTGGTGAGCGTGCCGGCGTGGCGGATCATCAAGCGCAGCAGCAACTCGGCCCCCGCCGCGTCCAGCAATCCTTCACAACTCGCAGCCCGGAGCGCGTAGGCCAGGTAGGGACCGCGGTCCCCGGTCCGCTTGTCGTCCCAGACATCGGCATCGACGGGGTCGCCGTCGGGCGGGTTGGCTCGGGCGAAGTCGAGGATCAGGTCTGTCGCCTGCCGCAGCGCCTCGACGTCACCCTCGGTCCGGTAGGCGTACAGCAGCGGGTCTATCCACTGGAACTTGAACAGGTTGTGTGCGAACGAGCGGGCCTGCTGGGGGTTCATCGTCCAATCGACGGGGGCCTCGAGTCGGACGGCGTCGCCGTTGATCGTGAACTGGCCGCGCTTCGCTCGCGCGACCTCTGCGGGGCTGAAGCGCCCGGCGCGCAGCACCTCGTAACGAGGCGGGCAGGGAGCGCCGTCGAGCGCCGCCAGCTCGGAGTCCTCGAGCACGATTGGCTCGGGTTCGTCGGCCGAGCCCCCAGTGCCCCCGGCGAGCAGCCAGACAAGGCCAGCCAGCGCCGCAGCTGCGAGAGCCCCGCCCAGGGCAAGGCGCCTAGATGACATTGGACTGAGGGTAGCGACGTACCAGGCCCGACTCGGTGAATCCAGGCTCAGGCGCCCTCGGTCGCCGCCAGCAGAGCGGCGCCCAATACGCCGGCCTCGGGCCCGCGGCGGGCGAGCCGGATCTCGGTCTCGGTACCGACGCCCGGCAACACGTAGGCGAACGCGGTCCGACGGGCGGGCTCGAGCAACAGCTCACCGGCGGCGCTGGCCCCGCCGCCGATCGCCACCACCTCTGGATCAAGCGCATTGATCGCGCTGGCAATCCCGATCCCGAGCCGCTCGCCAAGTATCCGGATCAGGTCGATCGCCACCTGATCGCCGGCAAAAGCGGCCTCCACGGCGTCCGGCCCGCCGACCTCCTCACCGGCCGCCGCCCGGCGCCCGAGCGCGGAGTCGGGCTCAGCCGCGGCCGCGGCTTGCGCCAGCCGGTCGAGTTCACTGCCGGATGCCAGCGATTCCAGCGACCCCGCCTGAGGAAAGTCCGCGGCGGGGGGCGCACCCGCCGTGAGATCGAGCCCGATCAGGGTATGCCCGAGCTCAGCCGCAGCGCCGGTCTTGCCCCGGTAGACCCTGCCGTTGAGGACCAGCCCACCGCCGACACCGGTGCCGACGGTGAACATCACCAGGCTGTCGACGCCGATCCGCTTGCCGTCAAAGGCCTCGGCCAAGGCCGCCACGGTCGCATCGTTGTCGATGAAGACCGGGAGTCCGAGCCGCTCCGCGAGGACGTCCCGCAGGGGTAGATCCTCGAACGGGACGTTGACGCTACTTCGCAGCCGGCCGCTGGCGAAATCGACCACGGATGGGACACCGAGTCCGACCGCCTCGGTCTGGGGAGAGCGAACCTCCTCGACCCCGGCGACGATCTCGGCGATCAACTCGTCAGCACCGCCGGTGCGCGTCGGACGGATCATCGGCCGGCTGAGCTCGCCGTCACGGAGAACGGCGACCGAAACCTTCGTTCCCCCGACATCAACTCCAACGGTCTCGCTCACGCTGGCAAGCTACAGCGAATGACTCCGTGGCTCCTCGTCGCCATCGCACTCCTGATCGCCGCCGTCCTCACCCAGGTCCTGGTCCCGAGACTTGGCGAGCGGCGCATCGAGCGCCACCTGGCTGGGAACGGCGGTGAGGCTTTCGTCGCGATCGCGGCGATGCCGGCCTTGCGGCTCCTCCGGGGAACGGGGGACAGGATCCTGGTCCGCGGTCGCCGGTTGGCGATCGGGATGTCAACGGAGGGCGGCGGTCTCACCGCGCTCGACGGGTTTGCCGAGGTCGACATTGCGCTCCGCGACTTCAGCACCGGACCTTTCGAGGTGGCCTATTTCGAGCTGACCCGCAACGGCGACGGCCCATATTTGATGCGTTCGGAGGCGGTGACGAGCGGCGTCGCTTTGGCCGGCTACAGCAGCGAGCAGATCGGTGGCCTTGCACTCCTGCTCCATGTGCTCGCCAAGCAGGCTCCACTTGGCTCCCGGGGCGTTCCGGTTTCGGTCGAGGTCGAGCTGACCAGCGCCGAGGGGATGGTCTCGATCAGCTCCGGCGGGGGGACGATCGCCGGCTATCCCGCGGGACCGATCGCCGCGATGATCGCCGCCGCCGTCGCCCGTCGCCTCGAGATCAACTACTGACCGGCGCTGGGCCGGTCGAGCCCGGGGGTCGCGGGCATCGACCCCCGGGAGCGGTCGGGGTGATCGCGCTCGTTGAAGCGCCGCAGCCCCTCTTGGATCTCGGGCGTCTCCAGAAGCCGGTTGAAGCACTCGGCCTCGATTCGCAGTCCCTCATCAAGCGGCCGGCCGAAGCCCCGCTGGGCCGCCTCCTTGTCGGTGCGGATCGCGGGCTGGGGCAAGGCAGCGATCGAGTGGGCGAGTTCTATCGCCCGCCCGCGGCAGCCGCCCGAGGGCACGACCTCGTTGACGAGGCCGATCCGCTCTGCTTCGGTCGCATCGATCACCCGGCCGGTGATGATCAGCTCCATCGCGCGGCGGTAGCCGACGATTCGCGGCAGTCGCTGCGTGCCTCCATCGGCGAGGCCGATGTTCCAGCGCCGGCAGGTCACGCCGAAGCTGGCGTGCTGATCGGCGATCGCCAGGTCGGTCCAGCAAACCCACTCCAGCCCTCCGGCGTACGCCAGCCCGTTGACCGCGGCGATCGTCGGCTTGTGGAGGTCGGTCCAGCGGCTCGGCCCGAGAATCCCGTCCGCCTCGCCGCGGGCATGGGCGGCGCGCTCGGAGGCATCGATCGGGACGACGTGATTGCCCTCGAACGAGGCCTTGAGGTCGCCGCCGGCGGAGAACGCCTTCTCCCCCGCTCCGGTCAGCACCGCAACGAGGGCTCTCTCATCGTCGCGGAAGCGAGCCCACGCTTCGACCAACTCCCGGTGGGTGTTCGGGCCGATCGCATTCATCCGCTCCGGCCGATCAATCGTGATCACCCGCACCGGGCCATCGGCGTCGTAGCGGATCTCTGAGAACTCCCTATCGCTCATCGGTGCAACTCAGTGCAGCGAGACGATCCTGCCGACCGATGGCGGCGTCTTGCCCTCGAACACGTCGCGGTATGCGGCGCTCGCCGCCTCCGGCCCGCTCGAGCGCTCGATCCCGAGCCAGTCGGGGCTCGCGGCGACGAACTCCTCAAGGGCGGCGCCCAGACGTCGCTGGTACTCCTCGCGCCCAAGCTCCGCGGAGCGCTTCTTGATCTGCTCAGGGGCGAAGAAGAGCTGCGGCTGCGGTCCCGCGCTGACCGGACCCCGCTCAGCGTCGTGATGGCTCATGCCGACAACCATCGAGTGCTCGAGGCGATCGCCGAGGTGGGCGTGGACCGCCTCCAGCACCTCACCGTTCCCCGCCATGTCGATCAGGACGGCACTCTCGGTCGGAAGCTCTGATTCCTCGCCATAGCTGAGCACGCTCGTGTAGAAACCGAGGCCCTCGACGAAGGCGCGGTTCCGCTCCGAGGTGAGGCCGATGATCTGCTCGACGCCGCGCTTGGAGGCGCGCTGGGCGTAGCCGATCGCGGTCTTGCTCGAGGCCGAGAGCACGATTGCCGTAGAGGCCCCGAAGTAGTCGGCCTCGGCGAAGAAATCGTCGGCGAGGTAGGCCGTCGCGAATAGCCCCCGGAGCAGCGCGTGGCGGTCCTCCGCCTCCTCCCCCGGCTCGTGCAGAGGGTCGGCGGCGGTCTCCACGTAGGCCCGATAGACCGGCGCATGCTCGGAGCGGTGGGGGCTGTCGTCACGGATGCCGTCGGCGGTGGGCGTTGCCTTGAAGGCGCAGTAGCGGGCCATCGGATAGCAGCCGTAGTAGCGACCGCCGGGCTCTAATCCCTCGGCCTCGGAGGCGACGACCTCGGCCCAGCCCATCGCCGGCAAGCGCCCCCAACCCTGCTCGCGCTCCGGCGCGGGGAAGAAATCCCAGTAGCCCAACATCTCCCCGATCACCCCGTAGGTGATGTTGTTGGCGGTGAGCGCGAACCGCTCGACCCGCATCTGCACCTCGCCGGGACCGGGTGGCGCCAGCGGCTCCTCAAAGATCCGCGCCCGGCCGAGATCGTCGCGCCGCACCTCGAGCGTCAGATTCATCTCAGCTTGCGCCTCGCCGCTCACGCGACCGACTCTACCGCGCGCCCGAGGTCCCGAGGAGCTTGCGACCGCCCCGCCGCGACCGCCGATGTGAGACCGTTCCCCGATGAGCAACTCAGGATCAGAACTGACAGGCGAGCCGATCACGCCAAAGGGACTCGAGGAACTCGAGGCTGAGATCGCCGAGCTCGAAGGGCCCGGGCGTCACGAGATGGCCGAGCGGATCAAGTCGGCGCGAGAACTCGGAGATCTGAAGGAAAACGCTGAGTACCACATCGCCAAAGACGATCAGGCCCACCTGGAGACACGGATCAAGCGGCTGCGGGGAAAGCTCCGCGGCGCCGTCGTTGTCGAGGCCACGGCCGGTAGCGAGACGTTCGCCTTCGGCACCTCCGCCGAGGTGCTCGAGACCGAGAGCGGCAAGCTCCACAAGTGGACCCTGGTCGGCTCGACCGAGGCTGATGTCGCCGAGGGACGGATCTCGGCCGACTCGCCCGTCGGCACCGCGCTGCGCGACAGCAGGGTCGGCGACGACGTCGTCGTCGAGACGCCTGGCGGCGAGCGCCTCTACCGCGTCCAGAAGTTGCTCGGCTGAGCCTCGGATCCACCGGCCGGGCTGCGTCAAGCTGGGCCGCCCGCGCGGCTCTCGGAAGCCGCACATTTGCTGCCGTTCGCGCCGCTAGGCTGAACGCGGATCGGGAGACCGAGCGACGCCGTTGCAGTGTCGGGCGCCCGTGCCGGCATTCACCACCAGAGAGGGACGACAGTGAAGCTCGTGATCGGAATCGTTCGGCCCGAGAAGGCGAACGACGTGCTCGAGGCGCTTTACCGCGCCCACGTGCAAGGGGTATCGATGAGCAAGGTCCAAGGTCACGGAGGTGAGCTCGACAGGGTCGAGACCTACCGCGGCACGACCGTGCGGATGGGGCTGGCCGAGAAGGTCCGGTTCGAGATCGCCGTCTCGGAGGAGTACGTCCAGGCCGCAATCGACGCGCTCTGCGAGGGCGGGCGGACCGGCGATGTCGGTGACGGCAAGATCTTCGTTCACTCGCTCGATCAGGTCATCCGGATCCGTACCGGGGAGACGGACCACGCCGCCGTGACCCCGGTGACTCCGATCGGCGCCGCATCGGGGGATCGTCGGGATGATTGACAGCGGGGACACCGCCTGGATGCTCGTCGCGACAGCGCTGGTGATCGTGATGACCCCGGCGCTGGGCCTCTTCTACGCGGGCCTCGTGCGCTCGAAGAACGTCCTCAACACGTACATGATGAGCATCGCGGCGCTCGGTGTCGCGACGATTGCCTGGGCCGTGATCGGCTATTCGTTCGCCTTCGGAGACGGCGGCGGCTTCATCGGCAACTTCGACCACGCCTTCCTCAAGGACGTGGGCTTCGAGCCACGTGACGGGACGACGATTCCGCAGCTGCTTTTCTTCGTCTTCCAAGGCAGCTTCTGCATCCTCACGGTCGCGCTCGTCTCGGGCGCTGTCGTCGAGCGGATCCGCTTCGGGCCCTACATGATCTTCGTCGCTCTGTGGGCGACCCTCGTCTACCCGGTGATGGCGCACTGGGTGTTCGGCGGCGGCTTCCTCGCCGAGGCCGGCACGCTCGACTTCGCCGGCGGCGTGCCGGTCGAGATGGCGTCCGGCTTCTCGGCCCTTGCGGCCGCCCTGGTGATCGGGGCGCGTAAGGACTACGGGAGGCAGGCGCTGCTGCCGCACAACTCGATCTTCGTCCTGCTCGGCGCGGGCCTGCTGTGGTTCGGCTGGTTCGGGTTCAACGGGGGCAGCGCCCTGTCAGCCGGTGAGTCCGGCGCACTCGCCTTCACGAATACCCTGCTGACGCCGGCCTGCGCGCTGGTCGCCTGGTTCATCCTCGACTTGATCCGTGGCGGCAAGGTGACGGCCGTCGGCGCGGCTACGGCGATCATCGTCGGTTGCGTCGGGATCACGCCCGCGGCGGGCTTCATCAGCCCCGCCTGGGCGATGGTGCTCGGCTTCCTCGCCGCCATACCGAGCTATCTGATCATCGTCTGGCGCCCGCGCACCCGGGTCGACGAGACGCTCGACGTACTCGCCGCCCACGGCATCGCGGGCCTGACCGGCATCCTCTTCATCGGCTTCTTCGCCCAGTTCGCTTGGAACGGCGTCGCCGATGGCCTCGTCTACGGCAACGCCGCCCTGCTTGCCGACCAGGCTCTGGCGGTACTGGTGGCTCCGGCTTATGCGTTCGCCGCCACCTTCCTGATCCTGCGAGGGCTGGGTGCTTTGACGCCGCTGCGCGCAAGCGAGCGCGACGAGGCGATCGGCATGGACGTCAGCCAGCACGGCGAGGAGGCCTACCTCACCGGCGAGGGCGCCCTGCTGATCAGCATCCCCGAAGCCGACGCCCAGCCGGGCAAGGCTTCTGAGGCCGCATAGGGGCCGACGGGTAACTGGAGGCCGGCGCCGGCGAAGAACGAGGCGAGCGCTTCCACTCCGCGCCGCTGGGACTCTCCACCGCCGAGGCCGCCCAGAGGGCCGCCGCCGCGTCTCACCATCGTCCGCAGCGCAGCAGTGCGGTCAGGCGCCGTCGACGGCCATGAAGCGGCCAACCGCCCCGGCGTCGGCGGAGCGGAACGAGTGATCGACGAACGGGTAGATACCGGCCTCGGGAAAGGTCAGCTCGAAGACCGCGGCGCCCCCGGCGCCGACGAGATGGGTGGAGACGTTGGAGAGGCTGAAGTCCGGGTTACCGTCCGGCTGCACGGTCTCGAAGATATTTCCGATCACGTGAAAGGCGCTGGCTCCGGTCGGGCCGGCGTCAACCATGTAGATACGCACCGGCTCGCCGACCGGCACCTCGATCGGTCGGCGGGCGTAGCGCTCAGCCCTGCCGTTGAAGGCAACGTACCTGGGGGGCTTCCGCCGCATCGCCTTCAAGGAGGGGTGCAGGCGCCCGGAGTTGACCCTGCCGTAGAACTCGCTCTGGACGAGCTTGACCTCCTGCGCAGGTGGCCGGCCCTCGGCGGGGTCGACGATGATCATCCCGTACATCCCCAGGCCGAGATGCTCGAGCACGGGCGAGGTTCCACAGTGGTACATGAACACGCCGGGAGTGCCGGCCACGAAGGAGAACTTCTTCTTCTTGCCAGGCGCGACGTCGGTGAAGGCGAGGCTTGGAGCGATCTTCGCGGCGTGGAAGTCGACCGAGTGGAAGCTTCCGTGGCCCTTCCAGCGCCTCTTTTTCGCATTGCTCAGCGTGACCTCGACCGTGTCCCCCTCGGTGACCCGGATCACCGGACCGGGTACCGTGCCATTGAAGGTCCAGGCCCGCATCTTCACGCCGGGCGCCACCTTGACCTGCGCTGGGCGCGCCTTGAGGTGAACCGGCACGACCTCGCCGCGGGCGGCGGCCGGCGGCAACAGCAGTGCCGCCGCGGAGCCGAGCAGCGCGACGCCCACCGCTCTCCGAAACGCTCCATCTGACCAGGTGCGTGTTCTCACATCCCTGCCAGCGTACGACCGCGGGCCGGACCAGACGTAGGGGTTTCATACGGATTTCGGGCCCGGAGGCGCCGGTCATACTCAAGCGGTGCTGATCGACGAGCTGCTGCCGGCCTACGACGTGTCGGACTCGGTGGCAACAACGGTCGAGGCAGATCGGCAGACGACCTGGGAGGCACTGCTGGGGGTCGACCTGATCGAGGTTGGACGTCTGAAGCCATTGATCGGAGCGCTCGGAGCGGCTCGCATGCTCCCTGAGCTGGCGGTCCACCTTCTCCACGGTGAGCGACCGCCGCAGGCGCCAGATCGAATGACGCTGCTCGACACGACGGAGGCACTGGCGGACGAGGGCGGCTGGGTGCTGCTCGCCGAGCGGCCCGGTGAAGAGATCGCGCTCGGGCTGGTCGGGCGCTTCTGGCGTCCGGTGATCGAGTACGCGACCGTGGAGCCAGAAGAGTTCGACGCCTTCGACGAACCCGGCTGGGCGAAGACCGTGTATGCCCTCTCCGCCCGAGCGCTCGGTCCGGCGAGCACGCTGCTCGAGGGCACGATGCGCACGGCAACGACCGACGAGCACGCCCGGCGCTGGTTCCGTCGCTACTGGACCTTCGGCGTCGGTTCGGGCGCCCACGTGCTCGTCCAGGGGCTGCTCGACGTCGCCTGCGACGAGGCCGAGAGCCAGTCGCGCGGCTAGCGCTGCCCCAAGCCGAATCGGCTCAGAGCGCGATCACACCCTCGAGCAGCCAGCTCAGCCAGAGCACGTCGATCAGCAGGACTCCGCCGTATGCGTAGGTGGCGCTCCGGTCCTCGGCCCGGATCGCGAGGTAGGCCCCGGCCGAGCCAACCAGCAGCCCCAACGGGGGGACCAGGATCGCGGCGACGCACCAGAACCAGATCGCCGGACGCTTGAGCAGAAACACGAGCGCCCCGGAGACTAGCCGCCTCGAGCCTCGCCGACGGACCTGCTCAGGCTCGCTCGAACACGAGTCGGTAGTGTTCGAGCAGCTCGCGCTCGAAGCAGACGCTGTTGGCGCTGACGCCCGAGGTGAACGCCAGTCGGAACTCGGAGCTGGTCAGCCAGCGCGGGATCAGGCGCAGTTTCAGCAGCGACTTGCGCAAGCTGCGCTCGCCGAAGCGGGCGCGCCACTGCTTGATCGTCTCGATGTAGTCGAGCCGGCCGCTCGTGCTCTCGACGAGTCGGAAGTGGGGAGCGGCGGAGCGGATCAGTTGCTCCCTCCCGGAGGGCAGCCAGGAGCC
>Ga0307379_10006663_pt1 | contig 15837 bp, 13 predicted proteins | sample UN2MG_FD_202237 | JGI IMG/M metagenome (GOLD analysis project Ga0307379, IMG submission 202237) | Soil microbial communities from Risofladan, Vaasa, Finland - UN-2 | ecosystem: Environmental > Terrestrial > Soil > Coastal area > Acid sulfate soil | place: Finland: Risofladan, Vaasa | collected... | reverse complement strand
ATTTCAGTGGGGGACACAGCAAGTGTAACCCCGCTGATAGTAGCCGACGCCGGTATCGTCATCAGGCTGAAAAGCAGCACAACGGTTAAGCCTACCCCCAGTATTCTATAAAGTTTCCTTTTCATTTTCATTCGACCTTTTATTTTTCCTCCTTTTCAGGATATCCTTATGTCTCCATAGACAAAGGTATAAAACCTCGTGTCCCTCTTTACTTATGGAGACAAGGTTTCTTTTCATTCCGTTTTTGAGTTTTTAATAACTCGCTCCCCTTTCGGGTCCTACTATAGCCTCACCCCCTTTCCTAATCCTTTCCTCGGTATAATACCATATAATACATATATAATACCATACCTGTCAATAGGTAGGCTACCAGTATAACATAAAATATTTATTTGTCAAGTGGCAAAGGTTGATTATCAGTCTCTGTTATCACTCTCCATATATTATAACGAATTATTTCCCATTTGGTTAGCTCATAAACTGACAATATTGTAATTGGAACTTACGGCTACTATTTTTGAAACTTACGGTTACTATTTAATATACCAGTGAATAATATTGGACTGGCCGCTATGTTTCCTTACTCAAGTTAGCCAGGAACTCGGCATTAGTTTTTGTCTTCCTCATGCGCTCCAGGACCCGCTCTGTGGCTTCAGTGAAGTTGACGGAGTCGGAGGCAACCATAGACACCATGCGCCTGAGCAGCCATACCTGCTTTACCGTATTTTCACCTAGCAATAGCTCCTCCCGCCGGGTGCCGCTGCGCTGAATATCCATAGACGGGAAGATGCGGCGCTCAGCTAATCGGCGGTCGAGGTGGAGCTCCATATTGCCCGTTCCCTTAAATTCTTCATAGATGACATCGTCCATGCGGCTGCCGGTATCAATAAGGCAGGTAGCGATAATGGTCAGGCTGCCTCCCTCATCCATGTTGCGGGCAGCACCAAAGAGGCGCTTGGATGGATGAAGGGCGGCCGGGTCAATACCACCGGAGAGGGTACGCCCGCTGGGCGGCACAGCCAGGTTATATGCCCGGGTGAGGCGGGTAATGCCGTCAAGGAGGATGAGCACGTCCTTGCCACCTTCTACCATTCGCTTGGCTCTCTCCAGTGCCAGCTCGGCAACACGGGTCTGATTCTCTACTAGCTCATCAAAGGTGGCACCTATCACCTCGCCCTTGACCGAGCGCTTCATATCGGTAACCTCCTCGGGCCGCTCGCCAATAAGGCACACCATCAGGTGAATATCATTATAGTTAGCGGTGACGGCATTGGCTATGGATTTGAGCAGCACTGTCTTACCGGCTTTGGGTGGTGACACGATTAAGCCCCGTTGCCCTCGGCCAATGGGAGCAACGAGGTTGAGCAGTCGGGCAGACAGGTCATTGGCTGAGGTCTCCAGGTTAATCAATTTATCAGGGAAGGTGGGGGTGAGTGAGGTAAAGCGAGGTCGGTTTTTGGCTAGCTCAGGGTTGACGCCGTCAATTGCCTCTATCCGGAGCAGGCTGGAGTATTTCTCACCCGCCTTGGGGGGTCTGCCCTGACCGACAACCATCTCACCGGTGCGCAGACCAAAGCGGCGAATCTGGGACTGGGAGACATAGATATCAGTTGAGCTGGGCAGCAGGGTACCCTGCCTTAAGAAGCCATAACCGTCAGCCATAGTCTCCAGGATGCCGCCACAGAAGATGTTGCCCTGTTGTTCAGCATATGCCTGGAGCAAGCGCATAATGATGTCTTGCTTCTTGAGGCTGGTATAGTTGGAGATACCCATCTCTTTGGCTATTTCAACTAACTCGTCTCTGTTCTTATTTTCTAATTGACTAATCTCCATAATGTAACCTCGTCTCTCTGGCCTCTTCTCCTTATCAAAGAAGAGGGGAATTTAATTTAAGAGGCAGGCAGCCCCTCTTAAGCTATTGCTGTGAGACTCGTCGCCAGTCGCTAAGGAAACGGTCGATACCTATATCGGTAAGCGGGTGGTGTATCATCTGCATCAATACCTGGTAAGGAACGGTAGCAATATGAGCCCCTGCCTTGGCGGCAGCTACACAGTGCTGAGAGTGACGAAGGCTGGCGGCAATCACCTGGGTGGGTAGTTGGTAGTGGGCAAATACCTCAACAATATCTCCGACTAACTCCATACCATTATGCCCGATGTCGTCCAGTCGGCCAACAAAGGGGCTAACATAGGTAGCGCCAGCCAGTGCGCCGAGGATGGCTTGGTTTAGCGAGAAGCAAAGGGTCATATTTATCTTTATATTCTCCTTGGCTAGTATTGATATTGCCTCCAGTCCATCGGTGGTAACTGGAATTTTAATAACCACATTAGGCGCCCAGGTGGAGATGTCTCGTGCTTGCTCAATCATGGCTTGAGCCTCTTCTGTCAGAACCTCAGCCGAAACAGGACCAGGGATGATGGAGCAGATTTCTTTGACGACAGCTTTATAGTCGGCCAGGCCCTCCTTGGACACTAGGGTGGGATTGGTGGTAACCCCGCTGATGACACCCAGCCTGGCGGCTTGTCTTATTTGGTCAATATTGGCTGTGTCCAGAAAGATGCGCATTTAGTCTCCTTTATCTACCTTACTCCTGTTTGCTCTCTCCTTCAAGAGATATTCCCCCTCTGGCCTCTCTGTACAGGACAGGGTGGCAACATTTTATTATAAACTAGGGCGAAAAGGGTAGCGGAGGTTGAGCCCCTTCGCGTAGTATGTCCTTAGCGACACCAATAAAATCACGGAACAGGGGGTGGGGACGAGTAGGTCGAGAGCTAAATTCAGGGTGGAACTGACAGCCAACCATCCAGGGGTGGTTGGTTAGCTCGCAGACCTCTACCAGTTTACCGTCGGGGGATAGTCCGCTATAGACCATTCCCGCCTTTTCTAAAAGGGGGCGAAACTCGTTATTAAATTCTAGGCGGTGCCTATGGCGCTCGTGAACCAGACTTTGTCCATAGTAGGCATTAGCGGCGCGACTACCATCAACCAGTTGGCAGGGGTAGTTGCCCAGGCGCATGGTGCCTCCCTTGTTTTCCATCTCCTTCTGTTCGGGGAGGAGATCAATAACCGGGTAGGGGGTGGAGGCATCAAACTCAGTGGAGTTTGATGCCGTTGAGCCCAAGGTATGACGGGCAAACTCGATTACCATAACATGCATCCCCAGACACAGTCCTAAGTAGGGGATTTCATTATTTCGGGCATAGCTAGCCGTCTTTATCATACCTTCTATTCCTCTAACACCGAAGCCGCCAGGGACTATGATGCCCTGGGCTGAGTCTAGTTGAGCATAGTTGTCATCCCTTTCCAGGTCCTCGGACTGAACCCAGAGCAGATTAATATCTCTATTGTGATACAAGCCGGCATGGCGTAGCGCCTCACGAACTGAGAAGTAAGCATCCTTTAATTCTACATATTTGCCTACCAGGGCGATGTTGACTGGTTCATGAGGTGCTTTGAGGCGGCTGACCAGTTCCTGCCATTGGCTCAGGTCGGGATGGTGTGCCTCAAGGCTAAGCTTCTCCACAATTAGTTGCCCCAGTCCTTCCTCTTCCAAGATTAGTGGTACCTCGTAGATAGTGGATACGGTAGGCAGGGGAATAACTGCTTCTCGGTCGACATCACAGAACAGGGAAATTTTATTTTTTGCCTCTTCTGGTATAGGATAGTCACTGCGACAGATAATAACATCAGGCTGGATACCAATACGGCGCAGCTCGTTGACACTATGCTGAGTGGGCTTGGTCTTTAACTCTTGAGTAGAGTTAAGGTAGGGAAGGAGGGTAACATGGACATAGAGCACGTTATCCCGCCCGACATCATTTCTCATCTGCCTTATGGCTTCGAGGAAGGGCTGTCCCTCAATATCGCCTACTGTACCCCCCACTTCTATAATAATCACCTCCGCCTGGGATTTCTGGGCTAATTTTTCAAACCGCTGCTTTATCTCAGTGGTAACATGGGGCACTACCTGGATGGTGCCACCCAGGAAATCACCTCGTCTCTCTTTAGCAATAACGGCGCTATAGATTTGACCTGAGGTAACATTGGAGTCGGCAGTAAGGTTAACATCGATGAAACGTTCATAGTTGCCTAAATCAAGGTCAGTCTCGGCACCATCCTGGGTAACAAATACCTCCCCATGTTGATAAGGTGACATTGTTCCCGGGTCAACATTGAGATAAGGGTCTAGCTTCTGCACTGAGACGCTAATCTGGCGGCTCTTCAAGAGAGTACCAATAGAGGCGACAGTTATACCTTTGCCTACGGAACTAACAACACCACCAGTAACAAAAATGTACTTTGACATACGGGAAAACTCTAGGAACTTAATCTAATAACCTTGTGTTAGGTTCATTTAGCGAGGAAACAAGCTAAACGGGTTTTCTTTATTATAGAAAACAAATATTAATTTTGTCAAGTTTTGGTATCTTCCTCTCTATTTTTTATTTGGCAACCTGCCCCTTCCCCTTATGTGGGTAATAATCGTATAAAAGGGGCGTCGCTAACAAATTGACTTTTGCCTTATAGTAGGTATAAGATTTCTCCAAATGGCGAAAAAAGGTTATCGACAGTGCAGGGACGCAGGAGTACAAATGATTAGTGCTCTTTATTGTCGCCGTTGTTTATTAGCAGAGGGGGTGATGCGTATGCACAGCTCCGGTGTGTCCTGACTCAAGACAGTTAGTAAAGGGTTTTGAGTCCAGAAAGGAGGTATCAGATGAAGCAATATAAATGGTTGAATAAAAGATTAATCAGTGGAGTGCTGGTCAGTGCCATTCTGGCAGTGACGGCAACCGTTGGATTGAGCACCAGTCCGATAGTAGTAGCTAGTAATCCTCCCCCGAATACAGAATGGGAAAAGACATATGGTGGCAGTGATTTCGAGTTTGCTGACTCCGTCCGCCAGACTGCGGACGGTGGCTATATCATTGCCGCTACTACACTTTCTTACGGTGCGGGCGCGTACGATTTATATGTAATCAAGGCCGATGCTTTGGGGAATACAGAATGGGAGAAGACATATGGCGGTAGTGGTTACGATTATGCCCGTTCTGTCGAGCAGACCACGGATGGTGGCTACATCATTGCCGGTAGTACAAATTCCTATGGTGTGAGCACCGATGCCTATCTGGTCAAGGCCGATGCTTTGGGGAATACAGAATGGGAGAAGACATATGGCGGCAGTAGTTACGACTATGCCTATTCTGTCAAGCAGACCGCGGACGGTGGCTATATCATCGCCGGTGATACAGGTTCCTACGGTGCGGGCCTGTCCGATGTCTACCTGGTCAAGACCGATGCTTTGGGGAATATAGAGTGGGAGAAGACATATGGCGATAGTGTTTACGAACATGGCCGTTCAGTCCAGCAGACCACGGATGGTGGCTACATCATCGCCGGTGATACAAATTCCTACGATGTGTACGGGGATGTCTACCTGGTCAAGACCGATGCCTCAGGAAATATAGAGTGGGAGAATACATATGGTGGTAGTGGTTATGACTATGCTCGTTCTGTCGAGCAGACCACGGATGGTGGCTACATCATTGCTGGCGATTCAGGTTCCTACGATGTGAATGGGGATATCTACCTGATCAAGACCGATGCCTTGGGGAATATAGAGTGGGAGCAACCCATTGATGGAGGCACCTGGGATGATGGCTTTTCAGTCCAGCAGACCACGGATGGTGGCTACATCGTCGCTGGTGATACAGGTTGCAACGACGTGAACGGGGATGCCTACCTGGTTAAGACCGATGCCTCAGGGAATATAGAGTGGGAGAAGACAATCGGCGGAAGTGATTATGATTGTGCCCGCTCTGTCCAGCAAACCACAGATGGTGGCTATATCATCGCTGGTGATTCAGCTTCCTACGGCGCTGCTGAAGGAGATGTTTATTTAGCGAAGGTAAGTCCGTGGATTAATACACCGGCTGGTTCAGACGTGACCGTAAGCCTGGAGAGTGCAGACGTGACCTTCCAGGATGTTCTTGAGAGCGGAACTACAACTATGACCACATCAACAGAGAACCCGGCCGAACCGACGCCATCTGACTTCTATGTCATTGGAGAAAACTTTATCGAAATCACCACCACAGCCGACTACAGCGGCCTTATCACACTGGGCATTGAGTATGACGAGTCACAGGTGGAGAACGAGGAGAGCCTTCGTCTATTTCACTGGAATGGCTCGGAGTGGGAGGATGTCACCACCTCTGTAGACACAGTTGAGAACATCGTGTATGGTGAGGTAGATAGCCTGTCACCATTTTTCATCGGAGAGCCGGCAGTGCTGCCGGTAGCTGATGCCGGAGGTCCGTATCTGGTACAGGTAGACTAGCGTTGACATGGATGGGAGTGCCTCGTATCATCCTGACGGAACTATAGTGAGCTATGATTGGGACTTTGGGGATAACACCACCGGCAGCGGTGTTTCAGTGTCCCATACATATACTGCTATTGGTATATACGATGTAACCCTGACCGTCACCGATGACAGAGGTGCCCAATCCAGTGGCGCCACAATTGTTGTGGTCTACGATCCTGAAACAGGCTCTGCCACCGGGGGAGGCTGGTTCTGGTCAGCACCAGGTAATCTCAAGGCAGACCCTGAATCGGAGGGAAAGGCTAACTTCGGCTTTATAGTGAAATACAAGCACGAGGTAGCGGATGGCAACTTGGAGTTCCAATATCACGTTGGTGATATCAATCTAAAAGACACTGAAATAACCTGGCTGATGGTAAGCGATGCTAATGCTCAGTTTCAGGGCGAGGGCACTATCAACGGTGATGGTCTCTATACTTTCAGGGTGCTGGCCAAGGATGGTGATAAGACGGGAGGACAGCCGGATGAGTTCACCATCAAGATATGGCAAGGCACAGATACTGAAGCAGACCCCATTTACCAGGCAATAAATGCTCAGCTTGGCGGTGGTAACATTATCCTTCACAACAATTAGATGCCTGGCATTAGCTGGCAGACACAGGGAAAATAAGCGGAAAGGGGCTTCCAAGCAGGCCCCTTTCGCTTTGTATACTTGTGGGAAATCGAAGCCCATAAGGCATTGGACAGCAGGACGAAATGTTCTATATGCCCCTACATATATCTTTGTGCAATATACTTAACAATATTTTATTAACTTTCTTAAATAAGTATTGACAATTCCTGTAAGATGATTTATAATAACCACTAGAGGAAAAAGATGGCGGGTAAGGACTATTATAGTATATTAGGGGTTAACCGGGGTGCTAGCGAACGAGAGATAAAGCAGGCTTACCGCCGGCTGGCTCGTAAATATCACCCGGATGTCAACCCTGGCGATAAGTCGGCAGAGGCGAGGTTTAAGCAAATAAATGAAGCTTATGAGGTTCTGTCCGACAAGGAGAAGCGCCAGAAGTACAACCAGTTTGGTGACCAGTGGCAGTATGCTGACCAATTTGCTCAGGCGGGGCGGCAGCAGACTCCTCTCTGGAATTTTAGCCAGGCAGGTGGTGCTCAAAGATTCCACTTTGAGGGAGATGATTTAGGTAGCCTGTTTAGTGACCTGTTCGGTAGCGGGACGGGGAGTAGGCGGTCTAGGCCCAGACGCGGGCAAAATGTAGACCACCCGGTTGAGGTGACCCTAGAGGAGGCTTACCATGGCACTAATCGGACCATTGCTCTTCGGAGTGAACAACCCTGCTCTAGTTGTCAGGGCACGGGGCGGATACAGAACGTGCCCTGTTCGGTGTGCCGGGGTGCGGGAGTAGTATCTGCGGTGAAGCGTCTTGAGGTCAAGATTCCGCCTGGGGTTAAGGATAGGTCTCGGGTGCGTATTGCCGGTAAGGGTCAGCCAGGCTATGCTGGAGGTGCCAGTGGTGACCTTTACCTGGTGGTATCGGTTAAACCGCATCGGCAGTTTGAACGCCGGGGTGATGATTTATACGAAGAGGTGGCAGTTCCACTGACGATAGCAGTGCTGGGTGGTGAGGTTCAGGTGCCTACCCTTAAGGGCAAGTTGGCACTGAAGATTCCGGTAGAAACTCAAAATGGGCGTGCCTTTCGCCTCAAGGGGCAGGGTATGCCTCATCTGGGGAACTCTTCCTATGGTGACCTTTTAGCTAAAATCAATGTGTTATTACCAACTAAGCTCTCAGAGGAGGAAAAGAAGCTATTTGAGCGGCTTGGTAAGCTGCGGTCTGATAGCTGAAGTTGGAGGTTTTTATGAATCAAGATGAGACTGAACCCCGTTATGTGATAAGTGTAACGGCCAGGATGCTTGGTGTGCAGACCTATACCTTGCGTTACTATGAGAAGATTGGCATAATAGAGCCCGCACGGTCGCGAGGTAATATTCGTCTATATTCGGAGAGGGATATAGCCCTACTCCGTCGGGCGAAGACCTTGATGGATGATTTGGGGGTGAATTTGGCTGGGGTTGAGGTTATTATGCGTATGGCGCAGCATATGAACGAATTGCAGAATCATATGGAGGAGCTGGAATCGGAGCTAGAGAAATTAAGGGGCGTGGATAATTTATGAGGCAGGAGAGATTCACTGAGCAAGCACAAGAGGCATTGGCTACTTCCCAGGAGTTGGTTCGCCAGTATCACCACAGCCAATGGGATGTGGAGCATATCCTGCTGGCGCTGCTTCAGCAGCAGGCGGGGCTAGTCGGTGACATTTTGAAGGAGCTTGGCGTTGATGTTGAAGCCGTGAAGCAGCAGGTGGTAGCTGCACTAGAGAACTCACCGAAGGTTGCCTATGAAACGCCTCAGATTTACGCTACGCCACGTATTACTCAACTAATAGAGTCAGCATCGGCCGAGGCTGACAGGCTTAAAGATGAGTTTATCGGCACCGAGCACCTATTGATTGCTATGGCTGGTGAGCAAGAGGGTGAAGCAGCCGGCATTCTTCACCGCTTCGGTATTGACCAGGAGAAGGTGTATCGTGCCCTTCAGAACATTCGCGGTGGTCATCGGGTTACTGATGCCAGAGCCGAGAGTAAATATCGCTCTCTGGAAAAGTATTCTCGCGACCTGACCGATTTAGCCCGTCTGGGAAAACTTGACCCGGTTATCGGTCGGGACGAGGAGATTAAACGAGTGATGCAAATACTTACCCGTCGTACTAAGAATAACCCGGTGATTGTTGGTGACGCTGGGGTGGGTAAGACTGCCATTGCTGAGGGGTTAGCCCAGAAGATTGCAGCTGATGACGTTCCCGATTCTCTTAGGGGGCGCCGGGTGATGGCTCTGGATATGGGGTCTCTGGTGGCTGGAAGCAAGTTCCGTGGCGAATTTGAGGAGCGGCTCAAGGCGGTGATGGATGAGATTCGGCAGGCACAGGGTGAAATCATATTGTTCATTGATGAGATTCATACTGTAGTTGGAGCGGGAGCGGCTGAGGGAGCTATTGATGCCAGCAATATGCTTAAACCGGCATTGGCTCACGGTGAATTGCAGTGTGTGGGTGCCACCACCCTTGATGAGTACCGTAAGTTTATTGAGAAGGATAAGGCTCTGGAGCGGCGGTTCCAGCCGGTATTCCTCGGTGAGCCCAGTGTTGAGGCTACGGTTGAGATGCTCCGCGGGCTTCGTCCCAGGTATGAGGCTCACCACAAGATTAAGATAAGCGACCAAGCCCTGGAGGCAGCCGCCCGCTTAAGTCAGCGCTATATTTCCGACCGGTATCTACCTGACAAGGCTATTGACCTCATTGATGAGGCGGCTAGCAAGATTAAGATTGATACCCAGAGCGCACCCCCGGAGGTTAAATCTCTGGAGAAGCAACTGAAGCGGCTGACCAATGAGGAGGAAGCAGCCTCACAGCGACAGGACTATGAGCAGGCTGCCCAGCTTAAGAGTGAGCGGCTACGCCTGGAAGAGGAGTATAACCAGGCCAAGGGCGAGTGGCTTAAACAGGAGAAGATTGATGAGGTGGTGGATGAAGAGAGTATTGCCAGGTTAATCTCCAGCTGGACGGGCATCCCAGTATCCCAGATGCTGGAGGGTGAAGCTGAGAAACTGCTTCATATGGAGGAGCGGATTCATGAGCGGCTGGTAAATCAGGAGGAGGCGGTTAATGCGATTTGCGAGGCCATCAGACGAAGCCGGGCTGGGCTGAAGGACCCCAAACGACCAATTGGCAGCTTTATATTCCTGGGGCCAACCGGCGTCGGCAAGACTGAACTAGCTCGTACCCTGGCGCAGTTCCTGTTTGATGATGAAAATGCCATGGTGCGTCTGGATATGTCAGAGTACCAGGAGAGACATACGGTATCGCGCCTGGTTGGTGCCCCGCCGGGCTACATCGGCTATGATGAGGGGGGGCAGCTTACTGAGGCAGTGAGGCGACGCCCCTACCGGGTAATCCTACTGGATGAGATTGAAAAAGCGCATCCCGATGTGTTTAATACCCTGCTCCAAATCCTCGATGACGGGCGATTAACCGATGGTCACGGGCGGACGGTAGATTTTAAGAATACCGTAGTCATTATGACCAGCAACACCGGAGTTGAACTCATTAAGCGTGATACGACTATGGGTTTTGCTGCCCAGAAAGGTGGAGCCAAAACTAGGGAAGAGGCCTATGACAGCATGAAGGAGAAGGTTCTGACTGAGGTGAAGAAGACCTTCCGCCCCGAATTTCTCAACCGTATAGATGAGATTATAGTCTTCCATGAGCTAACTGAGGAGCAGCTCCGCAGCATTGTTGATTTAATGGTAAAGGATTTGCAGAAGCGTCTGGCTGAGCATAAGCTAGAGGTGGAGTTAACTGATAAAGCTAAAGAATGGCTGGCTAAGGTGGGTTATGACCCGGTGTACGGGGCACGACCGTTGAGGCGGGCTATAGAACGCCATGTTGAAAATCCTCTGTCAACTAAGTTGTTACGGGGGGAATTTAACCAGGGTGACGTCATTAGAATTGACCTTGGTGATGAAGGGTTAACCTTTGCCGCGAAAACTACCGCGGAGGCAGCCGCATGAGTGAGACCGCTGAAGGCAAGGTTAGTAAGTGGGCCAAGCTACAGAGGATTGTAAAGAGGTGGGAATATTGGATTGGTGTCGCGGGCGTGGTCTTGACTGTGGGAGTAGTCGTAGCCGTTATTAATTATTTTGATGATATCCAGGCGATTGGGGGCTATGGCTATCTGGGTGCCTTTCTTATCGGTGTTTTTGGTGGTGCCACTTATATTGCTCCAGTGCCAATGTTACCGGTAATATTTGTTTTGGGAACAGTATTAAAACCATCGTTTGCTCCGTACCTGGGTCCGGTGTTTGTTGGTGCCGCCGCTGGTCTGGGTGAGACCATAGGTGCGTTGACTATCTATATGACCGGCTATGGGGGTGGAGCAGCCTTGGCCAGTGCCAAACACCCCAAAATCCGGGCAGTCTACTCACGGATTTTGGGGTGGATGGAGCGGAGGGGAGCTCTGGTGCTGTTTATCTTCTCGGCAGTGGTCAACCCCTTTTTTTACCCGATAGCGCTTACCGCCGGGGCGACGCATTATAGCCTCAAGAAATACATCCTTATTTGTATTGTCGGCAAAACGATTAAGGGAATAACGGTAGCCGCTGCTGGGTACTGGGGTCTAGGGTCAATACTTAGAGCGCTGGGCCTGCCTATCTAGACTTGCCGGCAATATTATTTTCTGCTAAATTGTATTGAGGATAATGGGGCTGTAGTTCAATTGGGAGAACGTTTGACTGGCAGTCAAAAGGTAGGGGGTTCGAATCCCCCCAGCTCCACTTGAGTGGACGGAATAAAGAACTCCCACCTTCTCCTCAGATATTCCTTCAGGTGGGAGTGGCATAGTATAGGCCAACAGTACCTCATCACCAGTCACCTTTACCTCTTTAACAAAGCTCCTGATGAATGACTTTCTCTCTGTAAGAGTGCTCTCCTCGAGCAAACTACGAAGGTCAGCAACACATCGGGTCACCATCTTCAGGTCGGCTAATTCAACTCGCCTGTCAGACAATAATGCTTCCAATTCCCACTTCCTGGACTGGAGCTGTTCCTGCTGATGTCTTAATTGCTGGATTCTGGGAGCCAAGTCGTCAAGCCCAAGCTTGCCCGTTTCCAGTGCGTCGTATAATCTCTCCAGACGGCCATTTATGCCAGCAATTTCGTCTGAGGTTACATCCAAATCTTCCTGGTAATTCCCAGCAGCACTATCCATTTCCTCATTGACCAGACGAACAAGCTCTTGTAAGCTTTCTTCGGTCAGGATATGTTCTTTTATCTTGTTTATTACCAGCCCTTCGAATTTCCGGCTGTTGAGGTAACGGGCTTCACAGGAACCAGCTCCTTTTTTAAGCAGAGTACCGCACACGTAGTAACTGAATCGTCCTCCTTTAGCCACCTGTCCGACCAGAGCTTTACCACAGAAGCCGCATCTGGCTAGACCACTCAATAGATAGCGGCTAGCTAACCGCCTCGGATTAAGCCGAGCCGGGGATCGCCCACTGAGTTTACTCCGGACGGTATCAAAGGTCTCTCTATCTGTAATAGCCGGCCAAGCATTTTCTACGCGTACCGGACTAAGGTCACGCTTACTTGTTCGGCCCCAGATTAGAGTACCGGTATAAGCCGCATTGGTCAGGATTTTGTGTAGCGTAGTCTTACCCCATGTCTTACCTTTGGGACCAGCAACGCCGTTGTGATTCAACTCCTTTACCATCTCTTTAAGCCCCTTACCCTCAATTACGCCATTAAAGATAGAAGTTACTATTCGTGCCTGGTGTGGTTCAACCTCAAGCCTGGGCCGCTCTTTGCCACCGTCTTTTACCTTTACCTTACGATAACCATAGGGTGGTCTACTGTGCAGGTAAAATCCTCGCGAGGCACTTTCCCTCAACCCTCTGGTTATTTCTTCGCCCAAATTCGCTGAGTAGAATTCGTCCAAGCTCTCAATCATCGCTTCAAGTAACCTGCCCGTAGGGGTGTCGTCTAAAGGCTCGGTAATTGAAATAACCTGGACGCTGTTTTTTCTCAGCATAGTCTTGTAAATTATTGAATCCTCGCGACTGCGGGCAAAACGGGAGTATTTCCAGACCAGTACAGCATCAAAAGGCTTTTGTGCACGTCTTGCCAGAGATACCATCTCCCTAAAGGCGGGACGAGCTGTTGTCCGGCCACTCTCGGCCTCATCGACGAACTCCTTTACCACTCTGTTGCCATTTTTAGCGGCATATTCCCTGAGGCTTTTTAGTTGCGCCGATATGGAAAGATCAGTATCCTGCTTTTCCGAAGATACCCGAGCATAAATAGCTACGTTCATAAAAGTACACCTCCTCTGTACGATTACATCCCCAAACGCTGACAGACGCGACAATTTCCGGGCAAATAGCCAAGCAGTACAACCTCATCCGCGGCTTGTCTGGCCCTATCAGCACATTCATTTAGATGTTTATAAGAATTAATGACCTTTTGAATTTCCAGAGAATTAAGCAGTTCTTTGAAAGCAGCCAAAATGCTTTGGCTGCACTTTTCTTCGTTACCGGGAGCTTCAGCCAGGATTGAGTTATGGTATTTGACCACACGTGTTTGTTTATCGACGACGATATCATCTTCCAGTTCGGATTTGGTGCGCGATCCCAGGGCTAAGCCAAGGACTGTTTCATAAAGTATGTGGCCTGCGGTGTAGGAGTAAAGAAATGGCGGAGTATTATTGGCTTTATCAACCATCTTGTATCCCGTTTTTTGTTCCAATAGAGATACTGTCTTTCTTTGCAGGGCTGTCCTATCAGCGATATGTGAAGCATAAGCTTTATCCCACTGGGTAAGGAATTTCCACAGCCTGTCATTCTTCAGGTGCTGCCGTAGCACGGTTATCACTGTAGTATTTATCGCAGACGGTCTGCCAGCGTCCTTGGCTACTCCAACTGTGTAGACCGAATTGTCTACCTTCCAAACTGGCGTAAATATAGAAGTATCACCTTCATGCCAGGAAAGCGGCACGAAATCTGTTCCCGGTGTTTTCAGATTCCTTATTATTCGATTCAGCTCGTCTTTAAGTGCATCTTGATGATTCCGCAGTGCTTCCTTCATCAGTTCAGATCTGGCATATCTGGCATCCCGCTCTCGCCGTGCATCTTCTAGAGCTTTCTGCACAGTTCTGGTATCACGTTTGTTTTGTGACGCGATGGCAATTTTGGGCTTGCCACTTTCATACTCATCAAGCCACTTTCTTTTATCAGTGATTGAAATTTTTTTCGCCATTTTCTGTGACCCCCTTGACAAGGTACTTCCTGTCTTATCTATGGTAGTAATAACATATTATATGTATTATATCATATTTGTCAAGTTCAATATAACCACATTCTATGCAATATGCCATATGGTATCATATTAGTATGAGACCAAAACATCTTCCAGAACCAGGACCTAATTTACAGGAACCTTGTTTTCCGCCTTCTATACCAGTGGAAAGATTGAGAATACTAGCCCGTATTATTGCCCGCCGCCTTGAAAGGAAAAGGCAGCAATCAAAGCTTAGCGCTATTAGCGGCAGTATTGATAAGAATAAGGTCGTACATGGAAAACACCGGATACTTCGGGGAAAGAAGGAAAGAAGGCGATAATGGTCGAGGGAAAAGCACAAGTGGGCAGGCCAAGGATTTTGGTGGATTTTGCGATAGTTTTGCGCTTGCGTGATAAGGGCAATCTGGGCTGGTCTAGAATGGCAAAAGCCTACCAGCAACGAACCGGGCAATATGTGAGCAGAGATACCATGAAGCGCCGCTATCTGGAAGCCAAGGCGGGTCAGAGTGAGGAATGACGAAAGCTTCTATCTATGTACGAGTAAGCACGGGCGCACAGGACATTGCTAACCAGTTGTCGGTACTGAAGGACTGGGCTAAACGGCGGGGGTTTGAGATCATACGGGTATATAGTGAGGAGGAGTCAGCTTGGAAAGCTGGTCACCAGCGGGAGCTTGCTCGCCTGTTACAGGACAGCAGAAAGCGTAAATTTGATGTCCTATTAGTCTGGGCGCTCGACAGGCTCTCAAGGGAAGGGTCGTTAGCGATATTGTCATTGGTCAATCGGTTGAAGATATCCGGGGTGAAAGTCATATCTTACCAGGAAAGCTGGACCGAAGCCCCGGGGGAACTGGCGGAGCTTCTATATGCTCTAACTGGTTGGGTTGCCCGGATGGAGAGCCAGCGCAGGAGCGAAAGAACAAAGGCAGGATTGGCTAGAGTCAAGGCTCAGGGTAAACGTTTGGGTAGGCCGCCGGGGTCTAAGGACAGAAGAAAAAGACGGCGAAGACTAATTGCCGCATAAATTGACTCCTTTTTACCCCCAAAAAGGCTAAAGATGAACATGAGATTACAAAAGAGGGGCGACAACCAACATAGATGCTCTAACCGCTGGGTTACCAAAATATATGAGAGGCTTCGTTAGGAGAGCTCCTTGTCATCCAATGTTCACTAGCCGGTCACAGACTAATCACGTGTTTTTGATTAACCGTGGCGGACAGGCTTGAGATAGTGTCGTTGTTGGTAAGTTAGCACGCGTGCGTTACGCGCACGCGCGAGGAGGTAATAATCAGGATGGTCGATAGGCCCTACAAATGTCCATTGTGCCATTCGGCATTTCGAAACGAGAGTGGAATGAAGTGGCATGTTGCTCATAGACACGAGGTACCAGCTGCTTTGGATGCTCTTGGTAAGGACTATGAAGCTAAGACTGCAAGCCTGAAAGAGGAAAACTCCCAAGTGAAGCAAAAACTGGATCAGCTTCAGGAGGAGCTTTCACTGATCAAAGTGGCCTTGTCGGAGGAAAAAGCAGAAAAACTGGAGGCCATTACGCAAAAACAGCGGCTGGAACAAGAACGAGACAAGAC
>Ga0307379_10006661_pt1 | contig 15838 bp, 13 predicted proteins | sample UN2MG_FD_202237 | JGI IMG/M metagenome (GOLD analysis project Ga0307379, IMG submission 202237) | Soil microbial communities from Risofladan, Vaasa, Finland - UN-2 | ecosystem: Environmental > Terrestrial > Soil > Coastal area > Acid sulfate soil | place: Finland: Risofladan, Vaasa | collected... | reverse complement strand
GGGGAGTTCCTGCGTTCCAGGTTGGCTATATGAAAGCCTGGATCTACGATCCGGCCACTGGCGGAGGCATTGACACCCGAGTAGGACCGCACTCGAGCGCTGGAGTGGGTGTAAGCAACTGCTTCACCGCAAACGCCACCGATTCCCGCTCGACAGCCTTCTGGTATGCCCAGTGGAGTTGGAGCCCGGTCCCGATCGACGGGACAAATGCTCCGATCGGAGCCGGCTATTTCTTCACAGCAGTGAAGCCCGCCGCGCGTGTTAGTGGCTGGAACTATGTGATCGTTTCATGGGCGTTCGACTACACCGCGGGCACCGGGCAGGTGCAGTGGCGCATAAACTCGACCACGCCAAACCTGCAGCTCAACCTCGACTCCACCTCAGGCAGGTGGGCTGCCAGCCATGACGTGGCAGGTATATTCCTCGGCTCGGCTTACGCCGCGACAGGTACCAACATAGTCCAGGGCCACATCGACAACGTGGAATTCCACACCATCCCAGAGCCGACCAGCTTGCTGGCGCTCGGAACGGGCTTGATAGGCCTCGCGGGGCTTATCCGCCGCAAGAGATAATAAATCGGACAAACCGATAAGCAGCATCTGCAGCGCCGGGTCTCAAAGACCCGGCGGTTTGTTTCTGTGCCGGCCCAAGGAACTTTTTCGGTAAAAATATCCTCATCCGTATTGTAAATCAGCAGACCCTGGTGTATAATTGCCGAGAAGAGGCCATGGATAGCAGCGAGCTTGAAAAGATAGACATCCTTCGGAGCAGGTTTAAGATCGGTTACGAGGATGCGAGAAAGACACTGGCTGCGGCATCGGGCGATGTTGTGACCGCTTTGGCGGCGATAGAGAAGAATGGCGCAGGCCGGAAGGACTTAATGGCACTCGGGGCGGAAGTGGCCGACGAGGTGAGAAAGCTGATCGCCGGTGCTCCGTTCCGGAAGCTGAGAGTGAAATACGGCGACCGGCTGATCCATGAGACGCCGGTTGCACTGACGGCGGCAGCCGCATTGGCCGTCGGACTCGCGGCAGTCGTGATCACCAAGCTGGTAGTCGAGGTAGACAAAGGCGAGGAAGGGGCTGCCGAATGAGAGATCTCATCAGAGACCTTACCGCTCAGAAGCATGCGGAGTATGAGGGCATAAACGACGCCGGTGTGGTCGAATCCGCCCAGGCCGGCGAAGAAGCCGCCGCCGAGTATCTCCTCTACAAATACCGCAATCTGGTGCGAAACAAAGTCCGCTCGTACTTCCTCATCGGCGCTGAGAAGGAAGACCTCCTGCAGGTGGGGATGATAGGCCTGTGGCAGGCGATGGTGGACTATCGGGCGGACAAGGCGATCTCGTTCCCGGCGTTCGCGAGGATCTGCATCCAGCGGCACATTATTACCGCCATCAAGACCGCCACCCGCCAGAAGCAAATACCGCTGAATACCTCCCTTTCACTTGAATCTTCGCCCGATGACTCGAACTCCGAGTGGAGCTTGTCCGAGATACTCACCTCCGAGGAGACGGTTGATCCCGAGGAGCTGGTGTTGAAGCGGGAGGACTCCAAGATGCTCCACGAGATGCTCCAGCACATGCTGAGCGACTTCGAGTGGCGAGTGCTGACCGGCTACAAGGTCGGCAAGTCATACCGAGAGATCGCTTCGGAACTCCAGTGCAAGACGAAGTCAGTGGACAATGCGCTGGCCCGGATTAAGCGGAAAGTGTCCAACACGCCGTTGGATTTACTGGCCGATTGAGCTTACCGCCATGAGCAAGAAACATTCGAGATTATTCCGAGAGTTCGTCGAAACCATAGTCATGACCCTGGTGGTGTTCCTCATCCTCGTCACTTTCGTGATCCAGGGGTTCAAGGTCTATGGAAGCTGTATGGAGCCGAACCTTCAAACGGGCGAGCGGCTGCTCGGCAACAAGTTCATCTACCGTTTCGAGAAGCCTAATCGGGGAGACATAGTGGTCTTCAATTACCCGGCGGATCCCAGGAAAGTGTTCATCAAGCGGATAGTGGCGCTTCCCGGCGAGACGGTCGAGATCCACAGAGGCAAGCTGTTTGTTGATAGAAAGCCGGTACCAGAGGAATACGTGAAAGCCAGGGCGCACGGCAGTTACCCGCCGGAGAAAGTGGCCGCGGGCCACGTCTTTGTGCTGGGAGACAATCGCGATCAGAGCAATGATAGCCGGTTCTGGGGCGAGCTGCCCATAGGGAACATCCAGGCGCGGGCATGGCTTCGATACTGGCCGCTCAGCAAGATTTCGGTATTCCGATCACCCCCGAATGCAACCTAACGTCCGAATACAGCAAGAAGAATTCGAGCGCAAGCATCTCTCGCCCTACGCAGCATTGAGTGCCGAATCGGCCGGACGCGTGAGGCCCGAGGACAAGTGTCCCATCCGAACGGACTTCCAGCGTGACAGGGACAGGATCATCCACTGCAAGGCATTTCGCCGCCTGAAGCACAAGACTCAGGCATTCATTGACCCGGAGGAGGATCATTATCGGACGAGGCTCACGCACACGCTCGAAGTCTCGCAGATCAGTCGGACGATCGCTCGGGCATTGAGGCTGAATGAGGATCTGGCGGAAGCGATTGCTCTCGGCCACGACCTGGGGCATACGCCGTTCGGGCATGCGGGCGAGAGCGCGCTGGACGAGGTCTACCGCGAGTATGTGCCCTCGGCGTCATTCCGGCATAACGAGCAGAGTCTGCGAGTGGTGGAGTCCCTGGAGAACGAAGGAGCGGGCCTCAACCTGACGAAGGAAGTGCGAGAGGGCATTTTGCACCATTCGAAAGGGAACGACGATCTCAGCTTCGAGAGGAATGGAACGCTGGAGGGGCGGATTGTCAGGATTGCGGACAGGATCGCCTACATCAACAGCGATATTGACGATGCGGTGAGCGCAGGTGTGATCGCCAGGTCGGATTTGCCGGCGGACTGCATACGGGTGGTGGGGGAAGGACACTCCCAGCGGATTGCCACCATGGTGCTTGATCTGGTAGAGAACAGCCAGGGCAAGCCGGATCTCTCCATGAGCCCGGAGGTATTGGCGGCGACCGATAACCTGAAGGATTTCCTATTCGAGCGAGTGTACTGCCCGACAGGTGAAGGCCCGCGCATGGAGGAATTGCGCAAGGCCGAGCGTCTGGTGAAGGAGCTTTTCAGGTTCTACATGAGCAATCCGAGCCAGTTGGAGGAAAGGCGGCCGGATGAAGACACCGTCGAGGCCTGGGCGAGAGTCGTTTGCGACTTCATTGCCGGCATGACGGACCGCTATGCCGAGAGACAATACGCCGAGAATTTCATGCCGGGCGCATTTGACTTTGGGAAAATGTTTTCGTTATGATATAATCATAGTGTAGCGCCTACACGGGACTCGCCGGAAAACCCTCTTTCCGAAGCGACAGCCCAATAAGCAATTGGAGGTGGATATTGTGAGTGTAAAAGCTACCATCAAATGCAATTGCGGTCAGCGGATAATCGCCAAAGACGTAATGCAGACCGGCTACTATCTCAGACTGTTCGGCCCGAGCTTCGTCTACGTCAAGTTCCGCTGCTCCCGCTGCAAGAAGCTGGGCGAGCAGTTCGTGAAGCAGGAAGACTGGGAAGACGGCATACTCAACGACATCCCCTCCGAGATCAGCGATTCGGACAAGGAGCGCCTGAGGTCCATGGGGCCGATCAACGTTCACGAGCAGATCGAGTTCCATTTCCGTTTGCAGGACAGAGGAGCGTTCACCGACCTATGTGAGCAAGGTGCCCCGAAGTCGAAGGACGAGGAATAAACGACTGGCCCAGAGTTTCAGGGGACTTTTGTCCAATGAAAACAGCGCGTAGGCGTATCACCAATTCCCTCGCCATCCTCTGCCTGATTGCCATCCCAGGTGCATTTCAGGCGGCTTATTCCCAATCAACCAGTATCAAGGTGTTCATCAAGGTAAGCACTGTAAAGAAATCCGCCTGGGATATCTTCATAAAGGACTACCGAACCGGCAAAGCGACGAAGTTCATCACAATCACCGATGTCTACCAAGGTCATTGCCACCCGGCGGAGTACCACAATGGTCATGTTTATGTTATCAGGAGACGGGGTGACGTGCATGGCCCCACCTGGACTGACGAGTTGTGGCGCTATGACCGCAACGGTCTGGGAACCAAGCTGTGGTCTTCTAAAGGATTGGACTTCCGGGTTCGAGACGATGAGGGCATGATTGCGGCTCTGTCACGCTCACAGCAGGGAGAACGACGCCTGACCCTTTACCTCCTAGATGGAGACGGCAAACTAATCAAGACATCCCCTGCACATCAACTGGTCTCGACGGATATGAGCTTCGAGAAATGGGACGATCGCTTTCTCTGGCTGGCTGATCAGGAGACGGTGGATATCAGCGGGTTTGTCAGGATTGACAGCCACTCTATGGCGATTAAGAAGTATGACCTCTCTCAACTTGGCCTGAGTGACGAGGACTATGCCCTCAACACCACCTCGCTCCTACTGGCATACAGCGATTACCCGGTGATGTTTGACACCGATGAGGCTCATGACTTTGAGAAGCGCAAGACGCCGGTAAAGCTCTACATCTACGACCTGTCAACAAGGCACCGGCGCTTAATCGCAAGGGCGATTGCTGAGCCGTTCAATCCGAAATGGGCGAATCCCTCGACGCTGGAGTACGACAACCCACGAGGAAAAGGCAGAATCCAGAAGCGCATCCGCTAAGCCGCTTGTCAGCTTTGTTTCAGGCCGCACACGTTTACAGCACCGGGCTCTTGTGCTAGAATGCCCTTCGGAGGCATTCGGTGATTCCGCTTCGAGACGAGAACCCTGCGCGCACAACTCCATACATAGTCTATATCCTGATTGCCGCAAATGTGCTCATCTATCTCTACAACGGCAGCCTCGGACCGCATACGCATAACCCGCTTGCCGGCTTCGAGCTGGTGCCGGCAAAGCTGATCGGCAGCAGGGATCTCATAGCCCCTGGCCCTGTTGCGCCGTGGATGACGATCTTCACCTCCATGTTCATGCATGCCAACCTCTTCCACGTCGGCGGGAATATGTTGTATCTGTGGATATTCGGCAATAACATCGAGGACGTTCTGGGGCATCTCAAGTTCACATTCTTCTACCTTGCTTCGGGCTTGGCGGCCGCGCTTGCACAAGTGGCTGCGAGCCCTATGTCGCATGTGCCGATGGTGGGGGCGAGCGGGGCAATTGCGGGCGTACTGGGGGCGTATTTCTTGTTATTCCCCAGGGCGAGGATCATCAGCCTGGTGATCCTCGTGTTCTTCATACAAGTCACGGCCCTGCCGGCCTGGATAGTGCTTCAGGTCATTTACTCCACGCTCATGGCCGGCGGACCGGGCGGAGGAGTTGCGTATGCCGCCCATATAGGCGGCTTCCTCGCAGGTCTTATCATGATCTTCCTGCTCGGCGGAGGCAGACTCCTCCGGGGCAGACAGACGGCGGGATACAGAAGCTACCGGTGGTAGAGGATTTCAGATTTCAGATTGCAGATTTCAAATTGAAGGGGTAAGCGGATGCTGAGACGTGAGTGGATACTGATTATGCTCTTGATACCGGGGCTGTTGAGCGCATTGATTATCGGCGCTCGGAGGTATGCCGTCGAGTCCGGGAATCGCAATGTCGAACTGGTGCTCGACTACAGCGAGATTCAGAACCTGTCGGTTGCATCTGGGACTTCGATCCCCGAGTTGCTGACCAAGTTCAAGTCGGCGGGAGTGACGGGGATTGCGGTAACGGAGGATCTGCTGCAGGATTTGGCTTCCACGGGTCAGGTGGCCTTCGAGGAAAGATTCCTGAACGGCGGGCCGGTGACTATCATTGATTCGGCGGATTCGCAGCTTTCTACGCGAGCGTACCGAAGTCTCGTCACTCGGCTGCCTGAGAATATGGTCTTCCAGGCGGTTGATGAGCGCAGCGGTGTGCCAACCATGCCCTACAAGTTCGCGGTCAAAGCCGCCCCAGGCACGCTGAATTTGATCGGCCTCGGCCTGTCACCCGACACCGTGTGGCTGGTGAAGCAGGCAGGACTGGAAGTAATCGCTCGCCTCCAGAACAATCCCACGGTTACGAAGAAGGCGGTGGATGCCGATATCGCCGACTTGAAGCGCGATGACGTTAGGAGGGTCATATTCTCGGGCGACGAGATCCTCGGATTCAGAGGACTCGTGTCCTATGCCGCCGACCAGTTGAGGTCAAACGGCCTCATCTACGGCTCGATTGAGATGGGCAAGCAGAAGGGCGACGCCCGTATGTCCGAAGAGCTGAAGTCGGAGCTGATTCGGGTGCACAGCATATCGCTGGCTGAGATGGCGACCATGTCCCCCATGACGGCGGTCGAGCGATTTGCGCGTGCGGTGAAGGAGAGGAACATCAGGCTCTGCTATGTGCATCTGCCGGAGACCGCGGGAGAAGCGCCGGTATTGGACGGGGTGGACTTCGTCAATAGGATCAAGGGACAGGTCGAGACGGCGGGATATCGGATGGGGACTGCCCAGCCGTTCCGAGTCATATCCAGGCCGAAGCCACTCCTGGTGCTCATGGCGCTGGCGGTGGCGGCCGGGGCAGTGCTGCTTCTGGGATCACTGGTGACCCTCTCGCCCAAGGTGAAGTACGGCCTGCTCGCCCTGGCGTTCGTCGGTTTGGCGGGGCTTGCCCTGATCGGCGGAATGGGCCTCAAGCTCACTGCGCTGACATCGGCGCTAATATTCCCGACCCTTGGGGTGGTCGCATTGATCGGTCCTCTCTTGAAGAGCGAAGGGATTGAAGAAAAGCCTGCGAAAAGGTCCGTGCTCCTGTTCCTGGGCATGTCTGCATTTACACTGTGCGGGGCGCTGCTGATCGTGGGCCTGCTTAGCGATCGTCCGTTCATGGTCAAGGTTGACCAGTTCGCGGGCATCAAGGCGGCGCATTTGCTGCCCATTGTGGGCGTGATCTTCATGATGGCCGCCGGTCTGCCGATATTCGGCAAGCCGATCGCCCAGGTATGGGAAGATGTGAAAGAAGACCTGCGCCGGGTAGTTTCGAATCCGCTTTTCGTGTGGCATGCGATCGCGGTAGTGATCGGCCTGGGCATAGTCGGATTTGCGCTCCTTCGAACAGGCAATGACCCCGGAGTGGGAGTCAGCGGAATCGAGTTGAAATTCCGCTCGCTCCTCGATCATGTCATGGGCGTTCGGCCTCGGACCAAGGAGTTCATGATCGGGCATCCGGCCATGATACTCGGGATTGCCCTGCTGCTCACCCGTCGAAGGGCATGGGGGCTTTCGCTGATAGCGCTGGGAGTGCTCGGTCAGGTATCGCTTCTGAACACATTTTGCCACATCCATACTCCCCTGCAGGTGACGGCCTTCCGGGCATTCAACGGCCTGGTGCTGGGACTGATATTCGGAATGGTCGCCTGGATGATCTTCGGGAAGCCGAAACATAACAATTGAGCCATCCCAAACGTATAGTAATATCAGGATACTACGGTTTTTCGAATGCCGGTGACGAGGCAGTGCTTTCGGCTATTGTCCGGGGGCTGAAGTCACAGACGAGCGCCGAGATCACTGTGCTTTCGGCATCGCCGGAGGAAACGGCGAAGACTCATGGAGTGCGCGCCCTGCCAAGGATGGCGATGTCTGAAGTCACGCGGGCGCTCAAGGATTGCGACCTACTCATCAGCGGCGGCGGAAGCCTGCTTCAGGATGCGACGAGCCTTCGGTCGCTGGCCTACTATCTGGCAATTATCTCGCTGGTAAAGCGCTACCGGCGAAAGGTGATGATCCTGGGCCAGGGGATCGGTCCGCTGAGGAGGAGCATCTCCCGGCGGATGGTGAAGAGGGCGTTGACGGGAATTGACCTCATCACGGTGAGGGACGCTCAATCGGCCGAGCTGCTGGCCGAGATGGGGATCGGCGTGGTGAAAGTCACTGCCGACCCGACGTTTATGCTGGAGCCGAGCAAGGATGCGGACGGACTCCTTGCCGAAGCGGGGCTGGCCGAGGAAGAAGACATTATCGGGGTCGCCCTGCGCGAGTGGGGTGAGAGAACGGAGGTCGGAGCTGAGGCGGCAAAGGCGCTTAAGGCGATTGCGGAGAAGTGCCCTGCAAAGATGCTGCTCCTGACGATGCAGACGCCGCAGGACGAGGCGCAAGCCAGGGAGATCGGCCGAGAGATCGGCGCCGTGGTTCAGCCCAGGCCCTGGACGGCCGAGGAACTCCTCGGAGTCATATCGAGATGCCGACTGGTGATTGGAATGAGGCTGCATGCGCTGATATTCGCAGCTTCGGTCGGAGTGCCGTTCCTGGGAATCGAATATGACCCGAAGGTCGAGCAGTTCATCAAGAACGCAGGCCAGGAGGGCATCAAGCTCGACGAGATGGCATCGCTCGCGGAGAAGGCGCTTGGAGCGTGGGACACTCGGGATGGGCTTGCTTTGAAGCTTAAGGAGGCAGTTCCTGCCATGAAGGAGGCTGCTTCCGAGAATATCCGCCTGGCGGTGGAGCTACTGGCCGACGGGCAAGAAAGGTGATTTCAATGAAACGACAAGTTTTGGTGGTACTTGCACTGGCGGGCATCGCGGCTCTCATGCTGCAGGGATGCGGCGGGAGCGTGAAGCACAGCGTCATAGCCGGTACGGTTTCGGACATCAATCGGAATGTCGTCATTGATGCGACCATAATGGTTGACGGAGATGTGACTCACTACGCCAAGTCGCTCGTCTCGGGTGCTTATCGGCTGGAGGGAATTGAGAGCGGCTGGCGGACGATTCGTGCGAGCGCCATGATCAAGAACGAGACCACCGGCATTGACGAGTTGTGGGTCGGGAGCACGGCGGTCGAGGTGCTGAAGGATGAGCCGACCATGAATATCAACATAGCGGTTGCTCATGAGACGGACACCACTCAGATCGGCGGAGTCGTGAGGGAAGCCGGCACGAACGATCCCATCGAGGGCGCGAGGGTATTCCTCACGACTCGATTGGTTAGCCCCCCTGAGGATACCAGCGCCTATGATGGTCCATACGGCTCGATTGTAGCCATCACCGATGGAGATGGCCACTACGTCATGGAGGACGTGCCGGTCGGCCTTGGCGGGATCATCTCGGCATCGAAGGTCGGCTTCCGCAACAGAGAATACGATATAACGACCACCAGCGATGCGATGATTCAGAGCTTCAGCCTGGATGAGTCCCTGGACGAGACGCCGGGCGATCCATATTTCGAGGCGATAGAGTCTTACACTATGCCGGACATCATTACCCGGAGCGCGGATCAGGATGCTTACAGGGCGATCAAGGCATTCACCTCCGAGCGATATCGCAAGGCCGCTGCCTCCAAGAAGACGGTGCTGACAAAGTCAGTGCCAGCCGGTTCGCTGATCGAGGTTGACCTCTACTGGAATGCGCTGGATATAAACGATTCACGCGACATCGCCGGCTATGGAATCTATCGGACCACCGACCTCGACTTGGATCCGAAGGCCATTGATTTCGTCCGAGACCCTTATGCTGATTTCTATAGCGATATGGGGATAGAGATCACGCCGGGCACGAACTACTACTATGGGATAAGCGCTGTCAGCACGGACTTCCTCCTTCCCGGCAACGAGTCGAATCCCTATGCAGAGAGCGTTACAAGCAACTTCCTGTCAACCAAGCCTCTCGACCAACTGAGGGCAACGTCACCGTCTCAAGACGCGGATGTGGGGCAGCACCCGACGTTTGCATGGTCATCACTCTCAGGCGCGGACGACTATTCGGTCTACCTGTATGACCGGTTCCCCAGCTATCCGCTCGATCCTGGTGCAGATTACTCGGGCGATCCAGCGGGGAGCATCGGCCTGTTGCCGATATGGCCCACTCAGGCGGACACCGGCGGGAGCACGACCTCCGGCACGAGCATCCAGTACCCGAGCAATGATGTGCCGACGCTTCAGGTTGGGCATAAGTACTATTGGGTCGTGCTTGCCAGCAAGATCTACGAAGAGTACAATGACGGCACACCGAAGCGGTCGGCGTACTCATACGGCCAGATTCGAAGCTTCACTGTGAGGTGATCGCTTGAAGCGCTGGATTCCCTGGATCACGGGCATAGTAGTCATGGGCGGGATGATCTGGACGTTCTTCTACCTGAAGGACATCCATCCGCTCGGCTCAACGGGGACCAAGCTTGGGAAGGATCATCTCGCGGGAGTGGGGATCAGGTTCAAGGGCGCGAAACTCATCGGCCGCTCGCAGGGCAAGAAAGTATGGGCCCTTGAGTCGCCGATAATTGACATAAGCAAGAATCGGCGACTCGCGACATTCCGTGGGGTGACCAAGGGATCGCTCCTTCAGGATGGAAAGAAGGTCGCCGGAATCTCGGCCAGTGAAACCGTTTACAATACGTATACTCGGAACATCGTGACGCCGGGGTATGCGGAATTGAAGCTGGAGAACGGGCCGTCATTCAGGGTGCACAACGTATACTGGAACTCGGCGAAGTCGAAGCTCCTCTGCCAGGGAGGCATTGACGCCGTGCTGGACGGCAGCACCATGCATGGGGAGCGCATGAGCGCCGATCTCCAAAAGAAGGAATTGACGGTCCAGAAAGTGACCGGGAAGATCAAGATCGAGCAATGAAGTCGGCATTTAGGAAGACAATTCTCGCGGCGGGGGCACTCGTACTTTTGAGTGCCCTGCTCGCCGCTCAACAGGCGGCCGCCCCCAAGGAGCCGAAATACACCGAGGTCAAGTACTCGGCAGACATGTCATCGTACAAGTGGGAGGGCGAGGACCGGATACTAGTTCTCAAGGGGAACGTGAAGTTCGTCCACGATGACACCACTCTCACCGCCGACAAGGTTGACTACCGGGAGAGCACTCGGACTGCTGTTGCGACCGGCAATATGACGATCAAGGATGACCAGAATACCATCACCGGCGACGATTGCACGGTCAACTTCAAGGAAAAGAAAAGCTCGATCAATGGCCATGTCAAGATGATCGCCAAGCCCAAGCCCAAGCCGGCAGCGACCGACACCTCCAAGCCGAAGGACCTCAAGTCCGAGTTTAAGGACGAGGCCGTCATCACCTGCGAAAAGGTGGACTACTTCTACAAGGAGAAGAGGGGGGTCGTCTCGACGCCGTTGACCATCACCCAGAAGACCCGGGTGGTGACGGCTGATTCCGCCATATATCTTGGCAAGGAAGAGACTGTTCAACTCGTGGGGAACGTCAAGGGCAAGGATGAGAAGGAAAAGCACTCGTTCGAGGCCCCGAAGGTCACCATGTCCTTGAATGACGAAGATCAGTGGATAGAGGCCGAGAAGGCCACCGGCTCGTTCTACGTGAAAGAGGAAACGGAGCAGCCTGCGGAGCAGCCTGCGGAGAAGCCGGCAGAAGCCCCAAAGCCGGGACCTTAGACTTTAGACTTCAGCCCCTGTGGTCGGGGGCTCCCTCTAAAGTCTAAGGTCTGTAGTCTAAAGTCCCGCCCCTCAGTCATACTGCTCGATCACCTGAGAAGGGGGTCGGATCTGCGGCTGCACTTCCGAGGAGCCGTTCTTCCAGCATGAGCTTGCGCCGATGAAGCTTACGTACTTGCCCGCAGGCGGCATCGCGACCTCTGTTCCCACAACCCTTACACCAGTGTATCCCGAGCCGTCGTTCAGCTTGCTGCCGTCATCAATGTAGAAGAACACATCGCCCACATAAGTCACACGCCCGACGATCCGGAACAACAGTCCCACGTTGTTCAACCCATAAGGATTCTTGACGCCTGTCTGGCCGGCTCCCGTGATTGCATCATAGTAGTAATCCTGACCGCCCAGGGCCCGGTTAGTTGCTGTCAATGGCTTCACGCTGCCCTTGCCGTTGGGCGTTATGGTCGGATTCTTGATGTATTTCTCGCCGGTTCCGCCAGTGCTCAGCGTCCCCTTGACATCTACTCGGATTCCCGCCGAAAAACCATGAGAAGGCTTGTTAACCATTATGCCGCATGAGCGGTCATCCGATTCGATGTAGAACAAACTCGAGCAGGCGCACGATATGATCGCTCGGCGAATGGAGACGGCAGTATCGTTCGGCAGCTTCTTCAGCTCGGAGATGTCGCCCGGGTCCATTGTGAACCTGACCGCCAGGTTATTCGTGAGCAAGGTGCTCCCGTTGACGGAATATACCCGAGCCACGGTACCGGAGGCGTTCTCCAACCCAATAGTCGCGCTCGCCCCTGCGCCGTAGTCCATATCTGCGGGCTGGACCTCCAGGTACTGGAAGATGATATCGTTCGAGCCTTCACAGAGCAAGGCCTGGAAGGTGAGCGGATAGGCCGAACCTGAGTGCGGAACACCCTGCCATGTCACGACCAGCTTCCTGTTCGGTGCTTCGCCGATGGTGTTGACCAGCACGGTGCCCGCAACTGCCGGATCAAGGTCGTCCCAATAAGGGCAGACGATATCATTGGGAGCGGCTGTGGTGGGAAGGGTTGTATTCTCGGCAGCAGATAAGGCGGAGTTGAATCCCAGAAGGCCGTTCGCCCCTATGCACAGAGTAGTATGCGGCTGGCCGTAGAAGAAGAATGTGAACGGAATCGAACAAGAGGCGACGCCGTTATCGCTGAGGACGAACGCCGTATTGCCGGGATCGGCCCAATCGAAGGCCACCGCATCCACGAAGTAGTTGTGCGCAACGGTGAATGTGATATTCCTGGTGGTGTTTCCCCCTCCGTTTGTCGTGTTGGTGAATACAATGGCATCCGAGTAAGTGCCGAGGGGGCAATCCTCTGCTGCCGAGTTGAGCGCAGCTGTGACGTCGGTGCTCGCACCCGGCGCGAGCACGCCTCCTGTGGATGACAGGCTCACCCAACTCTGCGACTTGGCGGCAGTCCAGTTCAGGGTGGTATATCCGGTGTTGGTGACCGTGTAGGTCTTGCTCAATTGGGTGAACGAGCCGGTGGGTTCGCCATACGAAACAAAGTCGTCTATCGGAGTTACTCCCAAGTAAGCGTTGCGCACAGACAGGCTGACGCTCCTGGAAGTGTTACCATGGCCGTTGGTAGTGTTCACGAAGCTCACGGTATCCGAGTAATCCCCCACCGGGAGGTTTTGCGGCTGGTAAAGGGAAACGACGACTGTAGCACTCGCTCCAGTACCCAGTGTGCCGCCGGTGGATGATAAAGTTACCCATGACTGTGTCTTGCTTGCGGTCCAGTTCATGTTCACCGGGCCGTCATTGGTGACGGTGTAAGTCTGCGATGTTGGAGAGAACGGGCCGCCGACAGCTCCGGTCGATGCCATGTCCGTGGTGGGCAATACGCTCAACTGAGCGCCGAAATCAGTCCCGAGTTCGGAGTCTATTCTTAACACCTGTCCCCCGCTTATCGCCCGGTTTGGGTAAGTCCGAGGCGCGAAGTCGGTTTTCGATATGGTAATGGTGTAACCCGAAGTCTTGGGCGTGACATTGGTGAATACGTAGTAGCCCGTTTGATCGGTCGTAGTTGTCCTGTTAATGACCGGGGGGCCGGCATGGTATAGATTCACCGTCGCGCCTTCTATCCAGTCGTGGTAGTAAACGTTGTTGGGATGGGAGGCGTCCGTGACTCTGCCAAGAAGAATGGTGTTCGTGCCGTCGGTTTTCCAGGGCAAAGACGGTACGGTATCTGTGTACTGGTAAGGCCGGCCCGAGGCGGAAACGTACGCCCACCATCCGGCGCTCTGCGTGCCATAGCGATAACTGTACATGCACTCCCCTATTACACCCTGCTTGCTATTCTCCAGTGACCGAGCGTTCAGTATCTGTTGGACGGCATTGGCCTGCGTATTCACCCCCAGGTTATAGCCGGAGAAAACGTACCTGGTGCCGCGGTTATTCAGATGCGTGGTGAGGTAACTGTTGAAAGAATCGTTGCTGGTAGTGTAGTTCATGGGGATGTCGATGTCCAACCAGCGGCCTGCCATCCATGCCGCCGTGTCCTGGAAGTAGGAACCGGATCCACTGGAGTAGTTCATCCAAGTGGAGGCACTGACTGCGATGTTGGGCTTGACCTCCATGATCTGCGCGTAGGCCCTTGCAACAAAATCATTCAACTGTTTCCGCCGCCAAGTTCCGAAGGTGCTGTTGCCGTAGCCGGGATAGAACCCATATTGTGCGTAAAAGCGGGCAAGGGCAATGGCGTTCCACCCTGAGTCGGGGCCAGGGTAACGGATTCTATCCCAGTTAATGCCATCAATGTCATAGTGGCTTACAACGTCCATGATGATATTAATGGTATACTCCTCGCCGTCCGGAACGCCGGGATCGAGCCACCATCCTTCTGAGAACACCAGTGCATTACTGCTGTCTCGTGTCAGCCAAGGCCCATACAAAGTGTAGAACCAGTCAGTGCTGACAGTCGTGACTCTGTGGGTGATTATAAGCGGATGGACCTGGATTCCTCGAGCATGTGCTTGCTCGACCATATAGGCCAGAGGATCGAATTCGGGCGGCTGAACCTGGCTCGGCTTAGGCTCACCGGTGCCATCCGGCCCACCACAGGTGGAATTCCAGAGAGCATCCGCCTTCTTTCTGATCTCAGGCACGATGACGTTATAGTGGCCTTGCTGGGCACAATCCAGCATAGAGTCAATCTCACCGGTCGACCACATGCCGCCGGCCCAGCCATCTACCCACATCGCTCTGAATTCCGCAGCGTTGCCGCCGACTGAAATGAGCATGAGCGCCATGACCAGAAGTATGGCGCCAACTGTATACTTAACCATTGATAAACTCCTTCGCAGGTGTACCTGAGGAATGCCGCGAGGGCCAAGTTTCAATACTGCTCGATCACCTGTGCGGGCGGGCGGACCTGCCTTTGAATGTCGGTGTCGTTCTTCCAGCATGAGCTTGCGCCAAGAAGCATGACATACTTATTCAAAGCAGGCATAGTGACTTCAGTGCTGACCACTCTGAGTCCGATGTGCCCCGAGCCGTCATTCAGATTGCTGCCGTCGTCAATGTAGAAGAAGGTATCCCCGGTGAAGGTTACTCGTCCGGTGACCCGGACCAGCAGTCCGATGTTGTTCAGGCCGATGGCATCCTTGATCCCTTTCTGGCCCGCGCCTGTGGTCGGGTCGTAATCGCAATCGGCCCCGCCAAGCGCACGGTTGACAACCGTCAAGGGCTCGACTTGTCCCTTGCCGTTGGGCATTATGGTCGGATTCTTGATGTATTTCTCGCCGGTTCCACCCGTACTCAGCGTCCCCTTGACATCTACTCGGATTCCCGCCGAAAAACCATGAGAAGGCTTGCTAACCATTATGCCGCATGAGCGGTCATCCGATTCGATGTAGAACAAACTCGAGCAGGCGCAGGATATGATCGCCCTGTGAATGCAGATAGAGGCATTGGTCGGCAGCTTCTTCAGCTCGGAGATGTCGCCCGGGTCCATTGTGAACCTGACCGCCAGGTTATTCGTGAGCAAGGTGCTCCCGTTGACGGAATATACCCGAGCCACGGTACCGGAGGCGTTCTCCAGTCCGATAGTCGCACTCGCCCCTGCGCCGTAGTCCATATCTGCGGGCTGGACCTCCAGGTACTGGAAGATGATATCGTTCGAGCCTTCACAGAGCAAGGCCTGGAAGGTGAGCGGGTTGGCGGACCCGGCGTGAGGCACACCCTGCCAGGTGATGACCAGCTTCCTGTTCGGCGCTTGACCGATGGTGTTGACCAGCACGGTGCCCGCAGCTGCCGGATCAAGGTCGTCCCAATAAGGGCAGACGATATCATTGGGAGCGGCTGTGGTGGGAAGGGTTGTATTCTCGGCAGCAGATAAGGCGGAGTTGAATCCCAGAAGGCCGTTCGCCCCTATGCA
>Ga0307379_10006659_pt1 | contig 15841 bp, 14 predicted proteins | sample UN2MG_FD_202237 | JGI IMG/M metagenome (GOLD analysis project Ga0307379, IMG submission 202237) | Soil microbial communities from Risofladan, Vaasa, Finland - UN-2 | ecosystem: Environmental > Terrestrial > Soil > Coastal area > Acid sulfate soil | place: Finland: Risofladan, Vaasa | collected... | reverse complement strand
ACCACCTGCGCACTTGCACTGGCCACGGCAAACATCAGCCCGTTGAAAAAAACCGCTAGCTGATAGTCCGAGCACGAAACATACCACAACGCCGTGATCGGCGCCAGGCACGCGAGCACCACCGTAATGCACGTCTGCGTCGATATCACCGCGCGCAGCGCCTGCGGAAAATCGTCGGCCACGCCCGCGATCATGTTGAAAATGAAGAAGCTCGGCAGGCACAGCAGAAATGTGGCCAGCAGCAGGAAAACAACCTTCACGCCCGCGAAGAGCAGTTGCTGCCATCGCCCCGGCTCCAGCCCGCTGAACGAGCCCATCACGGCCCCGTAAAACAGGCCGCACACCGTGAGCAGTATCAGCATCCATTTCAGGCGGCCCGACAGCGGCGCTTCGACGGCAAACACGCCATTCCCGCGGAGGAAGTCGTCCATTGCCTTCAGGAAAGGGCGGATCACTTGGTGAATAGCTCTCCTATGGTTTCCATCACGTCGATGAAAATATTCGCTTCACGCCCGCGGAACAGCTTGAACGGCAGGTCCGGCGCGCCGATGAACGGCCGCAGCACCCATCCCATCTGCGCGCCCACCAGCGCATAAATCACCAGCCACACGCGGAAGGTTCTGCGCGCCGAAATGCTGTGCGAAACCGGACGCGGCGGCTTGCTCGCACTATCGTTCAGCGGCTCATCGAGGTTCACGAAAAGCACCTGGGCCACCTCCAGCCGCGTGAGAGTGTTCAGCAGCACCTTCAGACCGATGATGCCGGAAATCGAAAAGAAGAACACGTTCAGCAGCTTCATGAAAGGATAGTTGGTGGTGTTCAGCGTGAAGAAGCCCGTGATCGGGCCCAGCGACGCCAGCACGGCCAGCGTTACGACCACCGGCAGCAGGATCAGCCGCAAAACGTCCTTCGGCCCCAGCGGCACGCCAAGAAGCGCGCTGAAAACATATAGGGAGGGGAAGGTGACCACCAGCGTCAGGAAGAACAGCGCAGGCACCTTCACGGCCGCCGCAGCCATCTGCTCGAAACACGGCGGCGTGCGGGTGAGCACCGAAAACAGCCCCATGAAAATGCCATAGATCACCCCCAGCACCACGCACACGCCCGCCAGCGGAGCGATGCGGATATGGCTCATACCCTTCGCCAGCAGCTCAGGCTCCGCCTTTCGGCCGCGCAATACGCCATCCAGCTCTTTCAGCCAACTGATCATGGTTGGTCCACTCCTATGTTTCGGGGTGCAGCATTCGCCGCTGATTACGCATGCATGCAATATATCGCGGAAAGGCCGCGGTGTCAAAGGAAAATCAGTCTTCTGTGGAACAAAACGCAAACAGGGCCGGCCGCTACGAAGACGACCGGCCCTGCGCTTGGAGCTCGGATGCTTTAGAACAGCCCCACCACGTTGCCCTTGTCGTCGATGTCAATCGCCTCGCCGGCGGGCGTGCCGGGCAGGCCGGGGATCGTGCGCATGTCGCCGCAGAGCGGATAGAGGAAGCCGGCGCCCACCGATGCACGGATGTCGCGCACCGGGAAGGTGTAACCCGACGGCGCACCCTTCAACTCGGGATCGTGCGAAATCGACAGGTGCGTCTTTGCCATGCAGATCGGAAGCTTGTCCCAGCCCAGCGACGAGAACAGCTTGATCTTGCGCAGGGCTTCGGGCGCAAACTGCACCTTTGCCGCGCCATACATCTTCTTCGCGATCGTTTCGATCTTCTCCTTGATCGAAGCGGACTCGGGATAGAGGAACCGGAAGCTTGCGGGCTTTTCGCACGCGGCCACCACCGCCTCGGCGAGCGCGGCCGCGCCCATGCCGCCGTCCGCCCACGCGTTGTGCTCCACTACGGTTTCGGCGCCGGCTTCGAGAGCCTTGCGCTTCACCGCCTCGATCTCGGATTCGCTGTCGTAGGTAAACCTGTTTATCACCACCACGGCCGGCACGCCGAAGAGCTTCACGTTCCGGATGTGCTTGGCGAGGTTCACGCAGCCCTCCTCAACCGCCTTGGGGTTCTCCTTCACGAGGGCCGGGTCCAGCGGCTTGCCGGCAACGACCCTGAACTTGCCGCTGTGCATCTTGAGCGCGCGGATCGACGCCACGATCACCACGCAGTTGGGCGCCAGGCCGCCTATGCGGCACTTGATGTCGAAGAATTTCTCCATGCCGATGTCCGCGCCAAACCCGCTTTCGGTCACCACGTAATCGGCCAGCCGCAGCGCGATCTGGTCGGCGATGATCGAGCTGTTGCCGTGGGCGATATTCGCAAACGGCCCCGCGTGAACGAATGCAGGCCCGCCTTCGAGGTTCTGCATCAGGTTGGGCTTGATCGTATCTTTCATCAGCACGGTCATCGCGCCGGCGCATTTCAGGTCTTCGGCGGTTACAGGTTTTTCGCCGTAGGTGAAGGCGACGACCATGCGGCCGATGCGCTCGCGCATGTCTTTCAGGCTGTTGGTGAGGCCGAGGATGGCCATCAGCTCCGATGCCACCGAAATATCGAAGCCCGTTTCGCGCACGAAGCCCTCGCCCAGGCCGGTAATCACCTTCTCGAGCGCCCAGCGGTCGTTCAGGTCCACCACGCGCCGCCAGAGGATGTTGCGCGGATCGATGTTGAACTTGTTGTCGCGCTTGAGGGCGTTGTCGAGGAACGCAGCGCAAAGGTTGTGCGCTATGCTGATCGCGTGGATGTCGCCGGTGAGGTGAAGGTTGAAATCCTCCATAGGCACGATCTGCGAATAACCGCCGCCGGCCGCGCCGCCCTTGATGCCGAAGACCGGCCCGAGCGAAGGCTGCCGAATGCAGGTGAATGCCTTCTTGCCGATGTGCTTCAGGCCTTGGCCGAGGCCGACGGTGGTGACGGTTTTGCCCTCGCCCAGCGGCGTGGGCGTGATGGCCGTCACGTCGATGAATTTCCCCATCGGCTTGCCTTTGAGCCGGTCGAGGATATCCAGCTTCACCTTGGCCTTATAATCGCCGTAGAGTTCCAGCTCATCGCGGCGGATTCCGGCGCTCGCGGCGATCTCCTCAATAGGTTTCATCTTCGCCGCTTGAGCAATCTCGAGATCACTTAACACGGAAATCTCCTGTACACTTTCCCTGAAAACGCGGCGGCTGGTCTCGTGGCCCAGCCGCCGTCCATAGGCTATTCGGCATTGTAGCAAACTGCAACACAAGCGTCAAGTCAAAACCTGCCGTTTCAACCGTCATTTATTATGGTGCCTTGATCTTGCGCGGCTCGCGGTGTAGAATTGAAGGCATGGCAAAAGCGAAAAAACCGGCGAAAGCGGAAACTTCATTGATCGACCGTTACCTCAAGCATTCGCAGGGGCTCGTCGTAAGCTTCCTGTTCATCCTGCCGCTGCTTGTGGTGTACGAAATTGACGAGCCGCGTTTGCCCTGAACCTGTTGCTCGACGTACGCAGGGCGCTGGCATACAGCCACGCGGCGAGGTTGCGCTCGACCTGCCCGGCGGCCTTGGCGAGTTTCAGGAAGGTTTCCTGCGTGGCATCTTCGGCGTCGGCGGGGGCCGAGCACCCGGCGGCACACCGAGTAGACCATTCCCTGGTAGGTGAAAACAAGCTGCCGGAATGCATCGGCGTCGCGGTGGCGATGATACTCGGCCAGGATTTCCAGATCGTTCATTTGATATGACTCCGCAGTCTTTGCGTTGCCTTTATTATGAAGGCGCAGCAGAGCGCGGAATTATAACCGAGCGGGGGCACGAATGATAGGGGGTGGGGGGTATCCTGTAACCGCCGATGAGGCCATTGCTCATGCGGCTGCGGATGCAGGGAAACGGGAATAACAGGCGCGATGGGGACTGTTCAGGAAATCGACGTGGTCAGCGTTTGCTCGCTGATGCCGTCTCATTTCCAGTCTCGGAAGCGCGGGAAGCTCCAGAGGCGGAAGCTCGGCTGCCTCTTATGGGTCGCTTCATGAAAATGGTGGGAAGACCGTATTCCGCACCAGCAAGAGCATGAAGTTCATGTCTGATGTCAACTAGCTCTCCAATCTTGCTCGTCCACGCCCCATCGTGCTCTCGCGCCGCGTGAATGGCCTTGCCTTGGAAAAAGATGGCTATCTTTTCAAAGCTCTCTTCCGGCTTTCCGTCTTCGCATTGGGCGTAGCCAATGGTCTCGAAAGCCTTCATATGGGCCTCAAGGCTGCGGCATAGCGGCGCTAAGCGTGGCCAGTAGTACTGCCGCATTGGCTCCGGTTCCCACCACCGCTTATTATCTCCGGCGGCCCAAGCTATGCAGTTATACTTCTTGTCGTCCTTGCTCGTGATGCGGTATTCGGTTCCCTTCAGACCAGGAAAACGCGACTCCAAATCGGCTTCAGATGTCATATCTGCGCTTCTTACCCCAGTTGATCCAAGCTCTCCTCATCTTGACCATATTCCCACGATCCGATTCCGGGACAGGGTCTTCGCCCCCTGTAATAGCCTTCAACGCCCAGAACCAATGGTCAGGCTCTTTCTTGAGCTCTTTCAGGATCAACGGTATTGCATCGGGCCCCATGCCGATGATCATCTGGTAAGGCGGGGCTGTTGCAATATCAACTATCGTGGCAGCAAAGGCGGTCTTGGAGTGCCATTCGCGAACCAGCTTTTTGAACCGCTTGGCAAGTTGAACCTCAGCCTCTGCTGAGCCCGCTTTGACCATCTTTCGGGGCATGATTATCGATGACTTTCCCGCATAGGGGCCAACTTCTGCCTCAATTACCACGTAAGCCCTAGATTCCCGGGCCGACTCATGAGAGTATCGGGGCATACCCCCTGAAGTTGAGAGGCTTTCAGGCTGCACTCCGCGTTTCAGGGGTCTCCTGACCGAACCGGTCTCACCCTGGCGGTAATTGGCCGCAGAGACATCCGCTTCTAGACAATGCTCGATCAAGGTTGTTTGGCTCCTTCTTGCAGTGAGCCCTTGGCTGCCTGCAAATCTTTTAGTGTTGCCTGAAGTACTTCGATCATTCTTTCCAACGCGTCCTCCTCGCACTGAAAGGAAAACGATGGCGGGTCGCCCGAATCCCGGTTGATCTTTACAAGCACCACTGGGACGAATCCGACACACTGTGGCTCGTATTCAGCAAGTTTGTCTTTGAGCCCAGCGCCGAATGGGTTTCGGATCACGGTTCTCATGTCCACCAGTGTGGCGCAAGACTGGTAGCTGGGGAGGAGTGACACGGCGAACATCTTCTCCAGCCGGTAGGTGTTATCTTTTGCCACTTGAGCCAAGAAATTGTCCAAGAAGAGCTTGCATTCCGCTTTCTTCTTCACAGGAATAAGACCCAAGTCTGCAAGATCCTTCTGAAAGCTCTCCGGCGAGTCACGAATGGGATTCCACGCTTCATAGACGTAGAGCAAGAGCTTCAACACTTTCAGAAGATCGGCTGGGCTTTGCTTCGTCCCTTGGGTAGCCTCGTCCGTTGCTAGCTTTCTGTCGTTTGAAGTTCTGGCCTTCGCCACGTTTGCAGCATGGGAAATGAGCTTCAAACGCACCTGTTTGGGCATTTGCCACAGCCGCTGCACATCCTCTCGAAACTCCTTGGGCAAATCCGCGAAGTTATTGAATATGCTGGTTCTCATAATCCCGCCCCTGTCCTATTCCCTGATCCTACGCTTGCGAGAGCCGCGAGAGCCGGCCGGTTTCCGCCGCGTTCAATCCAACGGATTGCGTGACATCATTGGCTAATCATACCGCCAACTACCACGAAGTCAAGAGTATTTCGCCTGTTTTTGCGCTATGCGACGTGCAGAGGAACCAGCCATCATCTCTCACCCCGCCCAAAAAAACTCCTCCACCCACGCCGCCATGTTTTCGGGCGGGAGGTCGTCTTGCATGTTGTGGGCGGGGGCCATGACGTATCCGCCGGAGCGGCCGCCGTTGCCACGTGGCGAGTCGCGGCCCCAACCCTCTGCCAGCGGTGTAAATCACCCCGCGGCCATGCCAAGCACCAGTTCGAATTCACAATTCAGCGGCGCGTTTCAACCGTCATTTATTATGGTGCCTTGATCTTGCGCGGCGCGGGGTGTAGAATTGAAGGCATGACAAGAACGAAGAAAACCGCGAAAGCGGAAACTTCATTGATCGACCGCTACCTCAAGCATTCGCAGGGGCTCGCCGTGAGTTTCCTGTTCATCCTGCCGCTGCTCGTGGTGTACGAAATGGGGATACTGATCGTGCAGCCGCCGGCCACAAGCTGGGCGGGCGACCTGATCCGCTGGCTGCTGCACGGCGCCTTCGGCCGGTGGGGTGCTCTCGCGTTCAACCTCTGCGCGATAATCGCCATCGTGGGTTCGCTGCTCTCGTTTCGCGGCGACCGCGCTCCAAGGTTCGGCCTGTATCCCGTGGTGCTGGTCGAAAGCCTGCTTTATGGCCTGCTGCTGATTACCGTGGTGCCGCCGCTGGTGCAGACACTGCCGCTCGCGCAGGCCGCGGGGCCGTCAGCGGCCGGCGTGATCGATGATCTCGTGCTGTCGATAGGGGCCGGCGTTTATGAAGAGATCGTCTTCCGCCTCGTGCTGATGAGCGCGGTATACTTCCTCGCGCTGAAAGCCACCGGCGCCAACTGGTTCGCCGTAGTTGCCGCGATCTTCATCAGCTCGATTGCGTTTTCGGCCTGCCACTACATCGGCAGGATTGACGTGAGCTCGATGCAATTCATCCGCTCGTTCAGCTTCCGCGCGCTCTCGGGCGTGTTTCTCGCGGCGCTTTACATTTACCGCGGGCTGGCCGTGGCATGCTACGCTCACGCGTTTTACGACATCCTCGTTGTGGCGATGGCCTGATGGCGGCCTGCGCGGGCACGAGACCGCGTTGCGTGTCAATTCCTTTGCACGAGCATCGCAACGCCCATCACGATGAACGCCGCCGCCGCTACCCTGGTGATCCACGGTTTCAGGCTTTCGTGCTGCTGCAGCAGCCCGCCCACCACCGCGGCCAACAGCGATGTGAGCACGAGCGCCGCAGCCGAGCCGATGAAGACCGACAGCGGCGAGCAGCTTCCTGCGCGGCAAAGCGTGGCAAGCTGCGTCTTGTCGCCAAGCTCCGCCACAAACACCAGTGCAAACGTTCCCATTATCACCTTCAGGTCAAAATTCATCAGTGCGGTCTCCCGGTCGGCCTATGCTCAGATGCGCTCGCATACTCCAGCCAGATCAACGTGCTGCCTCACCATCCTGCTCACCATGGCGATCTTGGCCATGTCTGTGGGCTGAATCTTGGTGGTGAGGTCATGTATCCTGCTGGCGGTCTGGTAGCTGTTTTCCTGCACCACGATCACCGGCATTGTGGTGCGGCTGATAAGCTGCATGATGTTCCTGTGCGGTGCAATGCCGCCGGTGAGCACCATGCCGGCCACGTGTTCGGCGGGTGCGGCGCTCACCACGTACGAGCTCATCACGCCGAGGATCAGGTCTTCGCGGTCGCCTCCGGTGATCACCAGCATGTTCGGTGCGAGGTAGTCGAGGAACTGGTGGGGGGTCATTGCACCCACCACGATCCGCTCGATGTGATTGTCGAGGTAATCCGGGCCGTTGATGAGCCTGCCGCCGATCTCGCCTAGGATCTGCCGCATTGTAGGCCCCGACAGAAACGGCTCTTCGGGGATCGCCCCGCAGAGCGGCACGCCCATCTTCTCGAGCCCCTTGCGCGTGATGTCGTTCACCATATCGAGCTTGGCGGGCGCCACTTTGTTCAAAACAACCCCCACGACCCGCACGCCTTCCTTGCGGAACAGCTCGAGATTGAGCGCCACCTCGTCGATGGGCAGGCCGATGCCGCCGGGCGCTACGATCAGCACCGGTGCGCCCAGCAGGCTTCCCACGCGCGCATTTGATAGCCCGATCACCGAGCCGACGCCCGCGTGGCCCGTGCCCTCGATCACTACCAGTTCCTTTCCGTCGGCGATTTTCGCGAATGCATCGAGTATCTGCTGATCGAGGCTGTGCGTGATGCGGCCCAGGATGTAATCGCGTGTGAAGCCCTTGCCCACCGTCACCGGGCTCATGTAATCCAGGTTGCAGTCCAGCTTGCACACCTCGTCGATCAGGATTGCATCCTCGTCGAACCGCCCGCGCGGAGTCTCGAGGTAACGCTGGCCCACGGGCTTTATGAACCCAACTTTCATCTGGTCTTCCAGGTTCATGATCAGGCCCAGCGAAACCGTGGTCTTTCCGGCGTTCTGGCCGGTGGCGGCGATGAAAAGCTTCTTCACGTTCTTGCGGTCCTCGGGCGGCTGCGGCAGCAAAAAAAGCGGGAGGAGCCGAAGAAATCGACTCCTCCCGCATGTTAACATGAAACGGGCGGAAAAGCAAGGTTAAGGCGCGGCTGCGCGCCTATCGCTACCGTGCAGCCGCCGGGGCAGCAGCGGGCGTTTCCGCCTTCACCGGCTTGAGGGCCATCATGATGATCGCGGCCAGAACGCATGCCGCGCCGGCCGCGAGGAACGCCGGTGTAAACGTGCCCATCCTGTCCTTCACCTGTCCGGCGAGGATGGGGCCGATAATGCCGCCCACGCCGTATGCCGTGAACACGGCTCCGTAGTTGGCGCCCACGTTTTTCGAGCCGAAGTTCTCAACGGTGAGCAGCGGGAAGAGAGCGAAGTTGCCGCCGAAGTTGAAGCCCACCCAGCAGGCCGCCACGACCAGTGCAAGCTCCGTCGAGCCCATGCGGAAGAAGTAGAACATCATCGCGGCTTGCAGGAGCGTCATGCAGATAACCGAGAGCCTGGCGCCGATCTTCTGCGAAACCGTGCCCCAGATGATCCTGCCGAGCCCGTTGAACAGGGCCATCACGGCCAGAGCCGTCTCGCCGGCCACTACGCCCGCGGGCTCTTTGCCTCCAAAAGCCTTCACGCAGCCCAGCACCATCAGGCCGCAGCCGGCGCTGAAGGTGAACGTGAGCCAGATCATCCAGAATTGCGGTGTCTTCACGATCTCGCCCTGCCCGAGATCGGCCACCGCCGATTTCTTCGCGGCCGCAGCCGTCGGGCTCCAGTTGCTCGGCTTCCAGCCAGCCGGGGGATTCGAAAGCAGCGAGCCGCCTAGCGTGACAACGACTGCAAAGATGACGCCGAACATGAGGAACGTGGTGTTGATGCCGTGCTTCTCCACCAAGTGCAGCCACGCGTAGCCCAGCTTCACAAAGATGAAGGCGCCCGCGCCGAAACCTGCCACGGCCAGCCCGGTGACGAAGCCTTTCATGTCAGGGAACCATTTCACGCACGCGGCGATGGGGCACACGTAACCCAAGCCAATCCCCGCGCCGCCAATCAGGCCGATGAAGACCAGAAGAGCCGCGAACGATGTGCCTCCGAGCAGGCCGGCGAGGATGTAGCCGGCTCCGAGCAGAAGGCCGCCCGCTATGGCCACCTTCTTCGGGCCGAGGCGGTCCTGCCATCTGCCTGCGAGGATCATCACAACGGCGAATGAGGCCAAGCCCAGCGAGAAGATTGCGAGTGTCTGCGTCTCCGAATAGCCGAAGCACTGCTTGTCGAACGCGGTCTTGTCGAAAGTCGCGGCGATCCATGCGTCGTCGAGGCTGCCGAGATGCGCTTTCATGGCATCATCGGCCTTCTTGGCTGCGTCCTTGTCCTTGGCCGCTGCAGCGGCTTTGGCTTCAGCTTTCAGCTTGCCGTACGTCGCTTTCGCCTCGTCGTAGCTGGTCTTGTCTTTCACACCCAGGAGGTCCGGCGACAGCGTCATCGCTACCTGCGGACGGCTGTTCTTGAGGTCTACGGAAAACGTGCCCCACGCATAGATCGCGCCAAGGCAAAGCTGCACGAGCAGTGCGCCTATCACAATCAGCCAACGGTTCTTCACCTTCTGTGCGGACATGTATATCCTTTCTGGAGTAACAGGGAAGCTTTGAATGGAATCAGAGAGCCTGAATTGATGAAGGCCGGACGCTCACACGGAGCGCCCGGCCCGATGGATGCTGTCGCGCCGGGGGCCTACTTGCTTTGGCGGCCCTGGACGAGAATCTCGACGACGTGCGGGTCGGCGAGTGTGGAGATGTCGCCAAGCTGGTCTACATGGCCCTCGGCGATCTTGCGCAATATGCGGCGCATGATCTTGCCCGAACGCGTCTTCGGAAGGGCCGCGGCAAACTGAATGACGTCGGGCACCGCGATGGGGCCGATTTCCTTGCGGATGTGCAGCGCCAGCTCCTTCTTCAGGACGTCGGTGCCCGTGATGCCGTCTTTCAGCGTTACAAACGCGTATAGGCCCTGGCCCTTGATCTCGTGCGGCATCGGGGCTACGGCGGCTTCCGAGACCTTTTCGTGGCTCACGAGTGCGCTCTCCACTTCGGCCGTGCCGATGCGGTGGCCCGATACGTTCACCACGTCGTCGATGCGGCCCATCAGCCAATAATCGCCGTCGGGGTCGACGCGGCAGCCGTCGCCGGTGAAGTAGAGGTTCTGATACATCGTGAAATACGTGTCGACGAAGCGCTCGTGGTCGCCCCACATCGTGCGCATCATGCCGGGCCACGGCTTCTTGATGCAAAGCTTGCCGCCTTCGTTCACGCCGCACTGGTGTCCTTCGTCGTTTAGCACCACGGGCTCAACGCCAAAGAACGGCCGGTTGGCGCTGCCGGGCTTCAGCGTGTGCGCGCCGGGCAGCGGCGTGATGAGGATGCCGCCGGTTTCCGTCTGCCACCAGGTGTCGACGATCGGGCAGCGCTTCTTGCCGATGTGCTCGTAATACCACATCCAGGCTTCGGGGTTGATCGGCTCGCCCACCGAACCCAGTACGCGCAGCGAGCTGAGGTCGTACTTGTTGGGGAATTCCTCGCCCATGCGGATCAGCGACCTGATCGCGGTGGGGGCGGTGTAGAATACCGATACCTTGAACTTCTCGACCACCTGCCAGAAGCGGCCCGAGTCGGGATACGAGGGCACGCCCTCAAACATGAGGCTGGTGCCGCCGTTGCACAGCGGGCCATACACGATGTAGCTGTGGCCGGTTACCCAGCCGATGTCGGCCGTGCACCAGTAGATGTCGTTTTCGTGGATGTCGAAGATCGTTTTGTGCGAGAGCGAGGTGTGCAGCAGATATCCGCCGGTGGTGTGAACGACGCCCTTGGGCTTTCCGGTGGATCCGGAGGTGTAGAGGATGAAGAGCATGTCTTCGGCGTTCATCGGCTCGGGCGGGCAGTTTGCATCGGCCTTGGCCATTGCGTCGGTGTACCACACGTCGCGGCCGGCGGTCATGTTGCAGGGCTCATCGCAACGCTTCACCACTACCACGTGCTCGATCGAGGGGGTTTTCTTGAGTGCCTCGTCTGCGATCACCTTCAGCGGGATGTGCTTTCCGGCGCGCAGCGACGTGTTTGCCGTAATCAGCATCTTGCAAGAAGAGTCGTTGATGCGGTCGCGGAGGGCCTCGGCGCTGAATCCGCCGAACACGATCGAATGGATCGCGCCGATTCGCGTGCACGATAGCATTACGACAGCCAGCTCGGGCACCATCGGCATGTAGATGGCCACGCGGTCGCCCTTCTTGATGCCGAAGCTTTTCAGCACATTGGCAAACTTGCAGACCTCGCGGTGCAGCTCGGCGTAGGTCAGCTTCACCACGTCGTTTTCAGGCTCGCCCTGCCACAGAATGGCCGTCTTGTCGCGGCGATCAGTCTTCAGGTGGCGGTCCAGGCAGTTGTATGAAACGTTGAGCTGGCCGTCGTCGAACCACGTGTGCTTTATCGTTCTCGATTTCGTGTTCCATTCGTACTTCCGGGCAACCGTCGGCTTCTTCACCCAGTCCAGCGTGTTTGCCTGTTCGAGCCAGAACGCGTCGGGGTTATCGATCGATTGCTTGTACATTTCCATGTATTGATTGAACGATTTGATGTGAGCACCTTTGGCCAGTTCCGCCGGCGGCGGAAATGACCTGGTCTCCGTCATCAGTGAATCGATCGTTTTCCTTGGCTGATTCGCATTCGTCATTCTCGATCACCTTTCCTAATTGGGCCTACGGAAACAAAAAAGAAAGTCGCGATGCGTGTATCGCAACGTTATTCTTTGGGGAATCCACGACAGAAGAAAAACACAAGTTCGCGGAGAACCATATTCTATGGATGTCGTGCTGTGATTTCAAGTGTTTTCGATCTTTTTTTGCAGCGGCAAGTCTAAACGATGCCCACGCGCACGCGGTACGAGAAGAACCACGGCCTGGTGTCGCTGCCCATCTCGCGCTGGGCGAATGCCCTGAAATCGTCGACCCCGATCTCGGCCTGCGTGAGGCCAAGCTTCAGCAGCCCTGCGACTATGCCCTGGCTGAGCACGAGGCCCACGATTCGCTCGGCATTGCCCGATTCCACGCTGTGCAGCAGCACTTCGGTTACGTATCGAAAGCTGCCGCTGTTGCGCATCCTTGCGATGTGCTCCTCCTTGCGCCATTGCTTCAGCCCGCGTGTGAGGCCGTGGCGCACGGCCAGTTTGCCGGCGTAGTCCATCAGCCTGCGGTATGCCGGGTCGATCTGCCAGCAGCCTATGGCCGGCGGCCAGTTGCAGTCGTAGCCGGCAAACACGCCCCCCGGCCGCAGCACGCGAGCCGCCTCGGCAAACGTGCCCGCGGGGTCCATCCAGTGCAGCGACTGCGAGCAGGTTATCACGTCGGCGCAGGCGTCGGGAAGCCCGGTAGCATGCGACAGGCCCTTGCGATACGAGATGTTCGGGCTGCTCTCGATTGCGGCGGCATAGCCCAGCATGTCGTCCGACGGATCAATGCCCACCACTTGCTCCGCGTGCGGCGCCCACACGCGCGTCGAGATGCCGGTGCCGCAGCCCAGGTCGGCCACCAGCTTCGCGCGTGCCACGCCTGCAAGCTGCAGCAGCAGCTCGGGCAGCACGGCCGGCGGATGCTGGCGGAATGAGTCGTAGCAGCCTGCAAAGCCCGTGAAACGCTCGGCGTTCACACGCCAATCGTCCTGCGGATTCGCCCGCGGCGCATCGCGCTGTTCGTTCATATCTGCATTGCTCCTGCCGAAGATTTGCATTCCAAACAATTCAGCCGTTTCATTCTACCCGAACCGCCGGCAGCATCAAAAGAAAATAGCACTTGACATTGCGGCGGTTTTGGCGCATAATTGTATAGAGTCATCAAACGGAGAAACCAATGACTGACAAGCGGACAATCGCCATACGCCAGATTGCAGTGATTGCGGAGATTGCCATTATGGCGCCCGCGGGCCGCTGACGTAGTCCCGGAGTTCTTGGCGGCCGCGGGCGTGAGGGGCGTCTGCGGCTGATCCTGTTTCTGACGCCGCGGAGGCCTTCCATCCGCGGCTTTTTCGTTTTCGCTTTGTTCTACGAGGTAACAGCGATGGACCGGGTGAAGATTTACGACGCTACACTGAGAGACGGCGCACAGGGCGAGGGCATATCTCTTTCCGTGAAAGACAAGCTCCTTATCGCGAGGCGGCTGGACGAGGTGGGCATCGACTACATCGAGGGGGGCTTTCCCGGCTCGAACCCAAAGGACCGCGAGTTCTTCGATCTCGCCCGGCGCGAGACGTTCAGGCATTCCAAACTCGTTGCCTTCGGCAGCACGCGCCGCGCAAAGGTGAAAGCCAAAGAAGACCCCAACCTCGTTGCACTCACGCAGTGCGGCGTGCAGGCTATCACCATCTTCGGCAAAACATGGGACCTGCACGTGAAGGAAGTGCTGAAGACCTCGCTGAAGAACAACCTCGACATGATCGAGGAATCGGTGGCCTTCCTCAAAGCCTCGGGCGCGGAGGTCATCTACGACGCCGAGCATTTCTTCGACGGCTACAAGAGCAACCCCGAATACGCGCTTTCCACGCTGCTGGCCGCACAGCGCGGCGGGGCCGATTGGCTGGTGCCGTGCGACACCAACGGCGGGGCGCTCATCTGGGAAGTGGAAGACATATTCCGCAAAGTGCGCGAAAAGCTCACCCTGCCGTTGGGCATACACGCCCACAACGACGGCGGCCTCGGCACCGGCATCTCGCTGGCCGCCGTGCAACTGGGCGCATGCCAGGTGCAGGGCACAATCAACGGCTACGGCGAGCGCTGCGGCAACGCCAACCTCTGCACCATCATCCCCACCATCGAGCTGAAGATGCACAAGCAATGCCTGCCGCCCGGCCGCCTGCAAAAGCTCAGCGAGACGTCGCTTTACGTGGCCGAGATCGCAAACCAGGCGCACGATGAGCGCCAGCCATACGTCGGCAATTCCGCCTTCGCACACAAGGGCGGCATGCACATCGATGCCGTTGGCAAAGATCCCCGCACCTACGAGCACGTCGATCCCGCGTCCGTCGGAAACCGCCGGCGCCTGCTGCTGTCGGAGCTGGCCGGCCGAAGCATGCTGCTCGACAAGGCACGCGAGTACGATCCGAATGTAGACAAGGACTCGCCCGAAATCCAGGAGCTGTTCCACATCCTCCGCGAGCGCGAGCTGCAGGGCTACCTCTTCGAGGGAGCCGAAGGCTCTTTCCACCTGCTGATGATGAAGGCATTCAAGAAACACCAGGAGCTCTTCCACCGCGTCGGATTCAGGATCATCGTCGATAAAATGCCCGACGGCACGCTGAAGTCGGAGGCAACCATCCGCATAGCCCTTGGCGACAAGCAGGTGCACACCGCCGCCGAGGGCGACGGCCCCGTCGACGCGCTAGACGCCGCCCTGCGCAAGGGCCTCGTTGAGTTTTACCCGGAGATTAGAAACATTCATCTCACCGACTATAAAGTGCGCGTGCTCGACGAAAACGCAAGCGCCGCCAGCAAGGTGCGCGTGCTCATCGAATCCACCGACAACGAATCTCTCTGGGGCACGGTGGGTGTGTCTGAAAACATCATCGAGGCAAGCTGGCAGGCGCTCGTCGACAGCCTCGAGTATGGGCTGCTCTACAAGCAGGCCCGCAACGGTCATGTAGCACAGCCCCGTGTCCGCACGGGCGCCCCCGGCTGTGAGTCTGTGTAGCACAGCCGCCCTCGGCTGTGTCGGGCGCCCTCGGCTGTGAGTCTGTGTAGCACAGCCGCCCTCGGCTGTGTCGGGCGCCCTCGGCTGTGGATTTCATCATCCGCGCCGCTCGCCTTCCGATAACATTCCTGGGAGGGGAATCTGTCGTGAAGGAGGGGTGAATGATCACAAGAATAATTACCGAGCAGACAATGGTCTTCCGCAATCGCGTTGAAGCTGGGCGGCTGCTGGCCGAGCAGCTTGCAGACCTGGCCGAACCGGGCTGTGTGGTGATGGCCATACCGCGCGGGGGCGTAGTGGTGGGTGCCGAAATCGCCGCCAAACTGCGCTGCGATCTCGACGTGATCATCGTGCGAAAGCTCGGCGCGCCGCACAATCCCGAGCTGGCCATCGGCTCGATTATGGAGGGCGCCGAGAAGCCGTATCTAAACGGCGAGATCATCGCGGGGCTGGGCGTGAGCGCCGATTACATCAGCCACGAAACCGACAGGCAGCGCGCCGAGGCCGAACGCCGCGCCGAGCTTTATCGCGCGGGCAAGCCCCGCTCCGACATCAAAGGCCGCACCGTGTTTCTCACCGACGACGGCGTGGCCACCGGCGCTACAATGTTCTCGTCGATCCGCGGAGTGAAGCTTGCCGGCGCCGGCAAGGTGCTGGTGGCTTTGCCGGTTGGCCCTAGAGAAACCATCGACGAACTGTCGGAGGAGGTCGACTATTTGGTCTGCCTGTCGACGCCGGCATTCTTCGGCGCGGTTGGGAGGTTCTATGAGGATTTCAGCCAAACGACCGACGAGGAGGTCGTCGAGATCCTCAAGCGTTTTGCACCGGCGATGAAGGAATAGCCCGCTTGAAAAGGAGCCGGGCCCGCGCGATCACTCGGCATCGGGCCC
>Ga0307379_10006658_pt1 | contig 15842 bp, 19 predicted proteins | sample UN2MG_FD_202237 | JGI IMG/M metagenome (GOLD analysis project Ga0307379, IMG submission 202237) | Soil microbial communities from Risofladan, Vaasa, Finland - UN-2 | ecosystem: Environmental > Terrestrial > Soil > Coastal area > Acid sulfate soil | place: Finland: Risofladan, Vaasa | collected... | reverse complement strand
GCCGCTGCGCACGCTCCCTTCATGTCGCTGGTGCCCCTACCCCAGACGTATCCGTCATCAGTCACCTTTCCGCTGTAGGCGGGGTGGGTCCACGCCTCGGGCTTGCCCTCGGGGACCACGTCGAGGTGGCCGACCCAGAGTATCCTCCTCTTGGACTCTCCCTTCAGCTTGGCGACGATGTTTGGCTTCTTAGGGTCGTGGGTGTGGACCTCGTTCTCTATGCCGTGCCTGTCCAGGTACTCCTTGATGTAGTCGACGCACTCGACGGTCCTGCCCTCGGGGTGCGCCGAGTTGAACTTGATCAGGTCGGAGCAGAGCTCCGTCACCTCTTCCTTGGCCTTTTCGGCCTTGGCCATAATCTCGTTAAAGCTCATATGTTATACCTTCATGCTTCATCGGTCTTTCCTCGTAAAAATATATGCACTACATTCCCCGAGCCTGATTGAAGTCTCGCCACAACTCTCGAAAAGGCTTAAAATGTGGGGTGTTTGCATTATGAGGAGGGCGTGTTGGCCCTTGTGCCGGGGTTTCCTAGCCTGGTAAGGAGCTGGCCTGCTAAGTCAGTGCGCTTCTGCGCCCGAGGGTTCAAATCCCTCTCCCGGCGCCATCAATAATGACCGTTTTGGGCAGTTTTTGGGGTTGTTTCGGGGTGATGAGGTGTTTAAATCCTTCGAAAAAAGCTCAGGGATCGCAATTATCGTTGATAATAATGGAAAGGAAATTAAGAAAGTCTCAATCTGATGGGCATCAACTTGGTAGTTCGCGTGCACCGTTGACTGCACTTCCAACATTAGAATATGACATACATGCGCTCGATGCCCGCCCTTAGGATATCGCGCTGAGTAGCAGCGTACACTTCCAGATCCCGGACTCGTTGATATAAGCGAAGTAGAGTTCTCCCCCGCTCAGGTGCATGAGAGTGCTCGTCTCGCTCATCATCCAGTTATTTTCCAGGTGGACTATGGCGTTCCTTTCGTTCTGTAACTCAAATATGAAGTGAAGATAGAGGAGGTCACCCTCCCTGTCCGCCTTCAACTTGATCTCATCGGGCTCGAGGATGACCAGGTCTACGCCAGGTATTTCGGGGACCAGATCCTCCCTGATGTTCTCCGTCGACAGGATGATGTTATCCTCTATGAACCTGTAGCCGGGTATCCTCTCGTCAACAAGTGCAGTTGTCAGCGACAACCTGATTAACTCCGACACGTCGGAATCGCTGTATATTACCCCTTCCCTAAAAGGTTTGATCTTGACCGTCTGTCCGGCGCTGCCCGCGAGATCGTCCCTCACATAGACATTCAGGCTGATCGTGAGATTCCCTACCTCCCTGGCCTTGAAAGAGACGTCGTCAATCTCGTGCCGGGACCTCGGGGGAATGGTTATCTTTACTCCGGTTCCCCATATAACATGCATACTCTGGGTCCCGCCTGGAGGGGCAGAGAGTTGACTACATAGAAAGTCGCGTTGATCTCATCCCCGACGTTATACTCAGCTTTACTCATGGATATCTCGAGCCCAGTGCCTAAACCGACTATGCCTGTTGGGAGTGCTGGTGGAAATCCGAAGATGATGAGGACGAGGAATGCAACGACGAGGAAAACGGGCCACCTCGCCTTCAACCATGTTAGACTGATTTTGTCTTTCGGCACTGACATAACCCTGTTCCTATTTTTCTGAAAGCTGTTACCATGATTTTAAAGTTTGGATAGTCGTCACTGGAATGGAGTCCGTTCCATAATTTTGTCCACGATACCCTATAATATCTCATCAGGTCATCATTGTTCATTTATATTTTATACGAAAGCCGTATTTACAGTTGAAACCTAGGTTTAACTGTGTTGAATCGCAGGTTTGTCTCTGTCTACCTCGCACTATGGTTGATCGCCTTCTTCGCGGTGAACATCCGTAACGTGGTTCAGGGGCGCCTGGTCAGAGCCGGCAAGGCCACTAACGCCGAGGTTGGGCGGCCGTGGGGCCTGTCCATGCTCTTCGCTTCGTTCGGCACGGGCATGTTCTTCTTCGAGGAGCTCCTCTTCATCCTCGCCAGCTTCCTGGGCTTCCCCTTCTTCAATGATTCGTCAATCCTCGGAAACGCGAGCAACATTGTCCAGACGATGGGCCTCATCTTGGTGGGGTCGGGCTTCTTCCTATTCCTGTGGAGCGTCATCGAGCGAGGCCAGAACTCCGTCTCCTGGGAGATGACGGAGGACCACTGCCTCGTGACCACGGGGCCCTACGGGCTGGTCCGCCATCCCTCCTACCTGGGATACTTCCTGATGTTTACGGGATTCCTCCTGACGGTCCAGAACACCGTGGCACTGCTCCCCCTCGCCGCAATCCCTGGGTACGTCATGATCGTCGGAGACGAGGAGGAGATGCTCACCCTGATGTTCGGCGACGTGTACAGGGAGTACATGGATAGGACCGGGCGGTTCATACCCAAGTTGTCAGGCTAATAGTATCTTTTCAAATGACGCTCAATGCAAAGTACACTCGCAACGCGTTAATATGGAGTCAGCGAAATAGATAGCAGGTGGTTGAAACGGGTAGATCCATTATAGTCGAGGACGTGGAGTTCAGAAGCGAGGGCAACCTCCTGAAGGGCAGGAGCTACCGGCCGCAGGCGGAGGGCAGGTACCCATCGGTGGCCATCTGCCACGGATATCCTGGCGACACGAAGCACATGGACGTGGCCGAGGAGATGGCGTTGAACGGCATCGCCGTGCTCATCTTCTACTATCAGGGGGCCTGGGGGAGCGAGGGAGTCTTCCGATTCAGCAACCTCCATCCGAGCACCCGGGACGCGCTGGACTATCTCAGGAGCCAACCTTACGTTAACCCGAGCAGGACCGGGATAATCTCCTACAGCATGGGCGCGATACCCGCGGTCCAGCAGCTGAAGCACGATGAATCCCTGAAAACTGGGATACTGATCTCCCCCGTCTCCGACACCAACATATGGCTGACCGCAGTCGACATTGACTACCTTATGATGTCCTTCGTCAGCCAGGCCTCCGGGAAGCTGAACACAGGCGATTCAGAGGAATACAAGCGGGACCTGATGGACGTCATTAAGGAGATAAACCCCATAGCTAACATCTCAGACGTAAGCGTACCCCTCCTCATTATAGCAGGATCCAGGGACACGATTGTGCCACCCGAGATGGCCCACTTGTTATACGAGGCGGCCAACGAGCCTAGGAAATGGGTCCAGGTGGAGGGAGCGGATCACGGTTACAGCGATCATAGGACTCAGCTGTATGAAGCCGTGCTGGATTGGCTGATTAAGTATCTTTAGGAATGAGATGTCAGACGTGGCTCTGTTGAAGCTAGAACATGTGAGAGGAGAACTCTCATGCTGAGAGAAGAGACCCTCGAGCTGGCCAAACGCTACGGCATCTCACTTGCACCCGAGTGGGATGAGCAGCAGTTGGTTAATCCCGAGGTGATCGAGCTCCTCATAGACACGGCCAACGTGGGTGAGGCCGATACCATTCTTGAGATAGGCGCGGGGTGCGGAAACATCACGATGGCACTGGCCCAGAAGGCGGGAAAGGTCGTCGCCGTGGAGAAGAATGGGAAATTCATCCAGCTCCTTCGAGACAGGACCTCCAAGCTTGAAAACGCCACGATCATAGAGGGCGACGCCTTGACCATGAGGCTGCCCAAGTTTACCAAAATCGTCTCAAACCTGCCCTACAGCATCTGCGAGGCCATGACCCACCGACTCATCTGGCACAGCTTTTCTAAGGCAGCCCTCGTAGTATCCTCCTCCTACGCGGACAAGGTCACCGCGAACGAGGAGGATGAAGGGTACAGCCGACTCAGCTTCCTAGCCTCGACGTTCTACTCGATCGAGAAACTGAGGGAGGTGGAGCCCGAGAACTATGAGCCCCCTCCTAGCTCGAAGACCGCCATCATAATCCTCGAACCCCGGGTTGACGAAGGAGGGGTGAGCCTGATCCTCAGGAGCGTCCTCTGGCAGGAGGACAAAAAGCTGAGGAACGCTCTGAGGGAGGCCTACATCTCAACGGCCCATTTAAACGACGGCCCGAAGACCAAACGCGAGGCGAGGAAGCTCATCGACGAAAAGGGGCTCAAAGAAGCTCTGCTGGACAAGAGAGTTAGAGTCCTCACCCTCGAGGAGCTGCGGATGATCGCGGAGAGACTCTAGCCTTCCGATTCTTGTCGAGCCGTTTAAATAGAGAACTCCTCTCCACATCTATATCTCATCTGGAGGGAGGCTGACGGAGGAGGGTAATACCAAGAAGGCCGCTTCGATCATGAACTACGGTCTCCTGGTGGCGACACTGAGCCACACCCTCACCCACATCGTCGAGGGCATCCACACCTCAATCTTCTCCCTCCTCCGGGAGGAGTTCAGCCTATCACTTCAGCAGCTCGGGTTGATAGCGGCGATACCCCCCCTGTGCCAATCTATTCTCTCGATACCTACCGGGATCCTCGCCGACAGGTACGGCTCCAAGAGGATGCTCCTCCTCAGTGCGGTCGTCGGGACCGTCGGCGCGTTGCTGGCCAGCCAGGCTTCCGGGCCGGTCGCCTTCATCGTCGCTGTCAGCCTAGTCTACATCAACACAACCATCTACCACCCGGCCTCCTACAGCTTCACCACCAAGATGTTCGCCCCCAGGGACAGGCCCAAGGCGCTGGGGCTCCACGGCGCCGGTGGCACCCTAGGGCACGCCTCGGGGCCCCTGGCGGTGAGCATCCTCATCGGGGTCCTCGCTTTCAAGTGGAGGCAGGTCTACCTCCTCCTCACCCTCCCGATGGTAGCGGGCATAGTCATGATCCTTTTCCTAAAGGATGAGCCTGTGGAGGACGTTGAGGAGGCGGAAGAGTCCACGTCAAATGGAGATCAAGGTATGAGGTCCCTCTTCACGGCCAACCTCGTCAGCTTCCTCGGCTTCTCGGGGCTCAGGATGATCGGCGTCAGCATGATCAACACGTTCATCGTCCTCTACCTACAGGACGTGAGGCACCTCAGCCTCGCCTTCGCCAGCTTCATCTCAAGCGGGACGATGCTCACCGGCTTCATCTCCGCTCCCCTGGGAGGTGTGATGGCCTCAAGGTTCGGCGAGAAACGGTGGCTGGTAAGCGCCCAGGCCCTCAGCTACATCTGTCTCGCCCTCTCCCTCGCCGTGCCCGACATCACTTGGTTCGCAGTCCTGTTCATTACCTACGGCTTCTGCAATACGCTGAGCATGGCCGCCAGGAACTCCATGATGGCCACGCTGTCACCGAGCAGCCAGAGGGGCCTCGGGTTCGCCCTCCTCTTCCTCCCAGGCAGCATAATGGGGGCGGTGGCCCCCGTCCTCGCCGGGTATATGGCAGCCGCCTTTGGATTCAACTCGATATTCTATGCAGCCCTCCTGATCTACGTCGTCGGGCTAGCGGTTCTTGTCTTCGCCGTCAAGGTGAAAGACTCGTAGGCTCTCATCCCTGCAGGGCGCCGAGGATCTCCGCCTCGAAGTTATCACGGTCGGTGACGAAGCTCTTGATGGGCTTGGCGTTCACCACGAGCCACTGGTTCCCCCGCCTCACGTACTCCTCAGGCCTCTCCCAGGGGTCGATGAGTTCCACGGAGATCTCCGGGTCGACGTCGTAGATGGCGTCCCTCACCCTGAGGGCCATCCCGTACCCCCACTCGCACATCACGTCATAGAAGACGACGACTCTACCCTCATCCTCCTTGAGCGGCACGTACCTCCCCGACTCCCTAGGCATATAGTCGCCCGTGATCTCCAGATAGGACTCGAAGGAGCCATCCACGAAGCCCAACCGAGCGTAAAAGTCTCTGAGGGAGATCCCCTCCCCGGTCTCGAAGGGCTTCGCCGCTATGAAGGAGCAGGGGTCACCGCCGAGGCAGGGGAGGCCGGTCCTGCACTCGTCTATCAACTCATTCACGAGGGCTGTCGCCACGCCCCTCCCCTGGACCTCGAGGAACGGGTTGTAGACACAGTTGAGCAGGACGACATCCTCCCTCGGTTGAGGTATGAAGGGCACAGACTCCTCGGGGAAGAAGAGGGCTTGGGCGACCGGCCTATCCTCCTGATAGGCGATCTTGGTACATGGGCCGTACTCATCGAGCATCATGAGGAGCCAGGCCCTCTTCAAACTCATGCCCCTACGCTGCACGTGGTCGTCGAGCCTGTTGTATGAGCAGACCTTGAAGACATCCTCAAGGTTCTCTCTACTCAAGTCCTCTATCCTAGTCATGGTTGTAGAGAAAAAACGGGGCTTAGAAGATAAGTTCATCCGTTCTTCTTGGTGATGTGGAAGCCCCTCTTCTCAAGCTGCTCCAAGAGCCCTTTAGGATCAGGGCTCCACTGCCCCAGCTTTCGGCAGATGTGCTCCGTCCAGCTGTATTCCTCAAAGGTGAACGTCTCCTCCCTCCCCCCTGTGAGGGGGATCATGGCCCTCCTGGAGCTGTAGTAGTCCTGGGCTATGTAGCCCTCATCCATGACCCTCATCGCCTCCCCAACCACTTCCTCATCAAGGTCGGGATACCTGTCCTCGAACAGTGTGTACCCCATCGGGTACCTCGGGCGCGGCGGCGGGTCCTCAGCCGGATAGCCCATCACCAGCCCCACGAGGGGAAAGACCCTGGGGGGTAGCTGGTACTCCTCGGCGATCTTGTCGGCGCGGCTCGAAGCACCCCCGAGGAGACAGCTGCCAAGCCCTAGGCTTCTCCCGGCGATCACCATGTTCTCCGCCATTAGGGCCGCGTCCTGGATGCTGAGGAGAAGGAACGAGAGGTCGTTCATGTGGAACTTCCAGCCCCGGCGCCCCATGATGAGCTCGAACTTGTGGGCGTCGACACAGATAGTGAAGGAAAGGGGCGCCTTCATCGGGTTCCTCTCCCTCCTTCGGGAGAGGAGGACGCTATATGTCTGGGAAGCGAACGGAGCCTGCTGGCCACCCCTCACCACCGTCTCGACGATCTCGTCGGTAGGGTCCTCGTCTGTGAACCTCCTGATCGACCTGTGGTCGAGTAGGCACTTGATAACTGGATTGATCTTCAACATTCGTCACACCAATAAGGAGTGCAGAAGCCTTCAGTTTTTTGGTGGGTACGGCATCCAAATCCTGAAAGTCTAATAAGGAGTGGATGGGAGGTGAAGGTAAATGGACATCTGGGGCTGGATGGGGGACCTCGTAGCCACATACGGCTACGCAGGGGCGTTCGTTATCTCCATCTTCGGAAACTTCACCATCTTCTTCCCGGTGCCATTCGCGGTTACCATCTACGCCTTCGGGGCGACGCTGAACCCCTTGCTCCTCGGCCTGGTCTGCGGCTTAGGGTCGATGCTGGGGGAGTTCTCGGCATACCTTGTCGGCCGTGGGGGCCGGCGTGTCATCGACGAGCGCTACGGGGAAAGGCTGGAGGGCGCGAAGCTGCTGGTTCAGAGGCACGGGATGCTCATCATCTTCCTGTTCGCCGTGCTCCCCCTCCCCGATGACCTCATACTGATCCCCCTGGGGATGCTCAGATACGACCTCAGGAAGGCGATGCTGGCGATGTTCGTGGGAAAGACGCTGATGTGCATCGCACTCGCCTACGCTGGACTCTACAGCTACGACTTCGTCCTCGGGGTCTTCGAGTCGAGCGGCATCTGGGGCGGGCTGGCCTCGGTCGTGTTCCTTGCCGCGGTCATCATCGCCATGATCAAGATCGACTGGACAAATTTCCTGAAAGTCGAGACCGGTAGCAAGGCTAGCTAGGGCTGTTGGTTATCAGCAGGTCTCTGCCAGACCCTCGGCTTGAGACCTTGCTGCTTATCATCCTCCTTGTGCTGAAAGAGATGATCCTGTATCCTTTTTCCTCACCGTACAGATTCCATATGAGCTCGGTGTCGGAGTTGCTGAGGACGAAGGTGACCCCCATCACGTCTAGATCGTTGCAGGTTTCCCTGAGGCGTTCGTGGTCTGCGGGCGTGAACCCGTTCTCTACGTAGTTGGTAAAATTGGCGGTGTCGCTTGCTGGGTGATACGGGGGGTCGATATAGCAAATGTCGCCCTCTTTGGTAACATCCAGAAGGTAGCTGAAGTCGCCGCAGTGGATCTCGACGTTTTCGAGGAGCTTGCTGGTCCTCATTATCGCCCTCTTGGGGACGATAGTGGGGTTCTTGTGCCTCCCGTAGGGGACGTTGAACCCCCCCTTCGAGTTGACCCTGTAAAGGCCGTTGTACGCCGTCTTGTTGAGGTACAGCAGGAGAGCGGCGTACTCGACGTCCGTGATGCCGGGGGTGTTGAAGCGTTCTCTCCTCTCGTAGTACTCCGACTCCTCGTAGCTGTAATTGGATGCCTCCTCGATGAGCTCCTCGGGGCTGTCCCTGACAACGCGATAAAAGTTCATCAGCTGGGGGTTGATGTCGTTTATCGTTCCTCTGGACGGCTCGACGTGGAAGAAAACGGCGCCCCCGCCGAAGAAGGGTTCGTGGTATCGTCTATCTTGGATGTCGTCCGGGAACATCTCTACTATCCTCTTCACCAGGCTGCGTTTCCCGCCTGCCCACTTGAGGAGAGGCCTCACAATCGATCAGCTAGAGGTAGAGTGTTCGAACGTAAAAAAGGTTAAAGGGAGGTAAAGCCCTCCACCGTCTCGGAGTCGAGGCGCCTGACGACCTCGATGACGAGCCTGATGGCGTTCTCGACGTCCTTCAGGCTGAGGAGGCCAACGTGGCTGTGGATGTGCCGGGTAGGCACAGTGATCACCACGGAGGGGCAGCCAGCCTTGTTCACGTGGATCCTGCCGGCGTCCGTCCCTCCCCCCGAGACCTGACTCAGCTGGAGGGGTATCTGGGCCTGCTTGGCGACGTTGATGACGAACTCCTTCAACGGCTGGTTGGGGATCATGCTTCTGTCGTAGGTGATGAGGCCCGGACCCTGACCCATCTTCGTCTGGGCCTCGTGGGGCTTAATGCCCGGGATGTCTCCCGCGATGTCCACCTCGAGGACGATGGCGACGTCCGGGTCGACGACGTGGGCCGTCGTCTGGGCGCCCCTGAGCCCCACTTCCTCCTGGACCGTTGCCGCCCCGTAGACCGTGTTGGGGTGGTCGATCTTCTGCTCCTTGATCCTGCGGATCGCCTCCATCAGGATGAAGGTGCCTATCCTGTCGTCGAAGGCCTTCCCCATGGCGACCTTTCCGCTCTGGATTACGCTGAACGGGCTCCAGGGGACGACGGGGTCCCCTATCCTTATCCCCGCCTCCTCAACTTCCTCATCGCTCGTGGCCCCGATGTCTATGAACATGTTCTTCTTCACGACGACTTTGTTCCTCTCCTCCGCCGAGAGGATGTGGGGGGGCTTCGCGCCTATGATGCCCGGGACGTCCCCCTTGCACCCCCTCAACAGAACCCTCTGGCCCAGGAGGACCTGGTCCCACCAGCCCCCCAGCGGGTTGAAGGTGAGGAAGCCCTCCTTAGATATCGATGAGACGATGAAGCCCACCTCATCGGTGTGACCGGCCATGAGGACCCGGGGCCCCTCCTTGGAACCCTTGGAGACGAAGGTCACGGTCCCCAGCTTGTCCAGGAGGACCTCGTCCGAGTAGGGCACCATGTACTCCTTGCACAGGGCGTTGACCTCCCTCTCGAAGCCGGACGGTCCGAATGCCTCCATCATCCTCTTCATAACGTCTAATGCTTTCTCGTCGAGCATAACAACCGATTCTGATTGACGATCTACAGATATGAATTTAACTACGTGGACCGGGGCGCGGGGAATTTAGTCTTTAATGCTATTTGCCATCGTTCTGGACCTTTCGGGCAGTGGTGATGTACCCTGAATGACCTATCATCCGTGTCTGGGGACGCGTCCTGTTCTCGGCGACCGTGATGTTCCGCAGAATCAGCTCGATGGTATCGATCTCCACGAAAGGATGCTCGTTCAGCTTCGAGACGGTCTTCATCACCTGCTCGATAGTGGGACTGAAGGACGCGAATACGCCACCGCCCGCAAGGACATCATGGGCCAGTTGAACTACGAGCCAGGGCGTCGCCATGTCCAAGACTACGGCGTCCACATCCTCCTCGTCGATCCCCTGGGTAACGTCCCCTCCCTTCAGCTCGACGTAGTCCAGAAGCCCAGCGCGCTCGATGTTGCCCATCGCCACTCTCTGGAACCGGGGGTTAATCTCGTAGCTATAGATCCGCCCATCGGGCCTCACGGCGTAGGCTAGAGCCATCGTCAGGGCGCCGCTGCCGGTCCCGGCCTCGACGACGCGGCTCCCCGAGCCCACGTCCAGCCTATGGATGATGTAGCCGACGTCCTTGGGATAGAGGACCTGGGTTCTCCTGTCCGTCTTGAGGATCCTGTCCGTGATGAGGGGCTTCAGGGCGTAGAACTTGATGCCAAGGCTGCTCACCACCCGTGAGCCGAAGGAGACGCCTATGAGGGCCCCCAGCTCGATGAAGCCCTTATGGGTATGGAACTGCTTCCCGTCCTCGACACGTATCATGTAGGTCCTGCTGCCGTCCAGGTAGAGAAGGACGTCGTCACCTTCACTTATGTTCCCCATCGTGATCATCCCTCCTTTACTGTGTCTGCCTTCCCATCATCTTGCGGCTCTCCCACTCGACCTCTATCCTGAGCCTCTTCAGGCGCTCCTCGAGGGGCTCCACCTTTCCTGGGTCGAAGGGTATCCACCTGATCTCCGAGGTATCGGGGTCGTCCAGCTCCTTGTTGGTGCAGATGGTGACCCTACAACGCCTCATCTCCTCATAGGAGTCGTCGCATTGGAGGCCTTTGATCGCCCTCGCAAGCCGGAGGAGGGACATCCTGTTGAAGGGGTTATCGAGGCCGTAGTCCTCGGACCTGTCATAGTTGATCTCTATCTCCCTCCCCGTGTCCGAATAGACCACGTACGTCGAATCCCCAATCTTGTATGGGATCGGGTAGAAGTACCGCCTGAACACTCTGAGGTGGTACCTCTGACCCTCAAATACGACGTTGAAGCCCTTCTCCATCGACGGGTGCTCCGTTTGCTGCAATGAGTATTCAATCCATGGTTAAAAATAGCTTGCCCGCGGAAATCACTCCTAAATATGACGGTGCCTATTCCAGTCTATGGAGTTCGGTTACTACCTACGACCAGCCGTGACATACTCGGGGATGCTCGAGATGGCGCGGCACGCAGAGGACCTGGGGCTCTCCGGGGTCTTCCTCAACGATCACGTCCACGGGATGCGGGAGAAGGGCATGGACCCCTATCTCGAGGCGTGGACCGCCATAGCCGGCATAGGCGTCCAGACCAAGAGGGTCAGGCTGGGGCATATAGTCCTCTTCAACTCTCTGAGGAACCCGGCTTTCCTCGCCAAGTCCATCACCACGCTGGACAGGATGACCAGCGGAAGGTACGAGCTGCTCATAGGGGCGGGATGGAACGAGCCCGAGTACGTCGGCTACGACCTTATGGAGCGGGGCCGGGGTATGCCATCCGCCGGGGAGCGGGTCGACAGGTTCAAGGAAGCGCTCGTGATCCTGCGAGGCATGTTTACCAACGAGGTGTTCTCATACGAAGGCAGGTACTGGAAGTTGAAGGACGCGATAAACATCCCTCAACCCATACAGAGGCCCTTCAGGATATCCGTCGGCGCCAGCAAGCCCAGGATGATCAGGATTGCTGCCAAGTACGCTGACGGCCTCAACACGGGCGGTGGCCTCAGGGGCATAGAGGATATGGTCAAACAGCTTGAGCCCGAGTTGGAGAAGAATGGGAAGAGGCTCGAGGATTACTACCTCTCCGGGTTCGCCTCCCAGGTGACCTTGACAAGGGACGCGTCCGATTATGCAGCGATGGCGAAGAGGGTCGCGGGGCGGTCGTCGAGGGCAGTCGATGACGTCAAGGCGGACATCTTTGCCGGAACCCCTGAGGTCCTCGTGGAGAAGTTTAGGAAAGCCGAGGATCTGGGAATGAAGATGTTTGTCATCTACGTGAGGCCTGCTGGGAACATTGAAGAGATGAAGGAGCGCCTCACCCAGTTCAGGGACACGGTGATGACCCAGCTCTGACAGGGTACATCCCGCTGAATCTCATCTATTTCTTCACGCTTATCTCTAGGCCGTCCCATCCGCCCTTCACGAAGCGGCTCTCGTAGAGGCCGGAGTCACGCACGTGGTCGAGGTAGTCTCCCATGGACCGGCTTGAAGAGCCCGCGTTGTCGGCGACGACCACGCTCTCTGAGGGGAGCTTGCTCTCCACCAGCTCAAGGTACCTCATGTACTCACTCTTGTCGGCGTCCAGGAAGACGAGGTCGAAGGGCCCGTCCAGAGATGGGAGCAGCTCGATGGCGTCTCCGACGAGGACATCCACCCTGGGCCTGACTTGGGCCCTCCTGATGTTCTTCCGTGCCATCTCGGCCTCGTCCTCATCGATCTCGATGGTGGTGATGTCCGACCCCTCATCGAGCTCCTTCGCTATAAGTATCGTAGAGTAGCCGACGAGGGTGCCCACCTCCAGGACCCGCTTGGGTCTGTGGTTACGGACGACTTCCACGAGGGCGGCACCCCTCTCACGGCCTATGATGGGGAGAAACCATCCCCTTCGCTCGCCTTCGATCTCCCTTAGGACCCTGTCCGCCGGACTGGAGTTCATCAACCTGTGAATGGCGACGAGCCTGAAAAACCTATGTTTCCGAAGAATACGTCTAAATATTAGATATCGTGTTCATACGTTATGGAATTTGGATATTTCCTCAGGCCAGGTGTCACCTACGAGGGCATGCTCGAGATGGCCCTCCACGCCGAGGAACTGGGACTCTACGGGGCGTTCATCAACGATCACCTCATCGGGTTGTTCGGCCAGCAGACGGCTCCCTTCCTGGAGTCTTTCACTGCCCTGACGGGCATCGGCGTCCAGACGAAGAGGATACGCCTCGGCCACATCACCCTCCTGAACAACCTGAGGAATCCGGCGTACCTCGCCAAGATCATCGCGACCCTCGACAACATGACCGGGGGGCGATACGAGGTGATACTTGGTGGCGGATGGATGAAGCAGGAGTACGAGGGCTACGACCTGATGGGGAGGGGCAGGGGGCTTCCAACTCCCAAGGTCCGGGTGGACATGGTAAAGGAGAGCGTCAGGATACTGAGGGGCATGCTCAACTACGAGGAGTTCTCCTTCGAAGGCAGGTACTGGAAGCTCAAGGACGCCATCAACGTCCCTCAGCCCATCCAGAAGAACATACGTATCTCCGTCGGCGCCAGGAAGCCACGGATGTTCAGGATAGCCGCCAAGTACTGCGACGGCGTTAACATACAGGGGAACCTGAAGACCATCGAGGACGCCATGAGGATCGTGGAGCCGTCCCTGGAGAAGAGCAGCAAGAGGCTTGATGACTTCTTTGTCTCGGGTTTCGAGCACACACTGATCATGTCCAAGAACGAGGAGGAGTATGACGCCCTCGCCAAGCGCCTCGCAAGTCGGGGCGTGATGGGCTCCGGTGGTCCCACGACTGTGGAGTACGTCAAGAATAATTCCTTCGTGGGAACCCCCGATGCCCTCGTGGAGAAGTTGAGGAGGGCGGAGGACATGGGCGTCAAGATGATGATCGTCTCCGTCAAGCCCGCCTCAAACGTTGAGGAGAGTAATGAGATGCTCTCCCACTTCAAGGAAACTGTGATCGACCGCCTCTAGGCGGCTTACCCTCCAAGTTTTATACGTTGAGAACCTCGAAAACTGAGAGGGGTGCGACCGGGTTATTCGGTACTGAGATCAAGTTTTATTTCGCGGCTCTGGGAGTCCTGGTCATCTGGATTCTCTGGCCCCTTCTCATCGGCGCTGGGTGGGTGCCGACCCCCATGAAGGTGGTCCGCAGGATGCTGGAGCTGGCCGAGGTGGGGCCCGACGATGTCCTCTACGAGCTGGGGTCAGGCGATGGCAGGATAATCGTCATGGCAGCTAAGGAGTACGGGTCGAGAGCCGTGGGTATAGAGGCCGATCCCGTCAGGGTCCTCCTATCAAGGATCTGGATACTTGTGTCAGGGCTCAGGGGACACGTCAGGGTCGCCTGGGACAACTTCTTTAATCAGGACCTCAGCGAGGCGACCCTCGTGACCGTATATCAGAGCCATAGCATCAACAACAGGCTGAGGGAGAAGTTCATCCGGGAGCTGAGGCCGGGGACCAGAGTCGTCTCATATGCCTTCACGTTCGACGACTGGGAGGCCGAGAAGGTGGACGAGGAGTCCCTCATCTATTTATATGTCATCTGAAATCTTCAGTCCTTCTTCGGAGAACGGGTTCAGGGCATTCTATCATGGTTTAAATAACCGGATGCAGAGTAGATGGTGGAAGTTAAAATGGATTCAAGCGAGGTCTTTCAGCTGCTTCTGATGATCGGCACGAACCTCTTCAGCGTTTACGCTCTCTACAAGATCATCCAGTTCGGTTACTACTACATCAAGGACATGACGAACAAAGAGGAGCTCTAGCCCCGCGTTCGCCTTTTATCCTGCCCTTCAGTCCTCATTAACTGGAGGAGTTTTGATGGATTACGTCACCAGCGGAGCATACGCCACGTACGTTGAGGTCCTCATGTCGGAGATGTCCGCCGAGGAGCTCGCCAAACTACTAAAGCGACCCATAGAGGAGATCCATAAGATCGAGATGGAGCTCCTGAACGCCTGGGTGTACGACGACGCCGGCGATCACTTCGAGGACTTGCCCATCGGACCCGAGTGGCTAAGCGAGGTGGTCTGCGATAGGACAGACGCCATGTCGAAGCGGATGCTTAAGATCTGGAACCGGGTCCTTTCCGAGAAGCTGAAGGAGAAGGGCAAGTAGGGTCCCCTCCTTTTTACACCGTAGCTCCTACGTCAAATCCTTTATAGTTGGTCAAAGGAGCGTATCTGAGGTTTCAAGGTGATCTGAATTGAGGAACGAACTTAAGCGAAGGCTGAAGCGCGACGAGCAGACCTACGGGAGCTGGGTTACCATCGAGAGCCCCATGTGCACTGAGCTTCTCTCCACCCTGGGATTCGACTATTTCGTCTTCGACACGGAGCATAGCCCCCTCGACATCTACAAGGTCCAGACGCTGATGCAGGCGATGAGGGATCAAGGGACAACACCGATCGTGCGCCCTTGGTGGAATGACATCGTGGCCATCAAGCGTGCCCTGGATATCGGGGCCTACGGAGTCCTGGTGCCCTGGATCAACTCGAAGGAGGAGGCCGAGCTCGCTGTGAAGGCGACCCAGTACGCACCGGAGGGGCTGAGGGGCTGTGGCCCGAGGCGGGCGTCCCTCTTCGACCCCGAGTACTACGAAACGGTCGCCGACGAGATCATAGTCATCTGCCAGATCGAGACCAAGAAGGCCGTCGAGAACATAGAGGACATCGTCTCCGTGGAGGGAGTCGATGTCTCATACATCGGGCCCGCCGACCTCTCGGCATCATACGGCCATCTGAACAACCACTCCCACCCCGAGGTGCAGAAGGCGATAGACAAGGTGTACGACGCCACGAGGGCGGCGGGGAAGGCCGCAGGGGTCCATCTGGGGTCTGGGAAGACCATCAAGGACCGTATGGAGAAGGGCTACAACTTCATCACGATAGGGAACGACCTCATCTACCTAAAGAACGGCGTCAACGACCATATGAAGAGCCTGGGCATCAAGTAGCCCAGTTTTTTTTATTCGAACTCAACGGTCGCCGGTGGCTTCGGCGTCACGTCGTAGAAGACCTTGGTCACCTTGGGGCAGGTACTCAATATCTTCATCGCGGCCGAATGAAGGGTCCCCCAGGGGACTTGGGTGATCTCCGCTGTCAGGAAGTCCTGGGTCTCGACCGACCTCATCGCCAGATAGTAGCCC